>Ga0137375_10004666_pt1 | contig 16345 bp, 16 predicted proteins | sample SagtaG_24_FD_104936 | JGI IMG/M metagenome (GOLD analysis project Ga0137375, IMG submission 104936) | Vadose zone soil microbial communities from Sagehorn Ranch, Mendocino, California, USA - Sage1_R_113_16 metaG | ecosystem: Environmental > Terrestrial > Soil > Vadose zone | place: USA...
ACATAATTATCCTCACCACCGAAGCCTTCGGCTCGTGTTGTTGTGATGTATAGTGATCGGTCGTCGGGGGTGGGAATAGAAGTATGCTCGCTTACCGCACTATTCACATTCGGTCCCAGGTTCTCAGGCGCGGTCCAGGTGTCGTCGACGCGGCGCGAGGTCCAGATATCGTTGCCGCCGAAGGTGCCCGGCCGGGTGGACGTCCAGAAGGCCTCGTTCCCATCGGCGGAGAAGGCGAGGCAGTGGTCGGCGAACGCGGTGTTGACGGGCGGTTCGCCGGCCACGTCGTTGAGGTTGCGCGGTTCCAACCAGACGCCGTCGACCAAGTAGCTCACCCAGATGTCGTCCTGGCCGAGGCCGCCAAACGGGCTGACACCGAGCTCAACATTGAGTGCGTCGCCGATGAGCCCGATAGCGTCAACATACAGCGACAGGCCTGGCATGCTCTCGCCGCGCGCGAAGGGTCGGCTGCTGTTGAAGTACAACTTGTCGCCGGCCGCGCCTATCCACGGCTCGACCTCGGTGTAGGCGGTGCTGATCGGGGGTCCGAGGCGCTCGGGGGGTGTCCACCGCGCCGCCTCCCACGTCCCGCTCAGCTGCGTAACGCAGATGTCGTCGTCGTTGCAGTTGAAGACCATCGTCCGCCCGTCGGCGGTGAAGGAGGGCTCCGCCTCCCGGTGCCCCGTGTTGATGACGGGCCCCATGTTCACTGGCATGCTGCGGGGACCCGCAGCCGGTCCGGTCGCGCGGGCAGGAGCGGACACGGCGCCCGCCACCACAGCCGCCAGCGCGAGCAGCACGATGCCGCCAGCCGCGATCGCCACGCCATGCGGGTAGGTACGGAGAAGCGACCGGAGGATGCCAACCACCCCGGTCAGCGCTGCTGCCGCAGATGCGAGGATCGAGCCGTAGAAGATGATCACGACGACCGGCCGCGCCCAGTTCGGCGCAAAGTTGAATCCCAGGCCCGCCAGCACCGGGAACACGACGAACGTGATCAGGCCGACGGGGATGAGCAGCCCCTCAGCCACGCCGAGCATGAGCAGCGCGGCGACCAGGGACAGTAGCGCCAACCATGTGAAGGACCCATGCACGCTGGTGATGGTCGCGGGACCGAGCACAAGCGTCAGCACGAGCGATACCACGAATGGCGCAGCGAGCAGCGACCGCCACGGGAACTGCCGCCGTGCGGAGCGCGGCAGCCGTGCCATCGTGCCATTGAGGATGTTCATTGCCGGCCTCCTCAAGCGGCGCGCTGCCCCACCACCCATCCAAAGCCGCGCGCCGCTCGCTCCCGAATCTGGGCGCACGCGGTACGGGCTCAGGCGGCGTGCGCGTGGTGGCTCATTCGTCCGGTATAGAGGTCGAGGCGGAACAGCATGGCGACGAGCATGACCGGGCACGCCAGGCGTATCTCCCACTCGAACAGATCGCTCACGGGGATGATGCCGAGCCAGCCCGCCGCGATGAGGAGGATCCCCAACGCCAGCGTCGCCCCTCCCATCTCCAGCGTGGGCCGCCACTCGTGCCGGCGAAAGCGCATCCACGCGACCATCGGCACCGTCAGGTTGATGGCGAGCACCAGCGTGGCGAACGCGGGCGCCTGGCGGACCAGGTCCGGATAGCCGATCAGCGCGGCGCCGCCAAAGAACGCGAAGCTCAAGATCACCGCCCCAACGCACATCGTCACGCACATCTCCAGCAGGTGCAGGAGGAAATGCCCCGCATACCGAACAGAGCTGTACTTCGTCTGTGTCGTCATTGCGCTTGCCTCCTTTTTCCATTCATACGTGCCGCGGACTAAAACGGTTGGTTACGGCTGGTAGTTCATCGTGGCCTCCTCCGATCGGTGCGACAGGCCGTTACTGGGCAGGTCCGGGACGATGACATCAGGGCAGCAGCGCGGTCTGGGGATGGAGGGGAAAGACGAGCGCGGAACGGCCCATCCTAATATAGAGACAACCATACCACCGCAGGACGATGGGTGGAGCAAAGAACCGACAACGCGCGGGGAAGGAACCTTCACCCGTTGTGCTGATATCGTTAGCAGGCGTTGAAGGGATAGTGGAGATTTTCCCCCGTTTTGTATTGCCACCCCGCGTTAGGCTGCGGCCAAGGCTCAGGGTGCTGAGTTCGCGGCTTCGTCACCGCGATCGGCGTCCTAACGGCATCGCCCCTTACCCATCGCTGCCCACAAACAGGAACGCAGCGGTGGGTTGCTCGTCGCCACCAGTGAACGGGCACGAGCGCGTCTGAATCCTCAGTCGCGCCTCAGCGCGGCCTCAGCCCAGACTCAGCCGCCCATGCAACCCTTACCGTGAACACATAGCTGTGTGCATTTGACTATGTGGCCCCCTCCCACCAGGGAGGGGAGTAAAGCGGAAGCGGATGCGCATCCGCTTCCTGGCGCTCAGAAGGATACCACGAGCATGTTTGCGAAGAACGACATCCTGATCGTCGGTGGGTACGGAATCGTGGGTCAGCGCATCGCCGCTGATCTCGCGCCCGACGAGCCCAACCGCATTGTCGTGGCAGGACGGAGAATTGAGCACGCGACGCATCTCGCAGCCATGCTCGGCCACGGCACGCGTGGGCGCGAGATCGACATTGATGACTCCCCGTCTATCGAGGCGGCACTGGACGGAGTCAGTCTGGTGGTGAGCTGCATCGATCAGCGTGAGCCACACCTGCTTCGTGCGGCGATCGCGCATGGTCTGGCCTACACCGACATCACGCCGCACCTAATGCAGCGCCGGCCCACTGATGCCATGAAGATCGACGCAATCCGCAGCGGTGCGCGGATTCTGCTGGGGGCCGGGCTGGCGCCTGGGATCTCGAGCATGTTTGCCCGCGTGGGCGCGGACCGGGTCGGCGATGTCGATCGCATTGCGAGCAGTGTCTTATTGTCGATTGGCGACGTGTTCGGCCCGGCGTCGCGGACCTACATCATGGACGAGATCGTTCTGCCGTACACGATCCTGATACGTGGCCAGCGGCGAGCCGCACGTGCGTTTGGCGGCGCGACCCATGTGATCTTCCCGCCGCCGCTTGGCCGCCGCACGGCGTATCTCTTTCCGTTCTCCGACCAGGTCGGCTTCCCGGAAACACTGGGCGCCAACACCGCGCTGGCACGGCTGACGCTCGATCCGCCGTGGCTCGGGCGCGCGCTGGCGGCGCTCGTCCGGCTTGGGGTGCCGGAGCTGATGCGCCGCGCCGCGGGCACGCGCGAACGTTTCAACCGGCTGGTCGGCTGGCTGCAGCAGCGCTATGCCGGTCACGATTGGTATGGCCTCGTCGTCGAAGTCCATGGCACGCGTGGCACCGCGCGGGTCAGCCTCGCCGGGCACGGCCAGGCAGATGCAACCGCAGTCGGCGCGGTGGCCCTGGTGCGTGCGCTCTATGAAGGTGAGGTCGAGCGGTCGGGCATCTGGCTCACGGAGCAGATTGTTCCACCCGGCCCGTTCCTCGATCGCCTCGCAGCGCGCGGCCTAGTGCCGCTGATCGAGGGAGCGCCGGCACCACACGTTGCGGACTGAGGAAGCGCTCGACCGTGCCTATCACGAGCTTCGGCAAACAGGTGCAACGATGCACATGAGTGGTCGAGATAGAAGGAGACATATCGTGTTGCTTGCTCGCCGCAATCTGTTGCAGGACACTATGCGCCTGGCCCTGAGCATCACCGGGGTGGCGCTCGCGGTGATGCTCATCCTGCTCTTGCAGGGCTTTCTGGATGGGATGTACCGCCAGATCGCGGCCTACCTTGAGCATACCCCCGGCACAGTGGTTGTGGCGCAGGAGGATGTGACCAACCTGCTGGGCGCCACCTCGCTGCTGCCGCCGGGCACCGCGGCTGCGGCACGAAGTCGCGGCGGGACAGTGGCGCCGATCCTCTCCCAGTTTGTGATTCTCGATCTGCACGACAAGAAGCAACCGGTCTACCCGGTGGGCTATGATCCTGCGAGCGGTGGCGGTCCCTGGCGGCTCGCCGCGGGCCACGCGCCCCAGAACAACTACCAGGTGGTCTTCGACCGTATCCTGGCCCAGCGCCATGGCATGGCGCTCGGCGATACGGTCGAGATGATGGACCGGACATTCACCATCGTGGGGTTGTCTGAGGAGACGACGTCATGGATGACCAGCTTCATCTTCATCCGGAAAACCGCCGCTGAGGCGCTCTGGCGCATCCCCGGCGGCACCAGCTTTTTGTTGGTCACCCCACCCGCCCGAATGACACCACAAATGCTGCGCGACCGCTTGACCGATCTGCCCGGTGCCGATGCGCTGCTCAAAGGCGACATGATCGCCAACGACGCGCGGCTGTTTGCTCGCTTCTTCAGTGCACCGCTCCAGTTGATGATCGCGATCGCGTTTTTGGTCGGCACGCTCATCGTGGGTATGGTGATCTACAACGCGACCGTAGAACGCCAGCGCGAGTACGGCGTGCTCAAGGCCATCGGCGCCCATAATGGGGTCCTCTATCGGACTGTCGTAGCGCAAGCGCTGGTGGTCGCCAGTGTGGGCACGCTCGTGGGCATCGGCGTCGCCGCCGGCATCGCACAGCTGATCATGGCGCTCCGGCCCCAGTTCCTGATTGTGCTTGAGGGGGCGGCGGTCGCCTGGGCGCTCCTCGCCGGCATGGTCATGGCGCTGCTTGCGGCACTGGTTCCCGTCCGCGCGATCGCCGGGCTGGCCCCTGCGGAGATATTTCGGAGGTAACGCCGATGCTGCGCATTGCCCTACGCAATCTCTTTCAGAACAAGGTTCGGCTCGTGATCGCCGTGGGCGGGGTCGCGTTGGCGCTCATGCTCATCTTAGCGCTCGACGCCGTAGTTGGTGGTATGGAGACCAAGCTCACCGCCTATATCGATTACTCCGGCGCTGATATCTTCGTCGCCCAGTCCGGCGTACGGAACATGCACATGGCCGCCTCGGCGCTCCCATTGTCGGTCAAAAGCCAGGTGCGGGCCGTCCCTGGTGTGGCAACCGTCACACCCGTGCTGTACTTGACCAACGTGGTCGTCTCCGGGGAGAATCGTCACCTGGCCTATGTGATTGGGTTGCCGCCCAACGCAGCCGCTGGCGCGCCGTGGCGCATTGTCGCAGGCAAAGCGCTGCCTGGACCACGCGAGGTGATCATTGATCGCGGGGTCGCCGAGCAGTCCGGGGTCAGGCTCGGCGACACGGTCGAAATCCTTGGCGCGGACTTCACCGTAGCTGGTCTCTCGGAAGGCACGGCCAATCTGACGAACTCAGTCGCGTTCATCGTGCGGGCGGATTTCGCGCGCTTGCGTGGGGAAGCAGCGACCGCCAGTTACGTCCTGGTGACGGTCGCCCCCGGCGAGTCGCCGGATGTCGTCGCGCGCCGGATCGAAGCGCTGGTCCACGACGTGACCGCGCAGACGCGGCGGGAGTTCGGCGCCCAGGAGCGCAAGGTCATCAACGATATGAGCACTGACGTCATCACGATCATGAACATGGTCGGCGTGCTGATAGGCATGGCGGTGATGGCGCTGACGGTATACACCGCCACATTGGCGCGTCGGGCTGAGTACGGCGTGCTCAAAGCGCTCGGCGCGCGCAACCGCCAGCTCTGCGGCGTGGTGCTCGCGCAGGCGCTCATAAGTATCAGCATCGGATTCCTGCTCGGAGTCGGCTCTACCCTGGCGCTGGCGGCGATCGTCCCGCACACGGGCCTCAACCTGTTCCTCCAGCTGCGGAGCACGGTGCTGCTGAAGGTCGGCGCGGCGGCCATCACGATCACCGCTGTGTCGGCGATCCTGCCGATCATGCAGATCGCCGGGCTGGATCCAGCCATGGTGTTTCGAGGGAAAACGAAATGACAACTGCAACATTAACTGTTGAACATGTCACCAAACGCTATGGTTCGGGTGCGACCGAAGTCACGGCCGTGCGCGATGTCTCGCTCGCCGTGGCGCCGGGCGAAGTTGTCCTGATCATGGGGCCGTCCGGGTCCGGCAAGACCACGCTACTGCTCATGCTCGGCGCGCTGCTCAAGCCGACCGAAGGGAAGATCAGGTTAGATAGTCTGGTCTTGAGCGCGCTGCCAGAGAAGGATTTGCCCGACATCCGTCTACGCCAGTTTGGGTTTGTCTTTCAGGATTTCAACCTGCTCTCGGCGCTGACGGTCCTGGAGAACGTCGCGATTGTCGCGGAACTGGCCGGGATGGGGCGCACTGCCGCACGCAACAAGGCGCTGGCCCTGCTCACCGAACTCGGGCTTGGCGATCGCTTGCGCTTCCTGCCCGAAAAGCTTTCCGGCGGCGAGAAGCAGCGGGTTGCGATCGCCCGCGCGCTCGTCAACGATCCGGCGCTCATTCTGGCCGACAAGCCGACCGCCAACCTTGATTCAAAGATCGGGCGCGAGATCATGCGGCTGCTCCAACGGATCGCGCGCGAGCAGCGCCGCAGCGTGGTGATCGTCTCGCACGATCAGCGGATCAAGGAGATTGCCGACCGCGTGCTGTGGCTGGAGGATGGCCAGTTCAAGGCGATGCTGGAGATGGCGACCGACCCGGTGTGCGGGATGGCGATCGAACGTGACAAAGCGATAACGGCGGAGTGGGACGGGCAGACGTTCTTCTTCTGCGCGCGTGGCCGCCGTTCCGAGGAGGGACAGCCCGCCCGTCGCGGACACGCCGACGATCGCCATGGTTGCGCTTGTCGCACCAGGCAGATACAGATGCGCCAGGGTCGGATTGTAGTCGATTACGTCGACGCCCGTGCCGACCGCGAGACTGGCAAGCTGCCGGCCATCGTGATCAACGTCCAGGGCCACCGCTTTGCCCTCGGCGCAGCCCGCGAACAGCCATCCGTGTGCGCTGTCCAGCGCAATCCCGCGGGAGCCGCCACAGCCATTCGGCCACTGCGCGACCAGCGTGCGGTTCTTCAGGTCGATGGCGACCGTCGCACCGTCCCAGAGGTGCGTGTAGGCGCGCCGCCGCTGCGGGTCGATGATCAAGGACTCGGGGCCACCCTTGACGGCGATCACCGCCAGGTGGACCGGGGTTGAGAGCTTGTCGTTGGGCAGCTCGAACACTTCGATCTGTTCGCGATCCGGCTCCGTGATCCACAGTTCACCCGTTGGCGCGACATAGCGAACGTAATCAGGACTGCTCGCCAGCGCCGCCGACGCAATGATGGTCCGGGTTGCCGGGTCGACGACGCTGAGGCGTCGGCTCGTGCGATCGGTCACGAAGATCAGCCCGTGTCCGGCATCCGCCGAGGTCGGGCCAGCATCGTGGCCACCGCTGAAGCGTGGTTGTGCGCTAAAACCGGTGATTGGCATGACCGCTTGGGTGGAGGGATCGACCAGATCTACATTCCCTGTACGCCCGGCAGGTACCAGCACCTGGCCGAGCGTGGCATCGTAGCGCAGATCGTCAAAGCCAATCCCGCCGGTTCCATCCGGGAGGGCCACCACCACGCTGCTGGGAGTGGTGGCGGATTGCGGTGCGGACGTCGGTGCGATGGTGCTGGCCGGGAGAACGGTGGGAGTGATCGATAGCGTTCCCTCACTGGTTGGCATCGCCGTCTGCGCGAGCACCGTCGCAGGAGCGAGTGGCGTGACATGTGAACCAGGCGGTGCCGTGGTCGAGGCCGAGCGCGTGGGCGCCGACGTCGTCGGGCCGCATGCGACGAGGCCCAGCAGGACGGCTATGGCGATCAGAAGACACTGACGCGTGCGAACCATGATGACCTCCTCAAACCCGTCCTGCTCCTGGATGCTGCCATCAGCAGGCAGGAGCAATAGACGATGTGCTGTCGGATGGCCGGATCGTACGCACTCCGGCTCTCAGCCTAAAAACGCACCATTACACTCCCCCTACTTTCACCTCACCCGCCACTCGCCAGTGCTCGTACTCGTCGGGTTTGGATGAGTTGGGCACGGCCATGCTATCCTTCGCCTGGAGCCGTTCCATGCGGCGCACGCTCCTCAGGGCTTGAACGCTCCGTCGGGCTTGCCCTGCCGGATCATCTCTTGACAGTAGGCGTAGAGCGCGTCGTAGACGATCCACTCGGCCGCATTGACTTCGTGGTCATCCTTGTAGCCCAGGTGGCGGAACCCTTCTGCAATGGCTTCCAGTCCCGGGCCTTCTGGCTGATTCCAGAGCGTGTTGTCGGTGTCGGCGCCGTTGACGATCCTGCCGAGCAGTACCAGGGCGGGATCGCCGGTGAGGTTATATTTCTTGAGAATCGCCTCAAAGGAGCACTCCTTCCCATGGTGGCCGATTTCGACCCCTTTGACGTCGTACGGCGTCGCGCCCTCGCGCTCAGCGACCGCCAGCACCTGGTCGGCTGGCACGAACAGGAACTCGGCCTGCGGGTCGACGAACTTCTTGATCAGCCAGGGGCAGGCGACCCGGTCGACCTTCACACGCTCACGGGTGATCCATTTCATTGCGGTCTCCTTTCATGGTGTGGTTCCAGGAGCGGCCTGGTCCTCAGGCCGCGCCTGTTCTTCCGGCGGTTTGATCGCGCGGAAACTCAGGTAGAGGGCCAGATCATAGACCAGCTTCAAGCCACCGGCGAGAAAAAATGGGACGCTCAGCCATGATGCGCCCAGCAGCGCACCGGTGAGCAGTGGTCCCGCGGCGCTGGCCGCGGTGCGTGCGGTGGTCGTCACGCCGGTCGCCGCGGCACGCTCGCCTGGGTCCACGACGGCCACCGTGTACGACTGACGGGTCGGGACATCCATCTGCGAGATGCTGAAGCGCGCCAACAATACCAGGATGGCGAGCGGCAGCGTCGGCATCAACGGCACCAGCATCAACAAGACGTTCGAGGGCATGTGCGTCCACACCATCGTGTTGATCAAGCCGAAGCGGGCGGCCACCCGTGCGGCCGCTAGCGCCGAGATGCCGGCAAACAGATTGGCCCCGAAGAAGATGCCGCCCAGCAGCGCTGGGGCGACCCCAAAGCGCACCGCAAACCAGTAGGCGATCAGGCTCTGCACGACCATGCCGCCGGCGAAGGCGTCGACAATGAACAGCGCGGCCAGCTTGAGCACGACCATACGTGAGCGGTCTAATCCAAGCCAGCGGCGCGCGGTCACACTGGTCGTCGTCTGGGGATCATCGCGCTGGAACGCTGGTGCTTCGACGACGGGCGAGAGCCGGCGGAAGAGCAGCGCTAGCACTCCCCCGAGTAGGGCATAGCCGATGACGATGGCGCGATAGCTCGCCAGCGGCGCGAACCCGCGCTGTTGGAGTGCGGTGGCGATCATGCCACCACAGAGTGCACCGAGCGCCGTCGCGAACGAGCCCACCAGGTTGTACCAGGCAAACACGGCCGTGCGCTGACGATCGGGGGTGATCTGTGGCAGCGCAGCCTGTTCCAGCGCTGCCGACGGACCAACCTCCAGGCCGCTCGGGCTAATGGTGCCAACGATCCCGGCAACCGTCAGCACCAGGAGGTTGCGGCTTAGCGCGAACAGCAGTCCGGCCAGGACCATCAAGCCCGCACCGACGAGCAACATCCGCTGGCGACCGATGCGGTCAGCGATGCTGGTGATCCAGAGCGAGATGATCGCGTCGCCGGCAAGGATGAGCGTGAGCAGCAGCCCGATCTGTGGCTCGCTCAGCCCGAGCTGGGCCAGGTACAGCACCAGCACGACCGACAGAAACCCATACGCGAAGAGCCGCACGATCCGCGTGCTGAACAGCAGCCGGCCATCGGCGGTCAGCGCGCGCAGCGCCTGGACCTCGGGGAGTGCAAGCAGCATCGGATATCCTTCCAACAGCGAGCAATACGATCGACAGCCGTTCGTACGCTGGATTCACCCGGTGGCACACTCCTGCTCTGCGAAGACCACGACGCCCATGCTCGTGGGCAGAAAGGCGTACAGCGTGTAGTGGACCGAGTTCCAGCCGATCGTGTGCGCCCCTGGTTCCGTCGGCACGGTCTCCAGAAGTTCCAGGCGCGTAGTGTCCACCACGCAGACGACACCGGGCGCGCCAATCGCGACATAGAGGCGCGCCAATGTCGAGTCATACATCACCACATCTGGTTCGCCAGGCAGCGGCAGGGTCTTCAGAATCGCACCCGTATCCCGGTGGAGCGTGAGCAGGTCCTGATCGTGTCGATCAGCACGCCAGCCACGCCGGGGAGGTCCGGCAACGCCCGCAGGTAGGTGTTGCTGACGCAGTCAATCACATCGATGCGGTTCGCACCGGTGTGGGCGACATAGAGTCGTGTCGTCCCGGTGGCGGGGTCGTGGTAGACATCCGCGTGGTCGAACCCCGCTTTGGCGCCTGGAGGAACAGGCACAAAATCAGATCGGATAAGAGTCATCGGGTGCTCCTTCCCCGCGAACGGGACCGCCTGCTGCCTATGCGCGCAGCTTCACGGCGTGGGAGCCGTGTGCTTGAGCTGCGCATACAGCGCATCGTAGATTAAGGCGCCGCGTTCCAACGCGACATGATCGTCCGGGCTGATCTGCCGCAGCCCGCGACAGATGAGGTCAAGCCCTGGTGCCACAGGCTCCAGCGCAATCTCTTGCACCACATCGGCCTCGTCCACCATCCGCGCGATGCGCTGCAACGTCGGGTCATCCAGCTCATAGGCGCGCAGCATCGTGTGGAAGGTGCAGTGCCCGCGGTGATGCGAGAGCCGGACGCCCGGAATATCAAACGGCTCGGCGTCTGCTGGCAAGGGGGGTTGCCCGGCCGGCACAAACAGGAATTCTGCCGCCGGATCAATGAACCGTCGGATCAGCCAGGCGCAGGCCATGCGGTCCACCGCCACGTCTTCCCAAGTGACCCATTTCATCGCTCGTCTCCTCCGCGCGCGGCCAGGAGCGCCGTCCGCACCTGCTGGCCGAGTGGCGACTGAAAGTAGTCGCGCGTCTGTATCTGCTGGTACTGTCGCGCCAGCGCGGCCAGGTCAGCGTCCGCCTGCTGCAATGCCGTGAGAATCGCCTGGTAGGCATGGTCCACATCGGCGATAAACTGCTGCACCAGCGTCTCGTCCTGGCCGGGCAGCACCATGCGCGACTCCCACACGAGCGCCTCGCCCCCCAGTTCGCGGATCTCCACCGCGAGCCATTGGAATTGCTCGCGTGTCCAGGGCGTGTCGGGGAGCAACCAGACCGCATCATGGAGTAACAGCGCCCCGAGGCGCTTCAGCTTCCGCCAGACGTACACGCGACCGGCGGCAGGCTCGCGTGCGATTTTGTACACCAGCACCACCCATATCGGCATCGTCTTGATCTCCTGGGTCATCGTGTGAGCCGGACGAATGGGGCAAGATCACCCCAATGATGGCTGCGCCCAACACCAAGCAGACCTCCGATCCGCGCTTGGTCTTCCAAACGACCAGGCGGCGCACCATCAGGTGAGTTGTTGGAGCGTCATTGACCAAGCGGCGTCCCAGGACGATAACGCATGCGCGAACGAAGTGCCAGGGACGCGAGAGGTGTGTTGCGGTCTCGATCACCTGCTTGTGAGAACGCTTTGCACAGGCGGAAACCGGTAGCTAAAGGCTATGTAACCATGGTAACAGTATAGCGCAAAGTGGCTTGATGCGCAACTTCGGGCAGGACCATTCTAGAGGGGTCACGCGCCTTGCAGAGTGGTATGAGATCGCTACTGATGGTTATCATCTGTTCTCGATACCAGGTATGCGTCACGCTACACTGTCACAACATGCGTATCATCAGCACCGTACCGGCGTACGGCGCCAGCGCTCTATCCCAACTGCAAACTGCACGACAGCTGCATGACCAAAGAGGCTCGACGCTAGGGATAGGGCCCATATATTCTACAGAGAGACTCATATGCAACGCATTCTGACGATCGACGACGATCCATCTGTGACGAGCCTGCTCAAGCGAGGCCTGGCCTACGAGGGCTACGTGGTGGACGTCGCAGGCACGGGTACAGCTGGCCTCGCACTGGCACGTGAGCATCCTCCGGACCTGGTTGTCCTTGACATCATGATGCCGGGGATGAACGGCCTGGAGGTGCTGCAGCGGCTGCGCGCGGCCGACGCACGGCTGCCGGTGATCATGCTGACGGCGAAGGACGCGCCCGCCGACCAGGTCCACGGTTTGGAAGCTGGCGCCGACGACTACGTGGTCAAGCCGTTCACCTTCGAGGTGCTGCTCGCGCGTGTGCGCGCGCTGCTGCGCCGCCAGCAGGCCGAGCACCCGCCGGTGCTGTCTTTCGCCGATCTGAGTCTCGACACCGGCAGCCATACCGTCCGGCGCGGTCAGCGCGATATCACGCTGACCAGCCTCGAGTTCAAGTTGCTCCAGACCTTCCTGGAACACCCCCAGCAGGTCCTCTCCAAGGAGGTACTGCTCGACCGCGTCTGGGGCTACGACTTCGGCGGCAACGCCAACGTGGTGGAGGTCTACGTCAAGCAGCTGCGGCAGAAGTTGGAGGGTGCCGGTGAGCCGCGGCTGCTGCACACCATCCGTGGCGCCGGCTACGTGCTGCGCGAGGAAGCGTAAAGCGTTTGAGCGCAAAGCGCAAAGCGGCTGAGCGCAAAGCGTTTGCGCATGGGGCCAATCGATGAGCAATCAATCTGAGGAGCAACCCGTTTTGCGCTCTGCGCTCTGCGCTCTACGCTTATGAGCGGGGGCCAATCGATGAGCGATCAATCTGACCGGAATGCAGCCCTGCGTGATCGGACAAAGGCATACGCGAGCCGCATCATCCGCCTGTATACGTACCTGCAACAGCACCATCGTTTTGACGATCCTGCGATGGTCATCAGCAAACAACTGCTGCGTTCCGGTACCTCAGTTGCAGCCAATCACCGTGAGGCGAAGCATACGCGCAGTCGGCGGACCGCGTCGCCAAGTTTCAGATCATCTTGCAGGAACTGGAGGAGAGTGCGCTCTGGCTTGAGTTGCTGGACGAACATCAGATGGCCGATCCGAATGGGCTGCGCCAGCTCATCGACGAGACCAACCAGCTCATCGGTATCTTTATCACAAGCATCAAGACCGTATCCGGTCGCGAGAACTCGGAGTAAACCGTTTTGCGCTCTCCGCTCAAACGCTCTACGCTTATGAGTATCCGCCTGCGCCTGGCGCTGTGGTATGGGGGCTTGTTCGCCCTGGTGCTGCTGCTGGTCACGGTGCTGAGCTATGCCTTCCACGTCCGCGGTCACTATGATGACCGCGACCGCGCGCTGATCACCAGCGCCGGGCATATGGTCCTCGAGGCAGGCACGCTGCCGGACGGCCCCCACCTTGTGGAAGGACCTGGTGGATTAGAGGTCGGCTTTCGGCTCTATGGCTCGGACGGCACACTGCGCGAGCAAACCACTGGTGTCGAATCGTTGCCGCCGCTTGACCCGCGGACGGTTCTTGCCACACCATCCACCCCACCCTACGATGCGCTCGCGCAACTGTCGCCGCCGCTGGTCGACTCGGATGGACCCGCGGACGGCGCGTTCGGCGTGCTCGTCACGCCGGAGCAGCGCTGGCGCCTCTACGTACTGCCGATCGAGCAGGGCAGCACCATCGTCGGCTATCTGGAGACGCTAACACCGCTGGGGCGCCTGGACGCCTCGATCGCGGCCTACCGCGCCCTGCTGCTCGGGCTAGGCGTGGCGGGCCTGGCGACGGCGCTCCTGGGCGGCTGGGCGATCGCCGGCGGCGCGCTGCGGCCAATTGCTCACATGACGGACACGGCGGGCACGATTACCGACTCGCGCGACCTCTCGCACCGGATTCCAACGCCGCAGCATCACGATGAGCTGGGGCGGCTCGCCGCGACGTTCAACGCAATGCTGGCGAGCATCGAGACGGCCTATGGGGCCCAGCAGCGGTTTGTCTCCGACGCCTCGCATGAACTGCGCGCGCCGCTCACCGCCATCCAGGGCAATCTAGAACTCCTTCGCCGCCATCCGGAGATGCCGGTGGTCGATCGCGACGAGGCGCTGGTCGAGGTGGAGCGTGAGACCAACCGGCTGACGCGCCTCGTTGCCGACCTGCTGGCGCTGGCACGCGCCGACGCGGGTGTCACGCTCCAGCGCCGCCCGGTCGACCTCGACACGGTCGTGCTCGATACGTTCAGGACGGCCCGCCAGCTCGCGACCGGCCAGGAGCTAGCGTTGGAGCCATTCGAGCCGGTCCAGGTCGCGGGCGACGAGGACCGGCTCAAGCAGCTCGTGCTGATCCTCATCGACAACGCACTCAAGTACACACCGGCCGGCGGTCGCGTCACGCTGGGTCTGCGGCGTCATGACGCGACTGCTGAAATCCTGGTGTGCGACTCCGGCGTGGGCATCGCGCAGGACGACTTGGGGCATGTCTTCGAGCGCTTCTATCGTGCCGACCCGGCGCGGGGACGCGATCCGGGCGGCACCGGCCTGGGTCTCCCGATCGCGCGCTGGATCGCTCGGCAGCACGGCGGCGACGTCACGCTGGAGAGCGAGCCCGGGCAGGGAACGGCAGCCATCATCCGGCTGCCAGTGCTGTCCACCGGCGCAGTCACCACCGCGGAGGTCGAGGATGATGCGACCATCGCCGAGGCGTAGTACGAACGAGGTGAGAGCGAAGCGTCCAGCTTCCCATTCGCCTTCGTCGTCGCGCTGGCCAAGCCACTTCCAGGAGAGGCCGGCGAACCCGGTCATCTTCGACGTACCGGTGGGACAGTAGACCTGTCCCCGTCATCGCTCTTGCGTCTCTCCACCAGCATGGCCAACACGACACGCTCATTGGCGTCGTGCAGGCCGTGCGTCGGCGCTGGTGAAGATCCTTTTGTCTATATGCCAACTCTTTTCCCTTCCCCAACTCCTCAGCCAGTGATCAGCCACGCCTCAGGTGAGCCTCAGCGGAGGAGGCGATGCTAGGGTGGCGCGATCGTTCGGTGAACGGCGGTCGATGCTGGAAGCGACCATCGCGCCCCGACCCGGAAGCGCATCTGCAAGGAGGTATCACGATGCCTGCTCAACACAGCAGCCGCCGCGTCCAGCCGCAACCCCGCTTTGGTCTGCGTCTCGCCGTCTTCGTCACCGTCGTCGTCCTGGTCGCCGGTACGGCCATGTGGCTCCTGCGCCCACAGGCATCACAGGTGACCGACGACCAGACCATCGAAGTAACGATGAGTGGCTTCACGCCCGCCAATCTCGCTATGGCCGCCGGCAAGCCCACGACCATCCGGCTGGTGAACCCCGACAGCCCCTACCACATGGACGGCGGTGGCGTCCACCAGTTCGCGGTGCCCGCGCTTGGCCTCGACATAAAGGTTCAGCCGAAGAGTGAGCAGGTGTTCACCATCCCCACGGCGAAGGTCGGCACCTACACCTTCTACTGCGACGTCTGCTGCGGCGGGAAGGAAAACCCGAGCATGCAGGGCACGATCGTGGTGAGCTGAGGCTGCATCATGAATGAACAACCACTCACGCTGCTCGCGGTGATCGGCGCCGGCCTGATCGACAGCCTCAACTCATGCGCCTTCGCCCTGCTGCTCGTCTTCGTGGCCACGATGCTCGCGATGATCCAGCGGCAAGCCGACGCGGCCTACGCGCGGCGCTGGCTGCTCTCGCGCGGTGGGATCTACATTTTCGGGATTTTTCTGACCTACCTCGTGCTGGGCTTCGGTCTGCTCGGCGCCTTGCAATTCGCAAAAGCGTTGAGCAGCACCCATATAGTGAGCCGGGCGGCGGCGCTCGTCGCGCTCGGACTAGGCCTGCTGGCGCTCCAGGAGGCGCTGCTACCGGAGTTCGGAACCCGGCTGAGCGCGCACGTGGATATGGCCCGGATGCGTGGGCTGGTCAGCCGCCTGAGCACACCGGGGCTATTCGGCGCGGGCGTCCTGGTCGGGCTCTGCACGGTTCCCTGTTCGGGAGCGGTCTACCTGGCCGTGCTGGCGCTGCTGTCCGCCCAATCCACGTTGCTGGCGGGCGTCGGCTATCTGGTGATCTACAATCTCGTCTTTGTGGCCCCGCTGGTCGCTATGCTGGCGCTGGCGAGCAGCCCGCCAGTCTACCGAAAACTTGCTCGCTGGCAACTGCATCAGCGCGCACTCCTGAATGTGGGCACTGGTGTCGTGACCATTGGGGTCGGGCTGCTCACGCTACTGGTGGTGTAGATCCGGCAGAGCGTGCGCCTCCGGCATACACGCAACAGAGCGGGGAAATGAGATGGACATCCGCACGGACTACATCGAGAACCAGACCTTTGACGAAATCGCAGTCGGCGCTACAGCCAGTCTCCTCCGTACCCTGACCTGGGATGATATTCGTCTCTTCGCGGTAATGTCGGGGGATATCAATCCGGCCCATGTCGACGAGGAGTTCGCCAAGAGCGACTTCTTCCACAAGATCATCGCGCATGGCATGTGGGGTGGGGCGCTGATCTCGACCCTGC
>Ga0137375_10004678_pt1 | contig 16325 bp, 13 predicted proteins | sample SagtaG_24_FD_104936 | JGI IMG/M metagenome (GOLD analysis project Ga0137375, IMG submission 104936) | Vadose zone soil microbial communities from Sagehorn Ranch, Mendocino, California, USA - Sage1_R_113_16 metaG | ecosystem: Environmental > Terrestrial > Soil > Vadose zone | place: USA...
CGTGGAGTCCGCGGTCGCGCTGCTGCGCCGGCCCGGGCTGTCGGCGCTGCCCATCCACCCTGACTCGCCCCGATCCAGTTCGATCCGAGCCTGGGCCAGCGAGCGGTTCAGCGCGTGGAACCGCTCGCGCTGGTCCAGGAGCATATCGACGTCGGCGGCGCCAAGGGCCTGCTGGGCGTCGGTGATCTGGTATTCGAGGCGGAAGTCCTCCACGTCGAAGGCAGCCTGGGTCCAAGTGAGCTGCGCCGCGTCCGAGAGGGGGTAGGGTCCGAGCATGGCCAGCAGGTAGGTGGGCGGGTCGGCGATGGCCGCCTCCAACCGTCGGGCGAGCCGCCGGTTGAGCTCCTCTACAGCCAATGATCCGAGCGTCAGCTGGAGCAACGGACCTGACGGCTCAGGATGGTCGGTGAGTCGCAAGCGGGTAAGGCGGTCCAGTTCCTGCCGCGCCACCGCGATCGTCACCGGGCCGCCCCACTCCGCAGCCATATCCCGCAAACCGAGCAGCCCCACGTCGTTCGTCTTGCGAACCTCGGCCCGCGCCCAGGCGCGTAGGTCCGCTGGGATGGCGTCAGTGAGGCTCGCCACCCGCTGTAGCTGCCCACGCCACCACGCAAGGCCATCCCGGACCTGGGCAGCCTCGTCCGCGCCCGCCAGCCACGTGGCGCGAGGCCGAGCCCGCACCTGGCGCCTGATGTCGCCCAGATCAGCCACATCGAGGAGCAGCCGGGCCGCGTCCTGGACCGAGAGCGCCCCCATGCTAACCCGCTCGCCGAGTTGCGCCGCCCGCACCTGCTCGGCGCCGATCCCCTCCAACTCGGAGCGCTCAACCGCCGCATGGATGCCGCCCTCAAGGGACATGCCTACGTCAAGTCGGGCATCGACATGGCCTGCTGGGACATCCTCGGCAAGGTCACCGGACAGCCGCTTTGCATACTTCTGGGAGGGCGTTACGGGGAAGACTTCGGCCTGTATCGGGCGATCTCGCAGGAATCGCCGGCAGTCATGGCCGAGCGCGTCGCTGGCTATCGCGCTGAGGGCTATCGCCGCTTTCAGCTCAAGGTCGGCGGCGACCCGTTTGAGGACATTGAGCGCATACGCGCCGTCGCCGGGCGACTGCAACCGGGCGACCGACTCATCGCCGACGCCAATACTGGCTGGCTCATGCACGACGCGATGCGCGTGGTCCGGGCGGTGCGCGACATCGACGTCTACATCGAGCAACCGTGCCTCAGTTACGAAGAGTGCCTGTCGATCCGCCGGCATTGCGACCATCCGTTCGTGCTCGATGAGGTGATCGATTCCGTTGACGTGTTGCTGCGCGGCCACGCCGATCGGGCGATGGACGTGGTGAACATCAAGATCAGCAAGTTCGGCGGTCTGACAAGGGCGAAACAGACCCGCGACCTGTGCGTGGCGCTGGGCGTGGCGATGACACTCGAAGATAGCTGGGGCGGCGACATCGTGACGGCGGCCATCGCGCACCTCGCTCACAGCACCCCGCCCGAGTTCCTGTTCACCGCGACCGACTTCAATAGTTACGTCACGGTCAGCATCGCCGAGGGTGCCCCGCAGCGTACGAATGGCCGCATGGCCGCGAGCACCCGTCCCGGCCTCGGCATCGTGCCGCGGCTGGACGTGCTCGGCAAGCCTGTTCTCGAAGTTACCTGATCGCTCAACTCCCTGAAGACGCCAGGATCCGCACTCTTCTGCCCTCGATGCGCAGCCGCCCCTCCGCGAACAGCCGAATCGCTTCCGGATACGCCTCGTTCTCCTGTTCGTGAACGCGCGCCGCCAGCGTGTCCGGCGTGTCGTCGTCCAGCACCGGAACGACGCGCTGCAGGATAATCGGGCCGTGATCGTACTGGTTATCGGCGAAATGAACCGTGCAACCGCTGACCTTCGCCCCGTACGCCAATACCGCCTCATGCACATGCCGGCCGTAATACCCCTTGCCGCAAAACGCAGGGATCAGCGCCGGGTGGACGTTGAGGACGCGGCCAAGAAAGTCATCGGGGACGAGGATCAGCTGCAGAAAGCCGGCGAGGCACACCAGATCCGCTCCGGCAGTGCGGCACAGTGCGAAGATGCGCTCGCTGAACTCCTTTGGCGAGCCGCAACTCCTGCGCTCGACGACAGCGGCCGGCACCCCGGCTCGGCGAGCCCGTTCCAGGCCATAGGCGTCGGCGCGGTTGGACACCACCTGCACCACCGCCCCAAGCCGGCCATCGGCACTGCGGTCCAGCAAGTTCTGCAGCGTTGTGCCGTTGCCACTGAGCAGCACGGCCAGGCGGATCGGCGGTGTCACTCTGGAGATACTCCCTCTCACATGTTAAAAATGCGGCGGGCGTTGTCGCGCAGTAACAGCCGGGCAAGAGCCAACGCTTGGTCCTCACTGAGAACACCCGGACGCACGAAGTCATCGGCCAGAACCTGCGCCAGCAGGCGGCGGTACATATTGTACTTTGGCAGGATGAATTCCAGCTTGTAGGCATCGCTATAATAGCCGATCTGTTTTATCTTCGGAACTGCTTCCAGACGGGCGCGCAGGTCCGCCGCGATGTACGCCGGGATGTTCGAGTACCACCAGTGCCCGTGCGTGACGACGTTGGGGAAGATCCAACTATAACTGACCAGTTCCTGATTCTGGCCGCTCGACAGCACCGAAATCGGGAACGTGACCGAGGGAAAGGCGTTAAACAGTTCGGCATACTGGATCAGCGAGGTGCGCTGATCGAACAGATCCTGTCCCTGGTAGACGCCGTCGCGGTAGACACGCCGATTGACGCCGATCATCAGGTCGAACGGCAGATTGAAGTCGCGGCAATGCTCGGCGAGCATCCAGAAGACCGCGGCGGACCACTCGGCGGGCGAGTTCCTTTCAGGCAACTGGAGCATGCCCGTCAGGTGCGATTCGAGGCCTGGTCCGGGTTGAAAAGTGGGCGGTAAGGAGATCGCACAGGCTTTCGCGCCGTGCCGGGTAAAATGCTCAAACAACTTCGTGATGGCCTGTCGCATCGTGGCAGCGTCGCCGACCTCGATCCCGGTCGCCCTGGCCAACCGCTGCCGCACTTCCGGCTTGTCCAGGTGAAACACGAGGTCGTCGGTGCGCAGACAGGGGACGTAACGCCGCGTGTTGAACCCTTCGAGCGGATCGTCGAAATCGTTGGTCAAAAACACCTGCTCGACGTGCGCGCGGCGCAGCACCTGTTCCTCCCACGACGGCTGCGCCATCAAGCGCTCGGCGCTGTCGCAAAGCCAGTCGCAGTCGGCGGCGGTCAACTCACCACCGACGAAGCCAAGGAACGTCCGCGCAATCTCCATGAACCAGCTGTACTGAGCCGTGTTGTCGAAGCGATCCATGTAGGCGAGGATGGCCCGCACCCGCTCGCGCGGCTCGACCTCGGCAGCCAGCGCCTTCTTGTCGAGGCCGGCAGAGTGGGCCAGTTCGGTGTAATAGTGATAGCCAAGGATCTCATCGAGGCTGCGCGCAGCGGGTCGATGTGGGTTGATGTGCGAGTGAGGATCGACCAAGGGAATTCGGCCGATCTCACCATACAGGTGCTGGAAGAGATGGTCTTCAACCATGGGAACTTGGGGGTGAGGGGTGGAGCGCTCCAGGCCCGCAGGCAGCGACCCGTACGTTTTTCGCCCGCGCTGGCCACTCTCCCGCAAGCGGCCAGAGAGCGAGAAGTCGCCGCCCGCGCCTGTTAGGGAGTTCTTACAACTTTTCCCAAACAGTGGGAACCCCTACAGCTCGTGCATCTGGCAGGCGGGGGGAGTACGTACCGCAATCGGCAACGCCCTACTCAAGCAAACACCTGCGGTGTAAGCTAACCCCCATTCCGCCGAGTCCCCCAACTTCCCGCCGGAGAACGTTTCATGGCCGACCCCGACGCCCCGCGCCGTCTCTTCCGCCACGCCAAACGGGAGGCCCTTGTCGTCGTCATCGTCTGGGCGCTCGCCCTCGTCTGGTCCCTCGGCTACTGCTACCTGCGCGGCTATCGGCCTGCCGACGACCCGGGCAACGACCTTACCCTGATCCTCGGCTTCCCCGACTGGATCTTCTACGGGATCATGCTCCCGTGGGTCGCCTGCAGCCTCTTCACCATCTGGTTCGGCCTGTACGGCATGAGCGACGACGACCTCGGGGCGGAGAAGGACGAGGAGGGGCACGGGCATGGGCATTGAGCTGTCGGCCGAGAGCGCCCAGGTCATGGTGGCGTTTGCCCTGTACCTGGTTGGCGTCGCGGCGCTGGGGGTGTTCGCCCATCGCTACATGACCCGCGGGAGTTTCGTCAAGGAATACTTCCTGGGCAACCGCGGCCTGGGGCCGTGGGTGCTGGCGCTGACGGTGGCGGCGACGGCCATCTCCGGCGGCTCCTTCATGGGCTTCCCCTCGTTCGTCTACTCCAAGGGCTGGGTGATGGCCCTGTGGATCTGCTCCTACATGGTCGTGCCGCTGACCGGCATGGTCTGGCTGGGCAAGCGCATCAACCAGGTGGCGCGCATCAGCGGCTCGGTCACCGTCCCCGACGTCTTTCGCGACCGCTTCCAGAGCCCTGCGCTCGGTATCCTCGCCTCGGTGCTGATCCTCATCTTCCTCTGCTTCAATCTCGTCGTCCAGTTCAAGGCTGGCGGCGTGGTCATGCAGGAGGCCATCCGCCTGCCGCCCGCTGACGCGATTTACCGAGGTGCCGAGGTAGACCCCGAGCACATTCTCGTCCTGGCCTTCGAGACGCCCGAGGGCAAGACGCTGAAGCCGCAGAAAACGCCTCTGCCCACCCGCAAGGCTGAGTTTCTGCCGGAGCGCACCAAGGTCGATGGGACAAACCGTGAGGTTCGCGTCTCCTTCCGCCACGACGGCAAGATCACGGAAAAGAAGGTTCGCTTTCCGCCGCAGCGCGTCGCGATTCCCTGGCTCGATGAGGGCCCCGAGAAAGGCTACCTGATCGGTCTGTTGATCTTCGCCCTGACCGTGGTGGCCTACACGACCTACGGCGGGTTCTGGGCGGTGACCTGGACCGACGTGCTCGAAGGGCTGGTGATGTTGGTCGGCGTGGTGGTGATGGCTATCCTGGCCCTGCGGGCGGTCGAGCCAATCACGTCCGGGGGCAAGGAGCTGACCGGGCTGGCGGCGGCCACGGAACGACTGCGGCAGCAGGATCCCCAACTGGTGTACGGGCCAGGGCCGGAGGGCGTCAGTCCCCCCATTGGGCACGGCTATCTGCCGCTGGGAATGGCCTTCTCGTTCTTCCTGATGTGGTCGTTCGGCGGCGCAGGGCAGCCGAGCGGCATGGTTCGCCTGATGTCGTTCAAGGACACGCCGAGCTTCCGCCGGGCGCTGGTGTTGATCGGCGTGTACTACTTCCTGGCCTACGTCAGCCTGCTGATCATCTTCATCTGCGCTCGTGCGATCTTCCCGACAGAGTACCTGCGTGAGATCGGCAGTGAGGGCAACCCGGACAGCATCATGCCGGCGATGGCGCGGCACCTCGCTCATCCGTTGGTGGCCGGGTTGCTGCTGGCCGCCCCGTATGCGGCGATCATGTCCACCGTCGCCGCCTTCCTCCTGATGATCAGTTCGAGCCTGGTCCGCGACCTGTACCAGCGAACCATCAACCCGAACGCCTCGCCGAAGACGCTCAAGCGCGTCAGCTACCTGACGACGGCACTGGTCGGAGTGGTGGTGATGCTCGGGGCGATCAATCCGCCTGGGTTCCTGCAATACGTCATTGTGTTCACCGGCAGCGGGCAGACCTGCGCGTTCCTTTTCCCGATGGTGTGTACGCTGTACTGGCGCCGGGCGACACGGCAGGGGATTTGGGCCGGAATGCTCGGCGGCGGCCTGACGGTGATGCTGCTGTACGTCCTTGGCTGGATCGACACCGCCTACCAGAAGGCAGGCGCAACGGGGCCGGCGTGGTTGAGCTGGTTCCCCGGCTGGGGGGAGAAGCGCGAAGAGGCGTTCGCCCCGCTGTACGCCGGCGGCTGCGACCCGCTGATCTGGGGCCTGCTTGCCTCGCTGATCCTGACCGTCGTCGTGAGTCTGCGGACGAAACCGGATCCCGAGTCGGTAAGGAAGTATTTTCCCTAATGTCGGAGCAAGGCAGCTGTTGTTCGTAGTTCCGCCTTCAGGCGGGTTGACGGCATGCCGCCTGAAGGCGGAACTACGAACAAGACCTCCCTCGCTTCTGCGCTAGTACCGGAACTCCAGGCCGAAGTTCAGCCCCTGCGCCCAGAAGTCCGCATCGTGGAATGCGAACGCCGGTTGGGCTGGCCCGGCCGCCGAGGCCGCCGGTTGGTTGAGCGGCAGCAGACTCGGATTCACCACACGGTTGATCTGGTCGCCAGGACGGGCCCCGCTGCTGTAGTAGAGGAAGGTGTAGCCCATCGTGGCGCGGCAAAAGCGTGTGACCCAGTAGCCGAGGCTCACCGTGGCCTCGGGCACCACGGCGAACTTGTCGCGCTCAAACCGCCCGATGTTGGGCGACAGCGCCAGCAGACCCCCCGGCTGCAGTCCGCCCACGAGGACCGACCCCGCCGCCGGGATAATCAACGTGCTGCCGTTGATGGTGACGACCTGGTGGCTGTCTCCCAGGGCAACCTTCGCTGCGGCGCTCAGCGACCAGTTGCCCCAGCGCAACTCGCCCCGTGCCCCGAACTGCCAACCGTAGAAGCGATTGTTGGTATCGAACTGGTCGAGCACGCGGAACGCGGAGCCGCCGGTGAGCGGAACGCCCGGCAGCACCGTCAGATCCTCGCCGATGCCAAGCCCTTCGTTCAACTCCAGGTAGCGGAAGCCGAACATGGCGTCCACTTGCCAGGTGGGGGTGCGCCACAGGTTGCAGACCCCAAGGCCCTCCCAGCCTTGCAAGCGCGTGGAAACGGTCACCACCGCGCGTCCGGCCAGCTGGCCCGGGAAGGCCACCAGCTGCGAATTCTCTGCGTTGGCGATCGCATCAAAGAATGGACGCCCAATGGCGACAGTCCCCGGCGCGCCGTCCGAGCCTGTCTGGAAAGTGACCGCGCGCGAGCCCAGGAACAGATACCCGACTTCCAGGCCGAAGGTTCGTTCCGGGTTGAGCCAACCGCCCAGGACGAAACGACCGCCCGAGTGCTCCTCGCTGTCGAGACGCGAGCCGCCAAAGAGCACGACGGTATCCGGGCCAAGGATGGCGCCCGCTGCGGGGGCGCTGGCGGTGAGCAGGGGCGGCAGTCGGCCCTGACTGGTCCACCAGAGCAGGTAATCGACGCTGCCCCAAAAGCGGGGTGACGGATCGCTGGGCGGTGGAGGAGGTTCCGGAAGGGCTGGATCCGTCACCGCGCCGTCCCAGGAGAGTTGGGCGCGCACGGGCGGGCTCGTTGCGGTGGCGCTCGGTCCGGGTGCTGAAGGGGAGAAAGGGGACTGCGCCAGCGAGCGGCTGACCGCGAAAACCAGCACCGCCAGGGAAAGGGAGACCGTCTTCTTCATGAGACCCCCCTGTCCATTCGAGGCAGGAAGAAACGAGTAGGTGCCGCGAGCCGAGCGGCACTCCGGCCCCGCTCGGCTCGCGGGGCCTACCACATGCCGTGCATGCTGATAGGATCGACCCGCCTGTCTGCAGGAGTTGCGAGGGGATGGCGGACTCGGTCGGAGATGATAGCTGGAGAGAGGGTATAACCTTCCCCGGCGGCAAGACTTGCCCATGCGGCCCATTCCGCGCAGCTGCCTCGCTACCGCTCCGGGGCGAGTGCTTGCAGCCGAATGGTGTCACCGTCTGCCGTCCGGCGGAAGCGACCGCTTGCCGAACGTGTCACCGGCGGGCCGTTTTCAAGGCCCACCTCCGCCTCGGCCGTCACCCGATAGACGTCCGGCGCTGTTTTCTCGACCGCGATCCGGACACGGCTCTCCGGCGCCAGTTCCCGGTTTTCCTCGGTAAAGGCGGCCGGTTTGTCCAGCAGGCGGGCGGCGGCCAGTTCGACGCCGGCGCGGGCCAGCCATGTCGCTTGCAGCTGGTGCTCGCGCTGACGGAGCACCTTGCGCTGAGCGATCATCTGCACAGCCGCCACGGACAGAATCACCGTGAGGCTCGCGATCAGCACCAGCGCCATCACAATCGCTATGCCCTGTCGGGGAGTTGTGGTCTGCGCACGAGTCATCGCCAATCTCCTTCCACGGCGGCCGCGATTTCCAGTGTTTGACCCGGCAGGGGATTGCCGGAGCGCAGCGTCAGCAGACGCAGGCGGACCAGTTCGCGGCCCGAACCGTCGCGGGTGAACTCGACGCCAACACCCTCGCCGACGGGCAGCATCCGGGATGATTCCTCCTCGCCGTCGCAGACGCGCCGCTCCAGTTCTTCGCCGCACCAGATGTAGACGACGTGCGCGCCGTTCTTCAGTTGGAGAATCAAGGTCTCGGAAGTGGCCGTGTATTGTTGCCACTCTTCGGGGGCTTTCTCCGCACTGGCTACGTCAGCGCGGAACACATCCGCCAGGGCATGGTGCTGCACCAGGCGGTCGTAGCTCTCGTTCTGCGCACGCTGCACGGCCAGGCTTTCCATCAACAACAAGGTCAGCCCGCCACCCACAATCGCGAGCAGAACCATCACGCACAGCATTTCAAGCAGCGAATACCCGCGCCGGGTCGCCAGTGGAAGGATCATGACTTGCCTCCGGGTTTGGCCGCCGTTCGGGCACTGAGGAGAGTCGTCAACTCCACGCTCTGGGGCGGAACCTGAGGATCGAACTGCCAGCGGACTTCGACAGTCAGGCGCCGGGTATGCGGCAACGATTTCTCCGCTTCCAGCGTTACGACCAGTTTCCCCGCAGGCAACAGGGTGGCCATCTCGGCGGGGATCGTCTGCTCTTCCGCCCATTGACGATCGAGTTTATCCCAGGACGCGGCTCGCCCCGCTTCGAGGACGTTCGCAGCCAGTTCCAGGGCCGCCTGGCGCGCCCTGAGGCGTGCCCGTTCGCCCACGCTCCAGACGAAACACTGACCGACGACCACCGCCACCACGCCAATCACCGCCAGGGCGATGACACATTCCGCGACGGTGAAGGCAGCACGGTTTCGGGTCGCTTGCTCAGGGGCAGAGAGAATACCCCTCCCCCCAACCCCCTCCCCGCAACGGAGAGGGGGAGCAAGCCAAAGGAGCCTTCTTCTCTCCCCCTCTCCGTTGCGGGGAGGGGGTTGGGGGGAGGGGTTTCGGGTCGCTTGCTCAGCCATGCACACCTCGGATCAAGGCCACCAGGGGACTGAACATCGCCACCGCCACAAACCCAATCAAGCAAGCACAGGCGAAGATGAACACCGGGAAGCCGACCATCGCCAGCCGGTAGGCGCGCCGGGCACAGCGCTGCATGAGCGTTTCGCCAAGTTCCTGCAGCACCCGCGGCAGATTCTGCGTCTTCTCGGCGGCAAGGATCAGGCCGCACACGGATTTCGTTGCCAGGCCATGCCGCGCCAGGCTCTCGACTAGGGACTGCCCTTGTTGTACGTCCTCCGCAAGCCCGGCGACGCGTCCCGCCACCACGCGCGGCAGCAACCGCGACTCGCTCAGGTGCTCCAGGATCTCCGGCAAGGGCTTGCCGGTTTCCAGCATGAGCCCCAGCAGGTGCAGGAACTCCCCGCGGGCGCGCAGGCGGTAGAGCCCGCCCAGTATTGGAAAATACCATTTGGCGCGCGAGCTGAACAGTAGCATTGTCGCGGGAATCACCACGAGGGACATCAGGAAAATCCACAATGCCAGGAGCGTCCCGAGGAGCGAGGATCCCCACGGGACATGGCCGATCACCCACCGGCTGCTGTCGATCAGGGTCCGGGTGGGAGCTGGAAGATCAATCTTGAAATCCGAGAAGATCTTCTCGAACTTCGGAATGACAACGACGCACAGGAAGAAGAGGTTGCCCAGCAGGACGAACAGGACGAGCAACGGATACATCAACCGCGGCGCTAACTCCAGCCACAGCGGCGCCGCGCGCCGGCCAGGGAAGCGGTGCAGTGCCAGCGCCAGCCGGCCAGTGAACGCGCCGACGGTGATCGCCAGGGCAACCTCCCGGGAGACCACCCCAGGAACGGCGCCGAGCGCCTGATGCAGCGGCACGCCGGACTCGAGCATGGCCACCAGCAGGTTGAGCCGAGCATCGAAGCGGCGCTGCAGGTGGATCCAGTAGTAGCCCGGGAAGACGAAGAACAGCAAGATCCCCACGAGGAAACGGTGCAGGCCATCGCGCGGCCGGTCCTCAAGGTAGGCACTCAGGACCGCCTCCAGCGGCACCTGCGTCGCCGCCGCCGTCTCCAGCACGTGCAGCACCTCTTGCTGACGACAAACGCGATAGTGAGAGTAGGCAAATAGCTCCCAGCACCAGATCACAAACAGCATCAGGTACAGGAACAGCCCGAACACCCCGAGAAAGTGGACGAGGCCGGCTCCGAGCAGGGGCAGCACGAGCAGGAACCACACTTCCCCCAGCAGAACCTTGACCACACTCCTCATAGGCCGCCTCCCCCCAGTCCTTGCAGCAGGTTAAACAGGGGGCTCAGAAGGCCGAAGATGAACAGGCCGCCGAGCAGGATGGCCAGGAAGATCGTCAGCAGCGGCGGCAGCACGGTGCGCAGTAGGGTAGCCCGCGTCTCTGCCTGGCGCCGGTACATCTGCGCCAGGTGGTGCAGCGCGGTCCCCAGCGTGCCCTGCTTCTCGCCGAAACGGGTCATCCAGACCACGAGATCCGGCACCAGCCGCTGCCGCAGCAGGGCCTCGCCCAGCGGGACGCCTTGACGGAGATCATGGTCGATGTCTGCGGCGCCCTCGGTCAGCAGTGGATCGCTGGAGGCGGCCGCGGCCAGGCGCAGCGCTTCCGGCAGCGGAATGGCCTGGTCGACCAGGAGGCCGAGCAGATCCACGAAGGCCGCCAGACGCGCCGAGCGAATCAGGACGCCGACGAGGGGCAGGGCATAGACAAAGCGGGCCCACAGCACGCGGCCGGCTGCCGACGTCCCCAACAGCAAGCGCGCGCTCACCAGTCCGCCAATCACGATCGCGACCGGCAAGACCAAAATTTCGAGCGGATGCTGCCCCACGAACACGAGGATCTTCGTGAGGGCGGGCAACTTCACCTTCATCTGCTCGAAGATCTCGACGAACAGCGGCAGGACCGTGATGCCGACAAACACCAGCAGCCCGATTCCCAGGATGAGGACGATTGTTGGATAAAGCAGGGCGCTAATGACGGTTGAACGAAAATCGCCGATGGACCGGGCGTAAATGGTCAGCGTGCCGAGCACGTCGCCGATGCGTCCGCTGCGGATGCCGGCGGCGAGCAGAGCGGCATAGTACGGCGGCACGCGGCCCCCTTGCCGTTCGAGGGCCTGCGGCAAGGTGAAGCCGGCCTTCAGATCGTCGGCGAGTGTACGGGTCACCTGCTGGAGCCGGCCGCGCCCCATTTCGCGCGCGAGCGCCGCCAGCCCCTGGTCCAGCGGCAGCCCCGCCCGCGCCATGCCGGCGATTTCCTCGTTCAGCGCGATCAGATCCTCCGCCGAGAGTTGGCCGCCCAGGGGGCGTGCCGGAGCGGCAGGTTGGCTGGCCTGCGGTGCCGCTTCGTCAACAGGTGGCAAGGAGGGGTCGGGGCTGCTGGACATGCGTTGCTCCCGAGAGACGGCTCCTCGAACCAAGCCCACGGGTTGCAACCCGTGGGCTTGCCGGAGTCACGAGCCGACATCCGCACGCGGACCGAGAACGCGCGTCACTTCGTCGGAGGTGGTCCAGCCAAGCGCAAGGGCGCGCTCGGCGGCGGTCCAGATGGTCGGCCGTCCGGACCCGGCGGCGCAGCGCTCCAGGGCGACGGTGTCGGCCCGGTTCAGAATAGCCTGCCGCAGCGGTCCGTCCAGCGGAATCAGTTCCGCGAGGAGCATGCGGGCGTGATACCCCGTATTGAAGCAACGCTCGCAGCCAACCGCTTCCCAGCCGCGCCCCTCGTTCCCAAACTCTGTTTGGGAACGCTGCCGGCAATTCTCGCACAATCGCCGCAGCAAGCGCTGGTTCAAAATGCCGCGCAGGCCGCTGGTCAGCAGATAACTCTCGATGCCCATTTCCAGCAGCCGGCTGATGACCCCACAGGACGAACCGGCGTGCAGGGTGCTCAGCACGAGATGGCCGGTCAGGGCCGCCTCAATGGCGATGTGGGCGGTTTCACTGTCGCGGACCTCGCCCACCATGATGATCTCGGGATCCTGCCGGAGCAAACTGCGCAACCCGCGGGCGAAATCGAACTCGGTCCCCGGGCGCGCCTGCGATTGGCTGATGCCTTCGAGAACCTGTTCTACCGGATCTTCAATGGTGACAATATGACGGCCACCCTGGCTCTCGCGCAGGAGGTGACGCAGACAGGCGTAGATGGTCGTGGTCTTGCCGCTGCCGCTGGGGCCGGTCAGGAAAATTGCCCCGGTGCGCTGCAGGAATAGCTTCCGCAGTTCGCCGAGGAGAGCGTCGGGCAGGCCGAGTTGCTCCAGGTCGAGGATGCGGGCGCCGGCGTCGAAGACGCGCACCGCCGCTTTTTCCCCGTGAATGGTCGGAAATGTGCTGACGCGCATATCGACGCCGTAGAGCGCCCGGCCGGAAAGGCGGCCCTCTTGCGGAATGTCCTGGCGGTAGGTCAGCAGTTCGGCGAGCACCTTGAGGCGAGCGACGACATTGGCCGCGAGATCGCGGTTGAGGACTGCCACACGGTGCAGCACGCCGTCGAGGCGGAAACGCACTTCGAGGGACTGATGGGTCGGCTCGAAGTGGACGTCGCTGGCCGAGCGGCTGACCGCTTCGGTGAGGATGAGATCGACAAGGCGGCCCGTGCGCTGCGGGCCTTTCAGGTCGAGGGCGTCGATCTGGAGTTGCAAGTTCCCCGGCTGGCCCACGGCGACACGTCTCCCGGTTTTCCCGCTTGCGGGTTAGCAGTGGAGAAAGCGCTAACCCGCAAGCGAGCAGTGGCGCCTTGTCAGAGGAGGCGCTTGATGTCGAGGAACAGCACGAAGATCATCAGCGACGCCAGCAGCAGCAGGCCAGCGTAGGTCGCCCCGACGCGCACGCCCTCCGACGCCGGCTTGCCGCGGATCTTCTCGTAAATCAGGAAGACCATGTGGCCGCCGTCCAGCACCGGGATCGGCAGGAAGTTAATCACCGCCAGGTTGACGCTGATCAGCCCCAGGAAGAACACGAACTCCCAGAAATCGACGCCGGCAATGTAGTACGCCACGCGGGCGATCGTCACCGGCCCGCCGAGGTTCTCGACCGAGATGCGGCCGCTGATCATGCCCTGGAGGTTCTGGTAGACCTGCAGGATGCTGTTCTTGGTGTCCTTCAGCCCCAGGCCGATCGCCTCGCCAATGCCGTCCGCGTGCTGCCGCCGCAGGTCGCTCGCCAGCAGCATCCCGCGCGTGTCCGACGCTCGCGGCCAGTCTTTCGCCTCACGTAGCTGCAGCGTGATCTCCTGGACGCTGCCGCCGCGCTCCACCTTCAGAGCAACCTCCTTGATCGCCGGCAACTGCAGCGTCTGAAAGATCAATGCCCACTGTTCCGACTCGAGCGAGACCCAGGGGCCCCAGGCGGCTTCCTCGGGCGTGTCGCCCAGGGTGAAGCGCTTGAATTCCTTGATGATGTCACCGGGCCGCAGCGGGTTTGGCCCCACGGCGGCAAGGTCGGGAACGCCGGCAGCCGTCGCCGCGCCCGCGGCAATGCCCGGCGTGCCCACGGCGGCGACGCCTGTCACCTTCGGGTCGATGCTGCCGATGGTCGTCTTGACCCGATAACCAATGCCCAGCCCCGGGATCGACAGGGGCGAACTGAGCGTCATCGGGATTTCCTTGTTGTCCTCGTATTCCTCGTTCCACGTCAGCTCCAGGCGCTTCGGTTCGTTCTGCGCGCCCTGGCCCTTCAGGCCAATGTCCCGAATGATATGCAACACGACGACCCGCTCGTCCTTCTTGCCCGCCTCGGCCATCCGCCGGGCCCACTGGCGCAGCTGGTCCGGCAGACGGAGCGGATCGAGACTATTCAGGTTGCTCTCTTTGATCAGGGCCGCCGTGACGGCAAAGCCGCGCAATTCCGCCGGCTGGAACATCGCCCCGATCGTCTGGACCGGATACTCAGGGAAGCGGGTGATCGACCCGTCGGGCTCCTTGACCTCGACGCGGACGATCACGTCGCCGTCGTGGCTCTTGTCGCGTTCGCGCGCCTTGACGGGCATCCGTTGCGTTTTGCCGTCCGCCAGGCGTTCCACGGCGTTCTCGCCCGGGCCATTTTTCCGCAACAGGGTGATCTGGCCCATACGCATCACCGCGCCGAAGGTCCGGTGGTAGACAGGCGGCACGACGAAATCCAGCGTTTGGGTCTTGCCGTCCACCTCGCGCTCGATGCGCAGGACGACATCGCTGCCCGCCAGCAAATGCAGGCGGCGGGCCATCTCGAAATAGTCGAGCTGTCCGCTCGCTGGCTCGATTTTGTGCTTGCGCTCATAACTCCGCATGCGCTCGTCGAACGGCAGCTTGGTGATCTTCTTCGGGTCGGCCGGGTCGGTCGTTGCGATGATACGGTCGCCGAACTCCAGACCACCCGGCTTGCCATCAACCCGTTTGGCCCGGGCGGCGGCGCTGTGGGACTCGGTGGGGCTTTTCACCGTCTTGGGGTAGTAGCGGCTGGTGTCGAGTACCGGGATGGATGCCGGCCGGACGCCGATCATCGGCCTGCTATCGGTTGGATCCTTGCGCGGCTCGATCTCGGCCTTCCGGTGCTCCTTTCCCGGGAGACCGAACGCGAACGGCAGGGGGGAGCCAGCCTTGCGGGTCATGACCTGGATCATCAGATCCTCAAAGTAGGGATCCTCGACGCCGTCGATGTTGTAGATCTCCGCTGCCGATTGTAGCCCGTGCTGGGCGGCAGGGCCGCCGCTATCGACCGAATCGGGGACCGCCGCCTTGCGATCCTTGCCGGGGCCTTTGAAGACGATGATGAAGCAGATGACCGCCAGGATCACGTTCATGATGACGCCGGCCGAGATGATCGCCATACGCTGCCAGACCGTCTTGTTGCGGTACGAGCGCAGATCTTCGACGGCCCCCTCGTCAGTCGATTCGTCGCCGTCCACCTGGCCGACCATTTGCACGTACCCGCCCAGCGGCAGCAGGGCCAGTTTGTAGGTGGTTTCGCCCCACTTGAAGACGCAGCCGGGGATGGCCGGACCGAACCCGATACTGAACGTGGTGACGTGAACGTCGCACCACTTGGCGACGAGGAAATGCCCCAATTCGTGGACGAAGATCACGAAGCCCAGGCCGAGGGCGGCCTTGGCGATGGCCCAGAGTCCGTCGCTGTCGAACTTCCAGTACAGATAGAGGAACAGCGCCGCCAGGATGGCCAGGGTCGGCCCGTTGCTGCGGAGCCAGTCGCCGAGACTCGGCTCCGGTTCGGGGGTGTCGGCCTGGTCCGCAGCCGGGATAGGGGGCTGCGCTGGCGGAGTCATCTCGGGCTTGGGTGTAATGCTTTCGTTGTTGTCCAACGACGTACCTCCTGGCGCGCCCATCGGTCGGCGGCGTCGAGTTCCGCCAGCGTCGGCCGGGCGCTGTAGTGATGATTCGCAAGAACGTCCCGGCAGGCGCACGGGATATCGAGGAAGCCGAGTTCGCCGTTCAAAAAGCGACCGACTGCCTCCTCATTGGCGGCGTTGAGCACCGCCCCACACGTCCCGCCGCGGCGGGCGACCTCATATCCTAATTGTAACGAAGGAAAGGTATCCAGATCCGGCTGTTCAAAATGCCAGGCCCCCAGTTCGCCCCAGCGCAGGCGCCGCGCTGGCCCCGAAACGCGCTCCGGGTAGGTCAGGGCGTACTGGATCGGCAGCCGCATGTCGGGCGGCGAAAGCTGGGCCAGCACGCTGCCGTCCACGAATTCGACGAACGAATGGATGACCGACTCGGGATGAATGATGACCTCGATCTGTTCGGCTTGCAGGCCGAACAGCCAGCGCGCCTCGATCACCTCCAGCGCCTTGTTCATGAGCGTCGCGGAATCGACGGTGATCTTCGGCCCCATGCGCCAGGTGGGATGCTGCAGGGCCTCATCGACGGTCACCTCAGCGAGTTCCTCGCGGCGTTTGCCGCGGAAGGGGCCGCCGCTGGCTGTGAGCACGACGCGGGCGACCTCGCCTCTGCGGCCGCTCTGCATCGCCTGGAAGATGGCGCTGTGCTCGCTGTCAACGGGGAGTACCCTGGCCCCGCGCCGGGCGGCTAGATCCATCACCAGCGGCCCGGCCATGACGAGCGTTTCCTTGTTGGCGACGGCGACCGTCTTGCCGGCCTC
>Ga0137375_10004686_pt1 | contig 16309 bp, 13 predicted proteins | sample SagtaG_24_FD_104936 | JGI IMG/M metagenome (GOLD analysis project Ga0137375, IMG submission 104936) | Vadose zone soil microbial communities from Sagehorn Ranch, Mendocino, California, USA - Sage1_R_113_16 metaG | ecosystem: Environmental > Terrestrial > Soil > Vadose zone | place: USA...
CATAGCCGGTGCCTACGGCGAGCTCCACCGCGTCGGTGGCCGCCTCGAGTTTGTCCGACTTGGACGCGGGGACATTGCGGTCCTTTTCTTGTGCGCTCGCGAGGCTCGTAATGACAAGAGTTCCCATTGCCGCTGCCGCAGCAGCGATCCATGTCCGTTTCATGATTTCCTCCGTGCTCCTTTTGGAATCGGAGCGTGTGTGTTTGCACCCGCTGTTAACTGCAAACAATGGGCCGCCACCTCCGAGCCGGGGTACGGATGTTGCTCGCGGCTGACCTCGCAGCGAACACTTCAGCAAGCTCAGTGTCGAACGCTACGATAGAGCGCGAGAGCTGCGCCCGTCGGATCGCCGATGACCGAGAAACGCCCGACGTCGGGAATGTCTCGGGGTTCGACGAGGAGCGTGGCACCGAGTTGCGTCGCCCGGTCGGTCGTCAGTAACTCGTCCTAGAAACGTCCCGCCCAAGTCATGGTTCACCTTTCGTAGGCGGCTACCAGCCGCCGCCGCTCGAGCCGCCGGATGGCGGCGGCGCGATTTTCTGGCAGATCATGTCGGTCGTTCCCGTGCCGCTTGCCGCAACGGCCGCGCCGCCGTCCGCCGCTGGCAACGGGCCCGAGAACGCGAAGGCCAAATTCACGTGCAAGCCGCTCATATCGAGGAGGGCCGTTCCCGTCGTGAAGAACAGAGTGAGCGCGTCCCTCGTCTCACACGACTGCTCGGCCGGCAGCTCCGCACGGACCCCCTTTTCCTTCTCGGTGAACGCGATCCGACAGAGCACGCCCCCGTCGGTCTTGGAATCCATGACGATCTGTCCCATGGTCATCCATGTGAGCATCATGGAGGGGGTCATCGACGCCAGGTCAGGCGTGCCGGCCGGCGCGGTGAACGTCAGCGTTCGCGTGTCGGTGCACGACCATCTGCCGAAGAACGGATCGTCGGCGGGTTGATCGGACGCGTCGTTACAGGCTCCGCAAACGAGGACAGCCGAACAGAGTACGGCCGCGAGCTTCTCCATGTTCTCCTCCGATCGCCGAGGCGCAAGGCTATCAAGTAATACATCGGACGCCAGGGCGACGAGAAGATTCGACTTTCTTATCGGACGATGTCGACCAAGCAAAGGTTCGAGCAGCCGTCCCCGCTCACCGTGTTGCCATCGTCACATTGCTCGCCGAACTCCTTCTGCAGGTTCCCGTCGCCGCAACGTGGTCCGAGCTGGCAGCTTGCGCTGCAGCCGTTGTAAGCGCCCGTGTTCATCGCTTTACCGAGGTCGCACGCTTCACCGAAGAGGCTGTCGACCTTGGCATCTCCGCAAAAGCCGCTCAAGACGCACCCAGGCGCGCAGCCGGGCATTCCGTTCACGCCGTACGTGGTCAAGTTGATACCATCGTCGCACTGCTCGTTCGAGCTCTGCACCACGTCGTCGCCACAGAAGGGCCCGCGCCTGCAGTCCGCCGTGCAGCCGTTGTAACCGCCGGTGTTCATGTCGCGGCCGAGATCGCATTGTTCGGCAGCGGCGACGATGCCGTCCCCGCAGGTCGGACCGCATTGGCTGTAGGTCGGGGCAAAGCCGGTCAGCGTGAGCTTGAAATTCGAAGCCTCGGTGTGGCGCTCGGCGTGGAACAGGGCCACTTCATAGAGACCGCCAACCGCGAGGCCGAGCGCAGCCGCGCGCTGATCCACGTTGAGCGTCGCCTCGAGGCGCGGATGCAGCCCGCCGAGGTCGAGGGCGAGCTTGCGATTGACGAAAATCCACACGTCGTCATCCCCGCTGAAGGTGAGCGATTCACCGCCCCGATACTGGAAGAAATAACGAATCTCGGTGGTGAAGCCGAAATTGTGCAACTTGCCGTCGTTCACCGACGCCGCCGACTGCCCGAAGCTCTCTTTGATGGGGGCCGCGGTCCAGCCCTTGTTGTCGAGCGGAAAGAACCCGATGTTGGCGGAATCGAAAACATACGAGCCGTTGGCGAGCCGAGGAAGAAGGAGCGCGCTTTTCACGGCGATGTTCGCGCCCGCGGAGTCGCGGTACCACTGCTTGAAATTCGCCTCGGTGGTGAGCTGCTGGCCGTACGGGCAGAGCGCGGGATTGGTGAACGAGGCGGGCTGCAAGGAGCTGCAGCGTCCGTCGATCGCCGGCTTGCCGCCCGTATCGAGATCGGGCTTGACGAGGTTCTGCGTGCCTTGGGAAGGAGCGAAGCCTTCGAAATCCGGGTGCCTGGTGCCTCCGTTGGTAGGGATGCTGATGAAATCTCGGTAGGTGACCAGTAAATTGAGCTGGCTCGGCGGGTTCAGCGCCGTGTTGCCGCAGGTAAAGCCGCGCTCTTGTTTGCAATCATGCGTGCCACCGTCGCCGTCGGTGGTGTTGCCATCGTCGCACTCCTCGACCGCGAGCTTGATGCCATCGCCGCATTTCGACACGCAAACACCGGTGGTGCAGTCCGGCTCGAGCGTGCAATCGGCGGCGCAGCCGTCGCCGTCGACCACGTTGGCGTCGTCGCACGCTTCGTCTCCCTCTTTCTTGCCGTCGCCGCATGCGGTTCGATGGCATTGCGCGGGCTGGGCAGGATTGGGAACCGGCGGCGGAGGGTTGCAGACGAAACCGGGCTCGAAGCGGCAGGCGGCCGAACATCCCATGCCGACGTTCGGGGGATCGCATTGTTCGTTGCCGGTCAGGGCGCCGTCACCGCAATCCGGAGTGCAGGCTCTACCCGCTTGGACACAGTCCCATCCCTTTTCGAGCTCGCAAACGGAAGAGCAGCCATCCCCGCTCTTCGTATTGCCGTCGTCACATGTCTCCTTGCCCCCGAGCCGGTTGTCGCCGCATTTGACCAGGTACACACATGCTTTTCCGGGCTCGGGGCAGGCATAGTCCTTCTCGAGCATCTTGCAGTCGGCCGAGCATCCATCGCCTGATTGGCTGTTGCCGTCGTCGCATGCCTCCGCCAACCCTGGATCCATCTTCCCGTTGCCGCACCCGACGACGCAGTCCGCCGCATCGCAGGCGCTGGCAGCATCGGGCATCGGTGCGGTGCTCGCGTCGTAGCCGCCGACGACGATCCCGGACCCCGCGGTCCCTCCGGTGCCGCCGGTTGTGCCGCCTGCGCTTCCGCCGGTGGCCGAGCCGGTGCCCGTCGTGTTGCTGGGTTCACCTCCCGTCGGGGAAGGAGTGTCGGCAGCGCTGCAGTTGATTTGTGACAAGGCCCCCATCGAAGCAGCAAGCGCTGCCAAGCCAAGATATCGATACACGTTATTTCTTCCTCCGCGGGACGGCGCGCCCCCGCAAATGCACAACTCTATACTCAATCGCAGCCAATAGCGGAAGGGGCATCATGCGAGTAAAGCGGCTCAAAGCCTGTGGGCCGATGTGCGTTTGGCCGCTTCCGCTTTCGCGGTAAACCCGGCTGCTGCGTATGGCCGCTTCGTGCTCGAGCTGTTTGAAAATGGGTCACAAGCAGAAGCAAAAACACGCGTTGACGCAGATGCTCGAGGTCGTGCCCGGGCATCCGCACAGGGGATTCGGCGCGCTACAATCAGCCGCCGACTGGCACTTCTTGTGGCACGCGCATTGTGCTGGACCCGGCCCGCCGCATCCGCACTCGTAACCGGAAGGGCAATCCGTTGCGCCACCGATGGTACATTCACCGATCACCGTCGGCGCATCGGCGGCGCCATCGAGTTGGGTCGTTCCACCCTCTTCGGCCGCGCCGGAGCTCCCGCCGGCTCCCGCTTGCGAAGATCCACCGCTGCCGCCGCTTGGTTGACCGGCTGTGCCGGCGCCCCCGCCCGTTCCGCCCGCGTCAGTGTCCAGCCCGCCGCAGGACAGCGCCGCGATTGCGAGCACAATCGAGATGAAACCGAGTCGCGTGGATCTCATTGGCGTACCTCCTCGTCAGGTTCTTTTATGCTGTGTCGCGTCGGCGTCTACGGCGGGAGGTCGGTAGGGCCGCGGTTGCGGCGATGATCCATGGCTGGGCTGCAGAGCTGCGCCGCGTCAACGAGCAGCTGCAGCCCCCGGATTCCGTAGAACGTACGTCCCCCGCAGAACCTACCTGCTCGACCGCCGTGCACAGCGTTTCGCTCGTCAGGGGCAAGCGGGCCAGGTCTCCATCGCCGAATGCAGAAATCGACGCGCAGTACTCGCGCGGGCGGGGTGAGTCAATTCGTCTGTATCGCCGCCGGCGTGCAGATGGGGAGCAGAGCCCAGAGATCGCCGCCGGCGGGCGCGGGGACCATGGGGAGGGCGGCTCGGGTGCTGGCGTCGTTCGCGAAATCCGTCGCGCCGTGAAAGAGGGAGACCGGCCAGCTTTGCTCGAAGGGGGCAATCTGCTGGTGAGGCCATGCGCTCTTGCCCTGCTCGGCCCCGCGAATCAGGTAATCGATGGCCTTCGGTATCGAACCGCCGCCCGTCGACGTGTAGCCCCACAAGTCGACGCCCACCCGCTTGGCCGTCGAAGCGAGAAGGCAGAAGCCCTCGAGATTCCAATTGCTGTAGCCCCAGCTGTTGGTGCGCGCTAGCTCCTCGGGCTGGGTTCCGTCACTCCTGATCTGACTGGCGATCCGCTTTTTGGAGTTCTCGACCAGCGTTTTGGTTTCGGCGGTCTGGCCGAGGGAGAGCATGATCGCGGAGACACCGGTGTCGTACCAGGTGCCGTGGTTGTTCGACGCGGCGGCCTCCTTGGTGGCAAGGGAGTTGGTCTGCAGCCATTTCAAAAACGCGGTGAGCCACGTACGCATGCCCATCTGATCTGCGGTCGACCAGCCGGGAGCTCCGCTGTCGAGAACGGCGATGCCGTCGAGCGCCTCGCCGATGACCTCGGTCCAGTTCAGCACCCCGGTGCCGGCCCCGTCTCGTAGGCAGGGGACTCCCTCGCCGTAGTTGATGTTGGGGTTCATCGCCGTGGCCGGGTTGAGAAACCACGTTCTGACGACGAGCTCGGCGCGATCGGAGTATCGCGAATCACCCGTGAAATACCAGGCCATCGCCAGATTGTAGATGGCGTCCATCGCGGCGTGGCGGGAGGCGTGATCCCAGCGGTTGCTGCCGCAATCAGGATTGGTCTGTCCATCCTTGTGGACATAGGGGCACCCGTTGGCGGAGCCTGCCGTCGGCCAGTAGTACCGCGCCAAGCTGATGTAGTCGTGCTTGTTTCCGCTCGGCGGCGTGGTGGTCTTGTCCATCACCGACCACGGGCCAGCGGTGAGCGCAGCATTGGCGAGAGCGAGGAGCTTGGGTAGGACGGCGCTGATCTGCGCATTGCCGCCCGCGAGCTGTTGCTTGATTTGAGCCAGCTTTTCGCCATCGTGAACCACGGTGTGAGGAGCCACGACGGGACCACCATCCAGGTATCCCACGCCGCCCCCGCCGCCCGCGCCACCGGTGCCGCCGTCGAGGGTGGGGCCCCCCGTCCCGTCACCGCCTTGGCCTGACCCGCCGCTTCCGCCGGATCCCGTGGAGTCGCCGCTCCCGGTCGTAGCGCCAGTCGGAGAGCCTCCTCCCGACCCAACGACGGTGCCCGGGGAGCCGCCGGAGCCGCCCGATGGTCCGGATCCACTATCATTACCGCCGGCCCCACAGCCGAGCCCGAACGTCACACTCAACAACAAGGACCATGCGATGCGGCGGATCATGTGACCTCCTCGATTAGGGACATCCGAGCGTGACCCCCGATGGGCTCCACTGCGGCAGGGTCGTACCCGTGAGCGTTGCGTGATTGCCGGCCGGCGTGACGTCACGCGCGGTGTTGCCGTTGCCGTCGTCGAAGCGCCAGTAGCCGACGAGCCCCGCCTCGTTTCCCATCAGACGCATGGACATGGTGCGTAGGATTTCGAGGCCGGTACGCGCCACGCTCCACACCCGAACCTCGTCGATCGAGCCGTTGAAGAAATAGCGCGCATTGCCCGCGCCGACGTTGAGCGGCGTCGTCGTCGTCGCGAGATTCGCCGCCAGCATCTTCGTTCCTTTTTCCACGCCGTTGATGAAGGCCCGCAGGTTGTTGGCGTCGTAGGTGGCGGCGACGTGAAACCATTGCTCCTGGGTGATGCCCGCCGCAAAGACGAGGCTCGAGCTGGCGGGGTGAACATAGACCTCCATCATCGGAAACATGTCCATGTCCAGGCCGAACCCTTGGGCCGCGTTGGCAGCTCCGTATTCGAAGACCGTATGATTCGGCGACCACTCCGGTGCAGCCGCTTTGATCTTCATCCACAACTCGATGGTTCGTGCTCGGTTGCCGGCTGGCAACGCTCCTCCCGGAATCGTCAACCGCGACGAGACGCCGTCGAATGTCAGGGCCATTCCGCCGCTCGGACAGAGCACGTCAGGGGCTGCGTCTCTCGCGCCTGCGCCCCCGGCCTGCGCCATGTCGCCGGAAGCGTCGGTCGGCGGCGCGCCACCGGAGGCGTCGACGACCGAGCTGCCACCGCTTCCCCCGGAGCCGCCGCCAGCCATCGTCGACGTCCCGGATCCGGAAGCGCTTCCCGAGCGGCCCGCCGTACCCAGGCCGCCGGACCCGCCGCTCGAGCTACCCCCAGCGGAGATTCCACCCTCGAGAAAATCCCAATCGGCGTCGATCGCGTGCGCGCAGCCGGCATGGGTGGCCGAGAAAACGGCTGCGGCTACGGCGCCGAGCGTCAGAGAGCGATTTCTCGCGCAGAGTGCAAGAATCCCCGCAGGTTGGCGCGCCATTGCCTATCAGTGTCGCGAGCCGATCCGAAGTTGGCCACGAATCGACGGGTCGACGAAGGAAACTGAAGGCGCGCCCCCTCGCGAGCACGCACGGGGTAGAGAGCATGGCCGCGTAGTTAAGTGCCCGTTTGGCAACGTTTCTTCGAAAACTAGGGGCAGCGCAGAGGGACGCCGGAGACAACCCACGAGGGGCCATATTCGAGCACGGCGTCGTGGCCCCATATCGACGCATCGCGAGCCATGGTTCCCTCGCCATCGTCGAAGCGCCAGTAACCGACGAGCCAAGCTTCGTCCCCTCGAAGCCGAACTGACATGGTTGCCGCGATTTCTTCGGAGCTGCGCGCGATGTTCCACAACCGTACTTCGTCGAGGATGCCGTCGAAATGGGCGTTGGTATACGGCGACCAGCCGATCTTGACCGTAGTTTGATCGGTCGTCAGCGGGTTGTTCATGTCCTTGGCTCCCCGCTCGCTTCCATTGATGAAGGCGCGCAAAGTCTTGCCGTCGTAGCTCGCGGCGACATGAAACCACCCTTCCTCGACAATGCCGGCATCGAAGAAGAGATCGTCGTCCCACGAGTAGATCTGCATGACCGGGTAAACCTCCATATCGACGGCGAAGGCGTGGTTCAGCGTGTTGATGCCGTATTCGAATAGCGTGTGCCGGTCCTTTGCCCAGCTGGTCGGTTTGACGTAGGCCCACATCTCGACCGTTCGCGCGCTGTTGCCCGTCGGCAGGTTGCCGCCGAGGTCGACGAGAAGGCGCGTCGACTCGCCGTCGAACGCGAGGGCCGTCCCGCCGCCCGGACAATCGTCGTGCTCACCGTCGAGCGCCGCGTCGAGCGCAACCAACGAGCGCTGTTCGAGCGCGTGGACGACATCCGTCTGGCATGCGGTGAGGCCGAGCGCGAAGAGAAAGATTTCAAGAAAGGACATCGTGCATCGTGTACGGCGCATGCCCATCTAAGAATAGCGCCCTTTCGCCGGGTCGCCGGAAATCTCCAAGGACAACCGGAAACCCGCCGAACCGGCCCTTGGGCAATCTCGAGTAGTCGCCGTGCGCCGCGGTCACGGCTCATCTTTTCGAGGGCGCCGACATCGCAACGCGAGAACGCGCTCGATTTCCGAAGCTGCTTCACATTGGCGAGCCGTGAGCCCGAAGGTCAGCGACTACTCCCGCCTGGAATCACCATGCGAAGGCTGCGTTCAGGTTGTGGGTGCTTACTTGGAACTTGGTTCATCACGTTCTTGCTCTGGCCCGCCGCCGGGTGGGCCGACGTCACGTTTGCGACGGCGGGAGAATGGGAGCTCTCGACGAATGGCCGCGTGAATGGCTTTTTGAGCTATGTCACCGGCGACGGCTATCCCGCCAAGAACCCCGGGCAGACGCACAACCTGGTGGCCGGTGCCGGGTTCGAATCGTTTCAAACCGACGAGAACAACAAGATCGAGGCGGTTCGCCTGCGCAGCGGTTTCGTCTCCAGTGTGCTCGGCTTCACGCTGAAAAAGCCGCTCAGCGAAAGGGTAACCGCCTCGGCGCACATCGAGATCTGGTCGCTCATCGAAAACGCGCGAATCAAGGCGGCCACGAACTATCCCGATACGCGCGAGGCGTACTTGAAGGTCGAGGGGCCGTGGGGTGGAGTTCTCGTCGGGCGTGCCTTGGCGCTCTTCTCCCGTGGCGCGATCACGCTCGATTTTCTCCTCCAACACGGATACGGCCTCGGATATCCATGCAACGCCGATGGTCTCGGGCCGACCTGCGGCCACGTCGGCTATGGCGTCATCTTCGCCGGCTTCAATCCGCAGATACGGTACAACACGCCCACCTTCGCTGGTTTTCAGCTCACCGCCGGCCTGTTCGATCCGGTGTCGGCCCCGGGCAAATACGAGCGAACGCCGCTGCCTCGCGTGGAGGGGGAGCTCACCTTCGACCAGACGCTCGGCGCAACTGTCAAGCTGCACGGCTTCGTGAACGGTCTCTGGCAAAAACTCGTCGAGCAAGGCAATCCCGACACACCGCCACGGATGCCGTTCGTTGCGAATACGACGGCCTCCCGCGGCGTCGGCTATGGCGGCTGGGCTGAAATATCGAGGTTGAAAATCGGATTCGCCGGACACTACGGCTATGGGCTCGGAATGTTCAATACGCTGGAAAACACGCCAGCGGTTTTCGATACCGCCGCGCAGCCGCGCAAGTTCGACGGTTATTACGGAACGGTGGGGGTCGACCTCGACCCCGTTTACGTGAACGCCGGCCTCGGCATTACCCGCGTGTTTGCGACCGAGCAAGACGCGCTCGACGTGGTTTTGAACAATACGAGTTTGATTCAGAGCCAGCGCGGGATTTCCGCGGGTGTGCAGTACGCGATCGACAAAGGTCTGGTGGTGGCCGCGGAGTACTTTCAAGCCGACCACCGCTGGTACTTGGGCGAAAGCCAGCGCGTTCATTTCGTGAACGCCGGCATGACCATGGTCTGGTAGCGGACGGAGGAGAGCATGATTCGAGGTTCGTCTCTGTCGATGGGTTGGGTCGGGGCGCTCGCTCTGGCAGCCTGCGAGGCGCCCGTTCTTCCAAGCGTGCATTTGCCGGAGGGTGGCTTCGGAGGCGCGAACGGTGGAACCGAGGTGGGGACCGGAAACGGGGGTTCGGTGCCGAGCGGCAGCGAGACGACGAGCGGCGGCGCTGCTGGCGAAGGCGGCAACGGTGGGATCACCGGTGAAGGCGGCCTCGGGGGCACAGGTAACGGGACCGCCGGGAGTGCGGGCCTCGCTGGATTCGGCACCGATGGCGGCGGAGGCACCGGGGATGCCGGTCGGGACGGCGCCATCGTGACCGACGACTCCAAAACCGCCGTCGCGGTTCTCGATGGCTGGCGTTACGAATACCGATGCGGCTACGTCGACGGCCACAGCTTGACCGACGGCACCTGCAGCTCGGGCGAGATCTGCTGGCCCAACGCTTCCAAGGCGCGTTTCTCGGAGAAGAAGATGATCGCGATCGCCGGCGATGCGGCGCGGACCTACGAAGTCGTTCTCCGCATTCGCGGCGTCATCGAGCCGCGAGACTATCCGGTCGCCTGTTCACGGTTGGCGCAAGATCCCACCGCCACGATCGGCATTGCCGAACAATGCGACGGTTTTGCCAACCAGCAGCAAGTCACATTCAATGTCTACGAATTCAAGATTGCCGATCCGCCACACGTCTATTATCTGAACTCCGTCCCGGTGCACCCGCCTCACCGCGTCGATCCCATCGATATGCAGTGGACCATTCGGGTCAAGGGGCGCTCGACCATCACCTTCACGATGGATGATCTGAACGGGGGCGAGGTCCGCAACTGCAGCCTCGTCGTGCCCGGCATCCCTCCGGCGCCCAATCGGTTCGACGGCAACTTTTTCCAGCTCAATGTCGTGAGTGCGAGGATCCTTCCCTGAGATCGGCCATCGACCGAGACCCGTCCGACCCCGCCCGCCACCGGTCGAGCACCCGCATGTTGCCGAGCGTGTCGGCCCAGCTCATCGCCGGCCAAGGGGCCTCGGTTCCCGGAAGCGTATCGGCCACCAGTGCGGCCTCGATGGCGTAGATGCTCTCGCTCGTTCGAACGACGACGGTTTCCGGTGCTCGGCCGCTGCGGAAAACGGAGAAGCTGGTTTCGAGTCCGTCCCGTTGGCCGCCGGGGAGCCACGGGTTGGCGACCGTCAGGCGCCCATCGTCGCCGTACACGACGGCCGCCGTTCCGATGTCGTAAGCGATTGCCGATTCGACTCGGGCGGTGAACCCCGATGCGAACGTGAGATCGGCCAAGGCACGTTCGTCGACCCCCGTCGGACCAAAAACGAGATCGCCGCGCATTCGGAGAGGCTCGGCAAACGGAAGATCCGCGACGAGCCCCGCCAGGAGACGCGCAAAAGACACCGGATAGCCTCCCACGTCGAGAAGGCTTCCCCCTCCGAGCGCAAGATCGAAAAGCCGCCCTGAGCGATCGCCGCTCGCGTCGAAGCCGAACTGGGCCTTCAGGTGATGAATGCGGCCGATGATGCCGTCCGCGAGGCGCGTGAGAACTTCCCGCATCAACGGATGGCATCGATACATGTATCCCTCCATGAGAAAAACGCCGCGTCGGCGCGCCGCGTCGATGACGCATTCGGAGCTCGCGGCATCGAGGGTCAGCGGTTTCTCACAGAGCACGTGTTTGCCTGCTGCGATGCTGGCGAGCGCCTGATTTCGGTGAGCCGCGTGCGGAGTTGCAATGTAGATGGCGTCGACGGCGGGGTTCGCCAACATCTCGTCGAGGCTTTCTGCATAGCCATACAGGCCGAAGCGCTTGGCGAACGCCTGAGCCTTCCGCGGCGACGAGCTGACGACGTCGACGGCGCAGCAGCGCTCGGATCGAGAAAGCGCCGCGGCAAAGTCGCTAGCGATGGCGCCCGTGCCGACGATCCCCCAGTGGAGCATCTCTTGCACCGTCGGTCACCCGTCGATCTCGAGCCGTCGCAACTCGACCGCGTAAACGAGAAAGAGACGCTCCGGTCCATTTTGCCATAACCATGCGTCGAGAGGGGCCGACATTCGTACCGACCTCTGCAACACGGGATCGTTTCGGGCCACCCAGGCGAGATGGTGCGGATGGGCAACGTGGATACCCTGGTGGGTATCGACGAGCTCGCGAAAGAGGTCGTGCACGTCGCCGCTGGCGGCCATCTGCGCCAGCGGGTAGGTGTCGCTGGAAGCAAAATCGGTGACGATGACGGCCCGCCCGCCGGGCGTGCAGAGCGCGGCCAGCGTCCGAAGGTGCGTCAGATTCGAGATCTCGCGTACGGCGGCAAACAGTCGGTGTGCCGGCGACAGCACCTTGAGCACCGCCCATTGAAGCTGCGTCAGAACGCAGCTCGAAAGCACCACATCGAACGGACCGGGAAGTCGCGCGACCAGCTCTTCGCACGTCGCGGCGGGGTGGCGAAGGATCTCTTCGGGTAACACGCGCATCTCGGCCCATCGATCGAGCTTGCCTCCGAGACCCGACAGATCCACGGGAGCATGACGGAAGACGCGGTCACGAACGTCGGCCGCTTGGCGCTTCCATGCGCCCTCGAGCGCCTCGTCATCGATGTCGACCAGGTGAATCTCGGCATAGACCTGGCTGAGCCGGGCGAGATCGAGATCGTGACAATTGCCCGCTCCGAGGACGCAAAGCCGCTGCTGCCGCTTGCGCTCGATGCGCGTCGACGCGACATTCGTCGAGTGTTCGCGGTGGCCGGCGAACGCGTCGAAGTGCGGGAGCGCGTTGCGGTTGGAGAGCTTTTGGGCGGCGATCTCGGCAGCCATCGATGACCGGTCCCGCGCTTCGGGCAGACTCGCGACGTACATGAGCCATCTACGCCAAGACGCCGCGCAGCGCGGCCGTGTGCGGGGCATCGAGGAGCGGCTGACCCTGCAGATCGGTGATCGACACCCCGAACGCTTGCGCCACGGTGAGCAGGAAATCCGCATACGGACGGCCGGTGAACGCGAGAAATTGCCCGCCTTTCAAGCCGAGATTCTTTCCTCCGAAAAGCACGAGCGGCATGGGATTGTGCTCGTGCGTCGCTTGCGACACTTCGCTCAGGTAGGGGATGACGGTGTTGTCGAGGAGAGCGTTGCCGTAGACGTCGACGGTCGACCTCAACGTCGTGAGAAACTCGGCCATGCGCGCGCTGTACCACTTGTCGACATTCACCAGATATTGGATATGCGCATTGCGCGAAGCGGGCGCTGCCCCAATATCGGCTTGGTTCACCTGGTGACTCACCGGATGGTGCGTGTAAATGCCGGTCGGATTGTCGGGATGAAGCCCCTGGAACGCGATGTGGTTCGTGCCCGGTGACCACTGGAAGGTCGCCGTGCGCGTCATGTCGCAGCGGAACGCGGCGCGGATGATGGCTTGGTGATATTCACCGATCTGCTTGTGGAGCGTGTCGTCGGCCTGGGTGACCTGTACGGTCTCCGGATGATCCCTGCCGTCGTCCACGACCGCGCCGATGTCTGGCGGTGGCGAGCCGAGCCCGCAGGACACCGGATTTCCCTGGCCGTCGAGCTCCCTTTCGAGATCGCGAATGGCGCTCTCGTGGGCATCGATCACCGATTTTTGTCCGGCCGGGGCGAGCGTGCGCACGCGCGCAAGCTCACGAAGCGAGAAGTCCAGAACGCTCTTCTTCTCCGCGCGCGCGCGGGCGAGGGCGTCGGCGGTGCCGCCGGGCATCATCGTTCCGAAGACGCGGCCGTAGAGGTCGAGCGGGCGCAGCGTCGGGCGGATGGGTGTGTTCTCGTAGCTGGCGCCGGTCACGCCAGGGCCGGGAATACCGGGCTGTGGGCGCTGCTCGACCGCATAGGTGATGCAGCGGCAGGAAATCTCTTGATGATCGATGCGATCGTCGCACAACGCCTGCAGCGACTTGAACGGCGTGCCTTGCAACTTCGTCGATTTCGAGAGGAGCAGCTGATCGATCGACGGCCCGGCGGCCATGGCGTCGTCGGTTTCGGTCTGCCCCGTTCGCGTCCATTTGGTGGGCGCGCCGGTCGCCATGACGACCGTCCCTTTTTCGTGCCCGCCGCCGGGACCGAGCGTCGAGTCCATGTTGATCCCGTCGACGATGATCATGTCGCCTTTCAACATGGCGGTCTCGAACGGTTTCAGGATCTCCGAAAAGGTGAACGTGGTTCCAGACCCCTGGCACAGCCAACCGCTGCGGATCGTGCCGACCGGATGGTGCACGACGAGAAGCCGCGCCGGCGAAGTCGCCCCCTGCGCGGCGGCCTCGGTGGTTCGAAGCAGCTTGTGGAGACCGGCCGCAGCGCCAATCGATTGAAGAAAACTCCGGCGGGCGAGCTTGTAAGAAATCATTGTCCCGGCCCTCGCGTCGACAGGGTCTTGGAGAGAGCGATCGCCCGCAGCAAGCTGGCGAAGCTCCGATCGCTGGCCAGAAAGCGATCGTGAATGTCTTTCACCGAGCAGTCGGTGGCGTTCACTGGCCCCTCGGCGAGAGCGAACTTCAGCATGTTCGTCACCAGACACCGCGAGTAGACCCCGTTCGACGCCTCCTCGGTGGCGAACGCCGAAACGTCGGCCACCGTCCCGCCCCCCGCAAAGTCGGGCAAGGTGACGGACGTATCGATAGGAGTGCCGTCCGGATACGTGGCGCGAAAACGGCCGATGCCATCGAACGATTCGAGGAGCAGCCCGTATTGATCGAAGCCGCTGTGACAGCCGCTGCAAGGTGAGGTCGTTCGCCGGTAGTCGGATTTTTCCCGCTCGGTCGCCGTGGCATCCGCCTTCTGGGCCGCGACCTGGGTGGCCACCGTCGCCGGCGGGGGGGGAGGAGTTTGATTACAGAGAACGTTGCTGTTCACATAAAGACCGCGCGAGACGACGGATGTGTTGTCGGTTCGCGCGCGAATGGCAAGAATGCTGAGCTCGGTCAGAATTCCTGATCGCTGGCCAGCCCCGAACTCGACGGACACGAAGCCGCTGCCCGGCGCCGCCGGATAAGTGACGCCGTAGAGCTTGGCGAGGTTCTCGTCGACGTACTTGCTTCGCGCCGTGAGAAGATCGCCGACTTGTCCTTTCCAGAGGTTATTTTCGATGAACTTCTGGGTCGCAGTGTACATGCTGTTGCGCACGGCGAGCGTGAAATCCGGGAAGATCATGGGATCTTTGACCACCGAATCGATCTGTCCGACGACGAAGTACGCCAGCATCGCGTCGCCGAAATTCTGAACGACTGGGGTGGTGCGCAGGAGTCGATCCACCTCCGCCTGGATGCCTTCGGGCGTCGACAGCTTGCCGTCTCGAGCGGCGGCGAGCAGGGCAGCATCGGGTGGACCGTCGCTGAGAAAGTACGAGAGCTGGCTCGCCACCTCGTCGTCGGACAACCCGCCCGGCTTGCCGAACTCCGTCCGGTAAAGCGCCTGCGGAGAAACGAGCGCCGCCTCCATCGCGGAGCGCACCGCTTCCTCTGTGGAAGCGCCGCCCGTCTTCAGGTCCGTGTAGAGCTTCAGCAGGCTGCCGCCTTCGTCGTTGCTGAGCGGCCGGCGATACGCCTTCTCTGCGAACGCAGTGACGAACTTCGACGCGCAAGCGTCGGCGATCGGGGCCGGGCAGCCGGTCGTCTGCGTGAAGCGAGCGGGATCGGCGAGCGTGGCGACTGCGCTCTCCGCCCAGGAAACGGTTTTTTGCAGCACCTGCGTGTTCACCAGATCGCCTTCGACGAACAGCGACTGAAACTCGCGTTTGCGCGGGTTGTCGAGCGACACACCCTTGAGGGCGTCGGGGCCGAGCAACGCACGAATCGTGTTCGCCACCTGCGCGAAGCTCAGCCTGACCAACCGCTGCGGCACGGGATCGGTCGCCGTGCAGCTGCCGTTCGTTGCCGAGCCACCCGATCCGACGCCACCTGCGGAGCCACTGCTGCCGACGGCTCCGCCCGCGCCATTCGGAGAATCCCCGATGAGGGAGGTGCACCCCCCCGTTGCGATGGCGCAAAAGAGCCAACCTGCTCGCGCGAGGCTCCGCCTCGCTGGGACGTGAAGTTCCAACGTTTCCATGGTTTCCGCTCTCAAGACCCGCCGCCGGGAGTAGTCGCGAGGCCGATCCTTGGCGGCTCAGGTTTTGTTGTGTGACTCGGCGCCGCCTTCGGCCCGCCTGCGTTTCTCGTGCTATGCCCAGGAAGATTGCGGTCGTCCGAGAAATGCGAGCCGTCGATGGCCGGGCGGGCGACTATGGGCAGCGGATGTCTTTTTCCATGAGCGCACCGGACCGGCGACCCAGATTGGTCTCAGAACCGCCGGCCGCCGAGCCTGACGACGTCACGCTCGCGGCGAACGCTGCTCAGGGGGATCCGGCGGCTCACGCAGCGATCTGGGATCGGTACTCTTCGCTCGTCCGACGAATCCTCGTGCGCGCCATCGGACCGGGCAGCGAGGTCGAAGACCAGGTCCAGGAGGTGTTTCTTCGTTTCTACCGAAACCGCGCGCTCTTGAGAGACCCCGCCGCGCTGCGGAGCTTCTTGTTCGGGATCACGCTGCGCGTGGCGGCCAGCGAGCTGCGATCACGCCGCGTCCGGAGCTGGTTGCGACTCACCCGCGATGGTGTTCTCGACGATCAGGAGGCTCCTCGGACCGATCCCGACGCGCGGGAAGCCGTTCGGCGGCTCTACGCGATTCTCGATCGGCTCGACGCGAACGGTCGCATGGCCTTCGTTCTGCATTACGTCGACGGCTGGGAGCTCACCGAAGTTGCCGAAGCGTTCGGCATCTCGCTCGCGACCATCAAACGCCGTCTCGCTCGCGTTGCCGTGCGCGTTTTTGCGAGCGCACAGGCGGACACGCTGCTGGTGCAATATTTGGGCACCGTCGGTGTGACGAATGACAAAGGGGGAGGCCAACCATGAGCGTGCGTCGGACGGGCGATCGAGACACCGCGCTGCACCGGCTGGGGCAGCTGGCGCGCGCCGAGCTCTCCGGTGACGTTTCGGTCGAGCAGGCATCGGAGGCACGGTGGCGTTTTCGCGAAACGCTGGCGCGCGAAACAGCGGGGCGGCGCGCGAGCCGATGGGTCGGCGGCGCGGCTGCCGCCGCGGCCGTCG
>Ga0137375_10004688_pt1 | contig 16306 bp, 15 predicted proteins | sample SagtaG_24_FD_104936 | JGI IMG/M metagenome (GOLD analysis project Ga0137375, IMG submission 104936) | Vadose zone soil microbial communities from Sagehorn Ranch, Mendocino, California, USA - Sage1_R_113_16 metaG | ecosystem: Environmental > Terrestrial > Soil > Vadose zone | place: USA...
GTATCTCGCGTTATTATATAGGACTAGCGTAAGAAGTCAATCACGATTTTCCGAATAATACAATCATTTTGATTCTTCCTACACCGATAAATGATTCTATTCACAAAGTCTATACTACACTGGCAGGCGGTATAATCATTGTAGAAACTTTTCGGAGGAAGAATATGACCGACCTTGCCATTTTCCCTTTGAGCAACGAGCATAAAATGATCCGTGATGCGGCACGCGATTTCGCAGAGAAAGAAATTGCTCCCATCGCTGCAGAATTTGATGAAAGTGGTGAATTTCCCATGCAGACCATAAAAAAAATGGGCGAATTGGGATTTATGGGAATCGAGGTCCCAGAGAAGTATGGTGGCGCCGACATGGATACGCTCGCGTACGTTTTGGCACTCGAAGAAATCTGTAAAGTGGATGCGGCACATGGCGTTGTGATGTCGGTCAACAACTCGCTATACTGCCACGGCCTTTTGAAGTTTGGCACAGAAGAGCAAAAAGTAAAATTTATCACCCCGGTCGCATCAGGCAAAGCTATCGGTGCATACTCCTTAACAGAACCCATGTCCGGTTCAGACGCGGGAACGATGAAGAGTCGCGCGGTGTGCGAGGGGAATGAATACATATTAAACGGACGCAAGTCCTGGGTCACGAGTGGACCGGTCGCAGATTATGTAGTTGTTTTCATGATGACTGATGCCAGTAAAAAGCAGAAAGGCATCTCTGCCTTCTTGGTCGATTCAAAAACCCCGGGATTTATCCGTGGGAAAAAGGAACCGAAGCTTGGAATCCGCGCCTCTGCCACCAGCGAATTAATCTTTGAGAATTGCCGTGTGCCTGTCGAAAATCGACTCGGCGCAGAGGGCGCTGGATTCAAAATAGCAATGACTGTCCTCGATGCAGGAAGAATTGGAATTGCTTCACAGGCACTGGGAATCGCAGAAGCTGCTTATGAAGCATCCAGACAGTATGCAATGCAACGTGAAGCTTTCGGAAAACCTATCGGTGCATTCCAGGGAACCGGTTTCAAGATAGCAGATATGAAAATGCGCATTGAGGCTTCACGTTTATTGATCTATAATGCCGCACTCGCAAAAGAAAAATCAAAAAAAGGCAGTGGACGTTATTCGCTTGAAGCTTCGATGGCAAAACTCTTCGCTTCTGAGACCTCCATGTATGTGACACATCAAGCAGTTCAAATTCATGGCGGCATGGGGTATAGTAAAGAGCTACCCGTTGAACGGTATTTCCGCGATGCCAAGATCACCGAAATTTATGAGGGCACGAGCGAGATTCAAAGATTGGTCATCTCGCGCAATGAACTGGGGATGAAATAATCTCACCTTATGCCTAAGCGTCCTGTTACGAAAAACTTTGAACTTTCTATTATCATGCCTGCTTATAATGAAGGTTTGCATATTTATGCAAATCTCCTAAAGGTATGTAATGCGCTTAAGAGCAAAAGTTACGAGATTCTGGTAGTGGATGATGGGAGTACGGATAACACCTTCCTTGAGTGCAAACGTGCCGCGAAACAGGGCTTACCTGTCAAAACCATTCAAATGGAAAGTAATCGCGGCAAAGGCGCCTCTTTATTTCGCGGTTTCGAGGAAGCTTGCGGCGACCTCATTGCTTTTTTCGATTCAGATCTGGAAATCTCACCACAATACATTGTTAAATTTCTCGTCACTATGCAGAAAACAGGAGCAGATGTGGTGGCGGGTGTAAAAAATCCCATTACCAACCGCTTCCCCCTCCCGCGACAATTTATGAGTAGGGTGTATCGCGCCACAGTTAATTTTTTATTTGGATTGAATGTTACGGACACGCAAACAGGGATCAAACTCTTCAAGCGCGAAGTATTGGAAGCCACCGCACCGCGCTTGCGAGTCAGCCGCTTCGCATTTGATATCGAATTGCTCGTGGCTGCATCTCGCTTTGGGTATGATATCGTTGAATACCCGGTTGAGGTATCCTACGCGCGGAAAGGCGGCCTTGGCCGGATGCGTCTCGATCACGTATTTGGCACATTTGCAGATACACTTGCCATTTACTTTCGTGCAAGTTTCTGGCGCTGGCTCGAGCCGAGTCTCAGCACACAATTATGGATCATATCATTCGTGCTCGGAGTATTTCTCGCTGGTGTGGGATTTGCGAAAATACTTACGCCTATCATCCTGCGACCACCGTTCAATGAAGTTGCCCACATTATTTTTTTACAATTTTTACCGATTGCTTTTAGAGATAAGCTTCTCGCTATTGGTGGGACTTTATTAGTTTTGATCTCACTGATTCAATTGAACAAGAGTCTACTAAACGCCTTCGCGCGAAAAGACCGCGGCGATTTGGCAGGCATCCTCCGTAAATGACATACGCTTCTCAGTCTGACACTTCGACAGCCCTCAGTGCAAGCCTTGAAACTGCCACCTGCCCCATTTGTGGACCCAGCGCCTTAGCTGACGTTCGCTATGACTTTAATCCCTATAAAGTCGTTGTTTGTTCCTCCTGCGGGTTGAACTATCTTTCTCCGCGCCTGACAGAAGATGCTATTTTGAAACTTTACAAGGATGAAGCCTACTACAACTCAAATATCTCAGGCCAGGGATATGACGAATACCTTGACATCGGTCACAACTGGGAAAAGACTTTTAGCTTAAGATTGAAACAAATTGCACCTTACAAATCATCTGGCCGAGTATTGGATATCGGTTGTGGCCCTGGCTATTTTCTTACGGCTGCCAAGAAAATGGGATTCGATGTCTACGGCCTCGACCCTTCAGATTACATCGTTGAACAGGCAAGGACGACGTGGGGAGATCGCATCCAGCTTGGTACCATCGAGACTACAAACTATGAGCCGGAATGCTTTGATCTGATTGTCGCGTTCGATACATTCGAGCATATTTATGATCCAAAGAAATTCATAAGCATGGTTCATCACTTACTCAAACCTGGGGGCATCTTTGTCATTACTACGCCAGACCCAACAAGTACGCTTGCAAAAATATCTGGCAAGAACTGGGTCTCTTTCAAAATTCCTGAGCATGTATTTTACTGGTCGCCCCATACGATCAGGCGCTTACTGAAAGAACAATATGATGTGCTCGAAGTCCGTACAGCAGGACAATATGCCACTCTTGGATTCTTATTTAGGCGTTTATTCCGTCTACCGAACAATCCCGGAAAATTTCTGAGTTCGGTTATTGACGTCATCAACCGTTTCAGCATTTATACAAATAATGGCTCATTGACAGCCATAGCACAAAAAAAGTAGGTCACGCTTGAAGCGTGACCTACGGAGATTAATATGAAAGCTGTCTTTTTCCAACAACACGGCGGACCAGAAGTCCTCCAATATACCGATTTTCCAACTCCAGAACCTAAACCTGGAGAAGCCTTGATCCGCTTGCACGTGGCGGCTTTAAACCGTATGGACGTAATGGTACGCAACGGCTGGCCAGGACTCAAACTTGAACTTCCTCACATTAACGGAGCAGATGGTGCAGGAGAAGTTGTGGCAATTAATTCCCCTTCGCGCAGCATCCCTGTGGGACTACCCGCGGGAGAGGAGTTAGGAGTGAAGATAGGTGACAAAGTCGCAATCAATGCAAATCTCGGCTGTGGGGAGTGTGAATTCTGCTTGAATGGGCAAGACAATTTGTGCATAAGATGGCATCTGCTCGGTGAGACAGTTCGCGGGACATATGCAGAATATGTTTGTCTTCCGGTTCGCCAACTCTATAAATTGCCGGGTGATTTTGACTTTCATGCATCCGCTGCAGCCGCACTTGTGTATCAAACGGCATGGCATTCGATGGTCAAGCGCGGCGGAGTGAAAGCCGGCGAAACGGTGGCAATTGTCGGCGCTGGTGGAGGCGTTAATTCAGCAAGTATACAAGTTGGGAAATATCTCGGGGCGCGCGTTGTAATAATTGGGTCAAATATGGAGAAACTTAAGCAGGCCGAAGCTCTCGGCGCGGACGTTTTGATAGACCGGTCAAAAGAGGAAGACTGGTCGAACGCTGTCTTTCTCGCTACTAATAAGCGCGGCGTAGACGTGATTGTGGATAATGTCGGCACGACATTTCCACTCAGCTTGCGAACCCTACGAAAAGGGGGGCGTCTGCTGACGGTTGGGAACAGTGGCGGCCCGCGCTTTGAAATTGATAATCGTTTTGTTTTTGCAAAACATCTTTCCATTATTGGCTCGACGATGAGCACACTCGCAGACTTCGCGGAAGTAATGGATCTAGTGGTAGCTGGAAAACTCAAACCCATTATTGATACTACCTTCCCCCTCAAAGAAGCTGCTGCTGCGCAGGAACGCTTATGGCAGGGCAAACATTTTGGAAAAATCACACTCGAAATTTCATAAATGAATTGGATAAAACGACTACCTGTGTTTGAGACCGCGCTGATCACGGTCATTCTCGTCATTCATGCCTATGCAGCGCTCTCTGACGCGTACAACATGCCGAATGCCTGGTTCACTCGTGATGATGCGTATTATTACTTTAAGGTCGCACAAAACATCACGGAAGGACATGGCGTCACATTCGATGGAATCAACCCGACTAATGGTTTTCATCCTTTGTGGATGTTGATTTGTATTCCTATTTTTACACTGGCTCGATTTGACTTGATCCTTCCCCTGCGCGTTTTGGTTTTGATTATGGCAGTCCTGAACGCAGGGACGGCTGTCCTGGTGTATCGCTTGGTCGGGCGCGCGCTTGGTCAGCCGATTGCCATGCTTGCCGCATCGTTCTGGGCATTCAATGCTTATATACATTACATAGTATACGAATATGGGCTAGAGACTCCGCTCGCGGCATTTATGGTTGTATTGCTCCTTTATTATTTATCCAAATTTGATTCTGAATGGCGCACCAGTTTTGTCCGGCCAAAACACATTGCTGGATTAGCCGTGATAGCCACAATCATGGTGTTTAGTCGCCTTGATCTCGTCTTCCTTGCATTGATTGTCGGCCTGTGGATTGTCTTTCGCGGTTACCCAATTCGCTTCCTACTTCCGTTTGACATAGTCGCAATCTTTTCATCCATGGTAAGTTCGTTTGCATTGCGTACCGGTTTCCCAGATTACTATTTGTATGTAAATACGGCAGTGCTGGCGGCCTTACTAGCGCTTATTGTTAAAATACCTATTCTTTACTTCCTCGGCTTGTACCAACATCCACGCTCGAAATCCTTTTATCGTATCGTGACTAAGAGTGTGATTGCAATTTTCGCAAGTAGCATTATCCTTTATGTGTCGCTTTTGCTTCTTACAAAGATTGGTATAGCACAAAGTTTTCCACGTATTGCACTGGTTTATGACTTTGCAATCAGCCTCGTATTCATCCTTCTTTTGCGATTAGCTGGATTATGGTTTGGAAATCGGAATGCAGATCTTCGTCCGCTTTCTCCCCTTGCGGCATTTAAAATCAACTGGAAAATATGGCTGGCAGATGGAGCCATTTATTATGGCATTCTCGGCGGTACCCTTGCCGGTTACATGCGCTGGAGTAAATTAGTATATGGCACATCCACCCCAGTAAGCGGACAGATCAAACGCTGGTGGGGTTCGATGCTTGAAACCTTATACGATGGGCCACCACAGAACTGGCGGGCCTTTCTCGGTATTGGCTATCAATGGGTTTATGATGCTTGGCAACCTGCATCTAATCTTTTCTTCTGGATGGCGAAATATCTCAGACCGCTCCTCCCTGGTGCGAATAAAATGGATGAACGGTATTATCTTGCGATGATCGTTGTAACTATGATTGCCTTGCTCATCCTGATTTTTAACCCACAACGCGTCCGAAATATTTTCACCAAATTAAGCCTTGTTCCATTAATAGCGGGAAGCGGAATACACATTCTCTCTTACACAACTACTGGCTATGCAGGTGCAAAGGAATGGTATTGGATTAGCCAGATGATTCTTGTCATGTTATTGGGAAGTGTTTTGATCGGTTTAATCACACGCCCGCTTTTAAAAGTTCAAACAGGTCGCGCCACGATTGGCATCCTATCCGGCCTTGTAAGTTTATATCTTGTGGTCTTCTTAGGCAGCCAAGTCGTTGCCAAAATGCCCTATCACTATTTTGCACCCGACCGGCCCTATATGGAAGTTTTGCCTTTTCTTGAAGAAAATACGCCACCTGGCTCGGTCATTGGCATGACAGGTGGTGGTAATGTCGGTTATTTCATCCATGACCGCACTATCGTTAATATGGATGGATTGATTAACAGCTTCGATTATTTCCAGGCTCTGAAAAAAGGAGAAGCTGCGGTCTATCTGAACCAAAAAGGTACTGATATCATTTTCGCAAATCCGGGTTTACTAAACCTTGCTCCATACAATGGTCAGTTCGCTCCGTACCTCGAACGATTCGGTGATTACGGCGGAAAGGCATTATTATATTTATTACCGGTACCAAAATATTAGGAGTTATGATGAACTTTAGATGTTTCGCCCTCTTGGCATTCATTCCACTGATGTCTTGTTCGTCCTCCACAACAACGCCTCAAAGCACTATCACCCAACCTGCTTTCGTTTTTACACCGGTTTCCACACTGACAGTTGTACCAACAGTTGAAAACCCATCCATTACCCCTTCATTTACAACAGATCCGGTTATAGGCATAGATTTTGTCGCTGAACTATGCAGTGCACGCTGGACCAGCAACAGCAAAGATTTACCGTGTCCTGGTGAAAATTTCAAAAACTCTCCAGATGGTTATGTGGGTTTATACGACCCGGCTTTGATCAACGTAAAAGAGACCAGCTCAGCCATCCTTACTTATCCAGCACAAAACACCCTGGAAGGTATATTTGGACATTACCCTGCTTATGATGTGAAAGCTGGAGATCAATTCTCTACCTATGTAACGTGTCTAACAGATGCACCCTGTGATGTTCAATTCGCACTCGAATACTATGATGGCAATGGTGGCTATCACAATAATTTTGTGGGTTGGAATTATCGAAGCGGTGAGCCCGTGAAGGAGGTCATTGTTGAATTGAGTCAATTGGCAGGCCAGAGATTGGAATTCGTGCTAGCACTTCGTCCGAACAGCAATAGTGAATCTGCCTATGCACTTTGGATTGGACCACGTATCATTGTTACTGCGCTCTCCCAATGAACAGGTGGCCCTTCCGTGTAACTCTGTCAGTATGGCTGGTGTTATTTCTAACAGCCTGGAATGCACTCTGTTTATGGACAGCCATTGGCTGGCGAGATGTGTTAGTCGAGTACTCAGCAAAACCAGCCCCAATAGTAACGGCTCTTAGCGGCGCATTCTGGTTCATAACAGGAATTATCCTCTTATGGGGTATGTTATGGGAAAAAGCCTGGGCTGGGAAAATGCTCATTGGAGCCGCAGGAGGTTATTCGGCCTGGTATTGGATCGAGAGAGTGGTCTGGCAGGAACCTCGTCCAAACTGGCCGTTTGCTGTTATATTGAATGTGGTCGTGCTAGTCCTTATCTTCTTTACAACCAAATCATTGACGAGTACCGCGACGAGATGATATCGTAGAATTGCTTTGAATTCCTGCCGTTTGAAATATGGCCAATTATTCTACAATTTAAGGAAGTCGCGGCACGAGAGAGACGTATGAATGGAAAAACAAAAATCCAACGCTTAAATGAATTGAAGTCGGAATCGCACACGGGCGGCGGGGCGGAACGCATTGAGACTCAACATAAAAAAGGTCGGCTGACTGCCCGTGAACGCCTTGATCTCCTTCTCGATAAAGGATCATTTCGCGAAGTAGATGCATTTGTTGTGCATCGCACTCATGACTTCGGCTTGGATAAACAAAAATTTATGAGTGACTCGGTTGTGACTGGTTGGGGCACAATTGACGGACGCCTGGTCTATGTGTTTTCACAAGATTTCACTGTGTTTGGCGGCAGCCTGGGCGAAGTACACGCCGAGAAAATTTGCAAGATCATGGATATGGCAATGAAGAACGGTGCTCCTGTGATCGGCATCAATGATTCGGGAGGTGCGCGCATCCAGGAAGGCGTGGTTTCTCTGGGCGGCTATGCGGATATCTTCCTTCGTAACACGATGGCTTCTGGCGTAATTCCCCAAATCTCTGCAATCATGGGGCCTTGTGCAGGCGGTGCAGTCTATTCCCCGGCGCTAACAGATTTTATTTTCATGACGCGAAACTCTTCCTATATGTTCGTCACTGGGCCTGATGTAGTCAAAGCAGTAACACACGAAGAAGTGACTCAGGAAGAGCTGGGTGGAGCAAGCGTGCATTCCGAAAAATCGGGTGTATGCCATGTCGCCGCGGAGAGCGAAGCCGATACACTTTATCTCATTCGTAAGTTGTTGGGGTACCTGCCACAAAATAATATGGAAGACCCGCCTTTTATGCTAAGCGATGACCCGCTTCGAATGGAAGAAGGGCTAAATACAATTATCCCAGACGATCCAAATAAGCCTTATGATATCAAAGATGTGATCGGCCTGGTCATGGACAATGGACAGTTCTACGAAATTCATGAAAACTTTGCTTTGAACATCGTCGTTGGATTCGCGCGTTTGGGCGGTCATTCGATTGGCATCATCGCGAACCAGCCAGCAGTGCTTGCAGGCGTCTTGGATATTGATGCATCTGAAAAAGCGGCGCGCTTTGTCCGGTTTTGTGATTCGTTCAATATTCCTATCATTACATTTGTAGATGTGCCAGGATTTATGCCGGGAACTAATCAAGAACATCATGGCATCATCCGGTCGGGTGCGAAACTACTGTTTGCTTACTGCGAATCGACTGTCCCAAAATTAACCGTGATCACCCGCAAGGCATATGGTGGTGCATATGACGTCATGTCTAGTAAGCATATTCGCGGTGATGTAAACCTTGCTTGGCCTACTGCCGAAATTGCTGTGATGGGACCTGAGGGCGCAGTCAATATCATCTTTCGCAAAGAATTGGAAAAAGCAAAGGACTCAGTTAAGAAAAAGACCGAACTTGTGGCAGATTATAGAGAAAAATTTGCAAATCCATACATCGCGGCTGAACGCGGTTACATTGACGATGTCATTGAGCCAAAGGAGACCCGCCCGCGACTGATTAACGCGCTAGAAATGCTGAGTAACAAGCGCGATGCAAATCCGGCGAAAAAGCATGGGAATATCCCACTGTAACATCATTGCGACTAAAGTAATCACTAACTTATATGTCACTCTGCCACAGGCACATGTGAGGAAGCGCTCTGCCTGCCCCGATGCTCTTTCGGGGTGCGACCGCCTGTCCTGCACGTGTCCCCCTGGACTGTCCGTCCAGGACAGGCTGACGGGCCAGTGCCAGGGAGCGGCCAGGCCAGGCAAAAGTCTCGCAAACATAATGGAAATCCATCGCGGAGTTTATCCTAGGCTTGCCGTCTCGCACCGGCGTGCCTTGTCCCGTCCGGGCCAGCCTGTCCTGGACGGACAGTCCAGGGGACGGGGCTCACGGCACGGACGGTGTCGAAGGGCTCAGGATGACACGGCGTTAGGAGATTGCTTCGTCAGGCGAATACCTTCCTCGCAATGACGTATATCTGAGGTTTTATGTTCAAAAAAGTTTTAGTAGCGAATCGTGGTGAAATTGCAGTTCGCATCATTCGGGCCTGCCGTGAATTGGGGATCGAAACAGTAGCCGTCTTTTCCGAAGCGGATCGCAATGCACTACATGTTCGATATGCAGACGAAGCGTATTTGCTGGGTCCCGCGCCTTCACGCGAATCCTATCTGCGTGCCGATAAAATCTTAGAGGTTGCCCGAAAATCCGGGGCAGATGGAATTCATCCTGGATATGGCTTTTTGGCGGAACGTGAAGATTTCGCGGAAAAATGTGCGGAAATGGGAATTAAGTTTATTGGGCCAAAAGCATCCGCTATTGCGGCAATGGGTGATAAAGCCGTAGCACGAGCAATGGTCATCAAAGCTGGCGTACCAGTTGTGCCTGGCACCGAAGGTGTTGGCAACATGACGGATGAGGAATTGCTTGCCAAAGCACCGGAAATAGGTTTTCCCCTGCTTATCAAGGCCTCAGCAGGTGGTGGTGGAAAAGGGATGCGTGAAGTACGCAGTCTGGAAGAAATGCCCCACTTACTCTCATCTGCCCGGCGTGAAGCTGAGTCCTCGTTTGGGGATGGAAACGTGTATCTCGAAAAATTAGTCGAAGATGCGCGGCATATCGAATTTCAAATACTGGCTGATACACACGGCAATGTCATTCATCTAGGTGAACGCGAATGTTCTATACAACGACGCCATCAGAAACTTCTGGAAGAGTCGCTCTCTCCATTCCTGACTGATGAACTCCGTGCAAAGATGGGCAATGTAGCGGTAAAAGCCGCGCAGGCTGTTGACTACACCAATGCGGGAACGATTGAATTCCTCGTGGATAAAGATGAAAACTATTATTTTCTGGAAATGAACACCCGCCTGCAAGTGGAACATCCAGTGACGGAGATGGTTACAGGCGTGGACATTGTCGCCGAACAGTTGCGCGTCGCGCGGGGCCGACAACTGAGTTACACACAAGATGAGATTCGCTTCACCGGACATGCCATCGAATGCCGCATCAATGCAGAAGATCCGTTTAATGGGTTCATTCCATCTACCGGGCGTATCACCCACTTATTGCTTCCGACCGGTCCCGGCGTGCGCGTGGATACGGGCGTTTATCCTGGCATTGAGATCACACCATTCTACGACCCGATGATCGCCAAGCTTATCGTATGGGGCGAGACACGCGCGCAGGCAATCCTGCGTATGCGCCGTGCATTAGAGGAATATCGGATTGTTGGTGTGCGGACAAATATCCCCTTCCACCAAACATTGATGGATTCGCACCGCTTCATGGGCGGTCAATTTGATACTCGTTTTGTGGAAGAACGATTTTCGATGGAGGACGCTGCAGAAACAGACGGTTCAAACGCTGAAATTGCTGCTATCCTCGCTACTTTGGTAGCACACCAAGAGAGTGAAAGGTCCGCACACATTGTCCGGCGCGGGGAGCGAGACACGAGCAACTGGAAGTGGGTTGGTCGTTGGGAGCGCATGCACCGGTGACAATTTGCGATTGACGATTAGAGTGCGAGAACAGTGAATATAACGGAAGCAGATCAACGGTCTGTACTGAGCGAAGTAGAAGTATCGAGTACCGCAACAGCATGAAATTGAAGAGTTACTTTGACATTAATCCTTTGAAAGGTAGCAAAGTGCCCTAAAGATTAAGGAAGTTGCGGCACGAGAGAGAAGCGAGATGAAATACATTACAACAATTGAAGGCCAGGATTTCGAAATCGAAGTGATTGACGAGCGCCACATCCGTATTGGGGATCGCCTGCTCGAAGTGGATTTTGAATCTGTAAGCGGCCAGCCTGTATTCTCTCTCATTGTGAACGGCAGGTCGTATGAATCGTTTGTGTATCCAGGTGAAGAAGACTGGCAGGTGTTGTTGCGCGGAAGGCAATATCAAGTCAAAGTGGAAGACGAGCGTGAGAAACGCTTGCGCGCCGCGGCAGGCGGTGGCGTGGCCGAGACCGGCGAATATCATCTGAAAGCGCCAATGCCCGGGCTGGTAGTCTCTATTCCGGTGAGTGAAGGGCAGGCAGTCCAAAAAGGACAGGTTCTGGTCATCCTCGAGTCGATGAAGATGCAGAACGAATTGAAATCTCCGCGTGCAGGGACGATTGGCCGCCTACGTGTCAAAGCAGGTGAAAGCGTGGAGCAAAAACAGACGCTGCTGAGTTTGCACTGAGCAATGAGTAGTGAGTTAAGATAATGCAGGAAATTGAAGCCAAATTTTATGTGAAAGATCTCAAGCAAATTGAGGCGCGCCTTCACAATTTGAAGGCGCGTTTGAAGCAAGCGCGTATCCATGAAACGAATATCCGTTTCGATACGCCTAACCACGATTTGCACCGCGAGCAGCGCGTGTTGAGGCTGCGACAAGATGACAAGGTTCGCATGACCTATAAAGATGCAAGCAAGAACGAACAAGGTGTTTTAAACCGTATGGAAATTGAGTTTGTGGTCGAGGATTTTGAAAGGGCAAAAAGGCTTCTCGAAGCGCTTGGCTATGAGAAGTCACTGTTTTATGAAAAATATCGAACTACATATGAATTAGATAATACATATGTCATGCTCGATGAATTGCCCATGGGAAGCTTCATCGAAATTGAGGGCGAAAGTATCGACTCCATTCGTGAGATTGGCCGAAAGCTTGGCCTTAAGTGGGACACTGCCATCTCCACCAGTTACAGCGCATTGTTTGAGCGCGTACGCAAGGCCAAAGCAGCGCAAATAGAAGACTTGAGCTTTGAAAATTTTGAGGGGATGGAGGTAACAAAGGATGAGTTAGGCGTGCAGCCTGCGGACTGAAGGAAGAAGCTAGAATACTCACTTGAAATATATGCTATACTATTTTTAGAGAATTATGTTGATCAATATAAACTTTTAAAACTTAATTTTTAATTTAACGTTACTTATATGTATGGAGGGCATCCAGTATGACAATTCAACTAAACCAACTTCTACGGAATTATGTTGAAGCAATGCACGAAGGGGATGCTGCAGTCTTTGTCGGGGCCGGCATGTCACGTCCCGCTGGCTTTGTTGACTGGAAAGGTCTGCTACGTGAATGTGCCAAGGAATTGAACCTGGATATAGACAGGGAGCACGATCTCGTAGCTGTAGCTCAATACTATCTAAACCATCGCGGCAGAGATCGGTCATCACTGAATCAAATCTTGAGAAATGAATTTGATAAACCCGTTACTTCAACAAAGAATCATGAGATTATCGCTAATCTTCCGATAACAACCATCTGGACTACGAATTTTGACACGCTCATTGAAGATGCTTTGCGGAAAAACCGAAAGAGTGTAGACGTTAAGTCACGGGATAAGGATATTGCTACGCATAAAAAAGGTCGTGACACTGTCCTTTATAAGATGCATGGGGATATAGCTAGGCCCGATGAGACGGTCATTTGCAAAGATGATTATGAGCAGTACGCCAGAAACCATCCAATATTTCAAAATACGTTAGAGGCTGACCTCCTAAGTAAGACCTTTCTTTTTCTTGGCTTTAGCTTTAGTGATCCGAACTTAGAATACATGCTCGGCCATTTGCGCTCGCTGCTTGAGGATAGCAAACGGGAACATTATGCAGTCATGCGCAAGGTTCGCCTTAACTGGCATAAAGACAAACTCGAGGCACAAAATTATATAAATATGAGACGAATAAGCAGGCGCTTCAGATCCAGGACTTACAACGTTATAGTATTCAGACGCTCCTGATTGACGAATATAGCGAGGTGACAAACGTACTTGAAAGTATTGGTAGGAATTACTATCAAAGGAACATCTTTGTTTCTGGTAGTGCTCATGATTTTGGAGACTTTGGAGACACGCGAATGCGCGATTTATGCATTCAGTTAGGAGAAAGAATTATCGAAAATAATCTAAAGCTGGTTAGTGGTTTTGGATTGAATATCGGAAGTTCAGTTGTAGAAGGCGCTTTGATAAAGCTTTATGAGATGGGAGAATCAGCCATTGAAAAGCATCTCTTTTTGAGGCCATTTCCTAGACATCTTCCCTCAGAGATAAACGAATCGCAGTTCCATCAAAAATATAGAGAAAGCATTATTTCGAAGTGTGGTTTTGCAGTTTTTATATCTGGTACCAGTAAGACACATCCAGAATCGGAAGGAGTTTTGGATGAATTCAAAATTGCAAAGAGATTCAACAAAATTCCGATTCCGATCGGCGCAACGGGCTTTGCATCACGGCGAATATGGGAATTAATAGAACCGAACTTGGATGATTACTATTGTGGTGCGGTGAATCCGGAAACCTTCCAGAAACTTAATGATCAAAATCTGAGCAACCAAGAGTTGATCGACGTGGTTTTCGAGATCATTCAACAAACTGGCAATCTAACACCGGTTCAAAATATCGAGCCGTGAGTTTTCCATTCGTTTTTCTGTTCTGATACCGACTAGATCGGTCTAGTCGGTATCTTTTTTTTTCTATTGTACATCTACAAAGGACTGAATGACATGAGTCACAAAAATTGGAGCTTGAATGGGCTGCATAAACCTTCTTGCGTGCATCTGTGTGTCACGTTCCGGCATTAGCTAGATTTGGAGAGATTATGGAATCCACTGAGAAACACCAAAGGCGACTTCTAGAACAAGCGCAATATATCTATTACGAAAATCCTATCAGCGAGGCGACACAAAATGCCTTTCTGGAAACACCGAGACACAGGTTTGTCAGGCGATATCGTGACTGGGGGATTAAGGAATGGCGCGAGATCAATGAAGGGAACCTAGAAGAGCATCTAGCGATGCTTTACGCCGACCGAGCATTGGTTCTCTTTGGCGACGATGATCAGGATGTCCCTTCAACAATCTCGCAGCCATCCTTCGTCCTGCGAATGCTGGACATGCTACAGCTTGAGCGAGGGCATAAAGTGTTCGAACTTGGGACAGGTAGCGGCTGGAATGCAGCTTTGATGGGACACTTGGTCGGCCCGGATGGGCGTGTCTATAGTCTTGAACTCATCCCCGAGGTGACAGCTGCAGCCGCAGGAACGATAGAGGCGCTGGGGATCAAGAATGTAGAGGTGATCGAAGCGGATGGAGGCGAAGGTTATAGGTCTGGTGCACCCTATGATCGCGCCATTTTTACGGCAGGCGCTTATGATTTGCCTCACCATTTTTTTGAGCAAATGAAAGAGGATAGCTTATTCTTGATTGTTATCAAGAGTGAAGGCGGTGGTGATAACTTATTTTTGCTACGAAAAGTGGATGAACATTTCGAGTCGATTGAATCTATGCCATGCGGCTTTGTGCAAATGAAAGGCAAGTATCAGCTTGATAGCCTGGGGCCTATCCAGCTCGAAACATTGTCGGAATGGTCTGACCTCAAACAGAAAGCAATCAGCACAAGATCATTCTGGTGGGGCGGCAAGGGAAAAGAGGGTTTTCCATGGCGGACTTTAGGCATTCGCTCTTTTCTTGGTATCACCGAGCCATGCTTCCGCGCCTTTAAAACTGAACGGCACGATAAGCGATTACGAGAAGAATACTACTTTGGGTTATGGGATCAGGAGCAAAAGTCTTTAGTCCTCGCAAAAGATGATTTGCTCCTTTCCTATGGAAACTCAATGGCTGAGGAACGTTTACTCAAAGGAGTTGATCGATGGGTAAAACTAGGGATGCCAAGTGCTGCAAGCTTCGCATTAGAAGTCTATCCGATTGAGTATCCATTGACGGCGAATGAAAATCAATGGATTGTAAAGCGAAAGGAATCGCAATTTCTCTGGAGCTTATAGCTTATTTGATTCAACCATAGCCCATTCAGTATCACGCGAACTGGGAAATTTGACACCACACTTGTCCCGCAAAATTCGTTATACTACATATGACTATTATCGTATAGGAGATTGTCATGAGTTCCGAGCGTAAAGAGAAGTTACCCCTTTCACAAGCGGTTACCCACCTCCTGGAAGAGTGCCGAATGGTCTTGCCCGGCCTGCAGGCATTATTTGGCTTTCAATTGATCGCGGTGTTCAATACAGGCTTTGGGGATAAGCTCACTCCAACTGAGCAGCAGGTTCATTTGCTCGCGTTAGGCTTGGTTGCAATAGCGGGTGCCTTGGTCATGGCTCCGGCCGCTTATCATCGCCAAACCAGCCCACATGAAGTCACTGAGAGTTTCTTAACTTTGGCCAGCCGGTTGTTACTTGGCTCGATGATCCCACTGATGTTGGGAATTGGCCTAGATTTCTATCTGATTGCGCGCGTGATTCTGAATAATAGCTTGTTGAGCTTGCTTCTAACCCTTGTTCTGATCAGCATATTTTCGAGCGCTTGGTTTCTTTTGCCCCGTATATCTGCGTTACAAAGATTGGTGCGCGGGCGTTGATCATATCCCAGTGATTTGTGCCAACCAGTTAGGCGAGCAGCAACAGCACTAAACCACTTTTGTCACAGAGGATCATTGTGATGCTTCGATCTATTAAGTTCATTCTTCTGGTATTCCTCTTGTTATCAGCAGCTTGTCAAGAGAAACCCGAGAAAAAGGCAGAACAATTCGCGCGTGAACAGATGATACGAACGATTGGCCTAAGCGCGGTCAATCGTTCACATATCGAAGTACACCCCTCAGGAGTCGGGTGGATGGTTATATTTAGAGATGCCAACGCTTCCTGTGTAGAAGGATCATTTTGGCCGGGAGCGTGCCGCTTCGGGGCGAAGGTATTCAGGGATGTCTATGCCTGTGTCGA
>Ga0137375_10004691_pt1 | contig 16304 bp, 13 predicted proteins | sample SagtaG_24_FD_104936 | JGI IMG/M metagenome (GOLD analysis project Ga0137375, IMG submission 104936) | Vadose zone soil microbial communities from Sagehorn Ranch, Mendocino, California, USA - Sage1_R_113_16 metaG | ecosystem: Environmental > Terrestrial > Soil > Vadose zone | place: USA...
CGAATTTCTCGGTGTTGCGGAGCGAGGCTGGCCAGGGCGTCGCGGCTCGTTTCGTATATCGGGGTGATTCCGACGGCCTCGCCGTAGTTTGCGTTGGGTCGGCGCCAAATCTGCAGATCGTGATCTGCCGATGCCAAGACTGCGGCAGTAATGCTAGGAAAGATCGGCGCGGGCGAAAAGGGGGGGAAGACGGGGCAGGACGGGCTCACCAATCGGGAATGACGATCCTTCAGAATCGTCCTTTGGCCCGATCCGGGAGCCCGTCCGCTCCGCCTTCGCTTCTCTCACGGCGAGCCGCGGAAACTGGGAATCGAGGGGGAACAATGACAATGGTGCGCAAGAAAAGAAGCATTTCGATGGTGTTGGTCGTTGAGCACGATGCCTTGGTCCAGCGGGCCGTCGGCCGCGCACTTCGGGATTGGGGCCTCGCGGTACTTCAGCTGGCCTACGCGTCGCGAGCTGTCGAAGTGGCGGCCGAACAAAGCCCCGATCTCATCCTTCTCGATCTCGAGGCACCAGGGGCACTCCTCGAGCTGGAGACGCTCGGAGACGACGGTCGCGGCGTTCTGGCCACCCTGAAACGCGACCGGCGCACCTCCGCCATTCCGGTGTTTGCCTACGGGGGAAGGGATCCTCACACCGAACGCCTGCTCGCGTTTCAACTCGGTGCCGACGGCTACTTCAGCCAGCCGCTCGACCTGGACGTCGTGTGCAGAAGAATCGTTTTCCGGCTCGAAGAGTTCGAACGCATGTCAGATGCGCCGGCTTACCGCGAGCCGCTGGATACCTGGCCGGACATGGAGGACGTGGATCGCCAGCAAGCGGAGATGCTCCACGTCGAAGAGGAAAAGCGGGCGAGCAGCTCACAAATGCGGGTGGCTCCCGTCGTATCGGCGCGGGGACCCGTTCTCATCGTCGAGGACGACAGGGACGTTCGCGCGAGTCTTTGCCGCCTTCTCGAGAGTGAGGGCATCGCCACCCTCACGGCCAGCAATGGGCAAGAGGCCCTCAATCTGCTCCACGGCGACGGCCCCGCGCCGTCGGTGATTCTCCTCGACCTCATGATGCCGGTCATGAATGGCTGGGAGCTGAGGCGCCGCCTCGAGCATGATCCATCGATCCCACGTGCTCCGGTCGTCGTCATGTCGGCGCAATCGCGCGATGAAACGCTGGGGTCGGTGGCATGGTTGCAAAAACCGTTGCGCGTCGAGCAGCTCCTCTCCACGCTCGCCGAGGCCGCCGGCAGCTGAGGACCCGCACGCTTTAACACTTCTTCACGACCATCCGCGCACCGGTTTAACAGAGCCGCGTCAACCTTCTCCCAAGCCCGGACGCGAGGGCTGAGGAGGATGGCATGTTTCCAGGTTTTTTCATCGGCACCGTTTTCCTGTTCTTGCTCATGCGCACGCTGATCTGGGGTCCGCGGCATCGGTTTCATCGCTACCATGCCGGCTACCATCCTTGGGGCGGCCGGGGCGATGGTCCGCCGTGGTCGTGGCACGACTTCCGCGCGCGCAATCGCCGCGGCTGGCGCGACATGGATCGCGATGCAGGCGGTGACCGTGAAGTCGACTCTCACGACGACGACGCGCCTTTTTCCACGCGGGGCCGGGTGGACGAAGCGATCGACCAATTCGTGCGCTCGCTTCGCAATCGATTGCGCGCGACCCCGCCGCAGCAGAGGGCCTTCGAGGCAGCCGTGGCCCGACTGCGCGACGCAACCCAGCGTTTCCAAGCCGGGATGAACGAAGCGCGCGACGACCTTGCCCGCGCGATGCGAGCGGACACATTCGACGAGCTGGCGTTCGAGGCGGCATCTCTCCGGTTAGACGAGATCATCGAGCGGATGCGCGCCGTCGTGCGCGAAACGTTGGTCAACGTGCACGACGTGCTCGATGCACGGCAACGCACGATCCTCGGAAACCTCATGGAGTCTCGCCGGATCGTCGATATCTGAGGCAGAAGTGACTACGCTTCTTCCTTCGGCCGGAACTGCTGTGCGAGCTTCTGCTGGATGTGGTGCGGCGCGGACTCGTAGTGACTGAACTCGACGGTGTAGGAGCCCTCGCCGCCGGTCATCGACGTGAGCCGCGCCGCGTAGTCCGACAGCTCGGCCATCGGCACCAGACCCATCACGCGGGTGCTGGTGGAGCCGAGCGGCTGCGTGTCGCTGATGCGACCACGCCGAGAGGAGAGATCGCCTACGACGTCACCGACGTGGCTGCTCGGCGTGCTGACCTCGAGATTGACGATTGGCTCGAGCAGGATGGGAGCCGCGTTTTTCATGGCATCGAGAAACGCCTTGCGGCCAGCGATGATGAAGGAAATCTCCTGTGAATCGACGGGGTGGTGCTTGCCACCGTGGACGATCACCCGCACGTCCTGGATGGGGAAGCCGGCGACGACTCCTGCCGTGAGGGCCTGGCGAACGCCCTTCTCGACGGCGGGAACGAAGTGGCCGGGAATCGCAGCGCCCACGATCCGATCGACGAACTCGAACCCCGCTCCTCGCTCGAGTGGCTCGACGCGCAAGAAGACTTCGCCGAACTGACCCGCGCCACCGGTCTGCTTCTTGTGCCGGTGATGGCCTTCGGCGGCCCGGGTGGCGGTCTCTCGATAGGAGACGGAAGGGGGGCGCGTGTTCACTTCGACGTGGTAGCGGTCCCGGAGGCGCGTCAGCGCGATGCGCAGGTGCACTTCTCCGAGGCCCCGGAGCACCGTCTCGTGCGCGTCGGAGTTGCGCTCGACGACGAGGCATGGATCCTCGGCCATCAGCTTGTCGAAGGCATCGGCGAGCTTCTGCTCGTCTCCCCGCGTCTTCGGTTCGACGGCAAGCCCTACCATCGACGACGGCAAGCGCGTGGACTCGAGCCGGACGTAGTCCTCGTCGTGCGAGTTGTGAAGGATGGCATTCAAATGCACGCCATCGAGCTTGTTCAATGCACAGATGTCGCCGGGGATGCCTCGGTCGGCCTCGATGTATTGTTTGCCCATCGGACGGTAGATGTGTCCGGCTTTGACCGGCCTCTTGCTGTCGCCCACGAAGAGCGGCGTGTCGCGGGCAATCGTGCCTTGGTGCACGCGAAAGAGGGCGACGCGCCCCATGAACGGATCGTGCGCGATCTTGAATACGTGCGAGATGAGGTGCAGGTTGGGATCGGGCTCGATGCGGATCGGCTCGGCGTGTTCGGGCATCAAATTGTGAAAGGGATGCGGGTTGCCCTCGCGCGGGCTCGGAGCGAGCTTCGTGAGCACGTCGAGCAACTCCGGAATTCCGGCGCCGCTGCGCGCCGACACGAACGCCACCGGTAGCAGGTGGGCTTCCCTGAGCGCGCGTTCGAAGGGATCGTGGAGCTGTTCGGGCGGGATGTCGCCTTGTTCGAGATAGCGGTTCATGAGCTGCTCGTCGAGCTCCACCACTTGATCGACGAGCGCGGTATGCACCGCCGTGGCGGAAGAGAAGGCCGTCTCGGCGGACGCACGGAAGAAGCAGTCGACCACGTTCCGCCCGTCTTTGGACGGTAGATTGAGGGGCAGACATTCTTTGCCGAATGCCTCCTGCAGCCGATCGAGCAGCGGTGCGAGATCGCTCGCCGCGTCGATCTTGTTCACGATGATCATCCGGCAAACGCGCTGTTGATGCGCCCAGTCCATCGCGCGACGGGTGATGAGCTCGATGCCGAACATGGCATTGATGACGATGGCCACGGTCTCGACCGCCGGAAAGACGCTCAGGGTCTGTCCTGCGAAATCGGGCAGCCCCGGAGTATCGATCAGATTGATGCGCCGGCCCTGGTAATCGAAACCGGCCACCGCTGGGCTGAAGGAGTGGTGCGACTCGCGCTCTTCGGGGTCGGCGTCGCAGACGGTATTCCCCTTCTCGACGCTCCCCATCGCCGGAATGATCCCCGCGCGATGCAGGAGCGCCTCGACCAGCGTCGTTTTCCCGCAGCCGGGGTGCCCCACCACGGCAATGTTGCGGATGTCATCGATCCCGTGCTGGCTGTTCGGCATCGGTCCTCTCCCTTCGCGCAACGATCAAGACGAGTCTACCGATGCCGAACCGAGACCGGAATCGGAAAGAGCGCGCACCAAGCTCGGTCCAGCAAGCTCCTCGTCGCGCGAGCTCGGGGCGCCACGAACGCTGCGATGCATTCGTATGCATGCGCGCGTCATCATACGGCTTCTGACCGACGAGCACCACGCTCTTTGGATCCCTTCCCCTGCCGAGGAATCGAGCCATTCGAGGGCTACCCTGCTGAGCTCGTATGGCCTGCAGTTTGCTGATTGCAGGCCAAAACCGGGAGCGTGATTTCGAACCGTGACTCGCTTTGTTGTCCTCGTTTCCGAGTTTGATGGATTGAAGGCAATCGACGTCCGTTACCATTGGTTGGGGAGCGGCGTTCCGAATCGATCTGCGACTCACGGAATCCTTATTCGGTGGACATTCGTCGCTGGGTGAGGATCATCATGACAATGGCCAGGCGGTTACAGGGGGCTGGTACTTTTTTCGGGTGTCTGTTGCCAGCGCTGTTCGTGCTGACGGTGGCGCCGCGCACGAGCCATGCGGAGCAGTTCGTCTTGTTCGACGCGACGTTCCGGTACACGTGGGACGACGCGATGAACTCGTCGCCCTCGAAATCGCACTACTACGTGACCGAGAGCAATTGGCTCAACAAGGCGCGGCCCACCAATTGGACGAGCCCCGTCAACTACCGCGACGGCACCGTGCATATCCATGTCGAAGTACTGGAGAAACCCGCGGGTACCCAGCAAGTGGGGTGGGGTCTCTGCTACATCGCCAATTCGGGTGGATATGGCTGTCCGTACACCCCCTATTACACGCAAACCGGCGTCTACGAACGAGACGTGGGCATGCGCGACTTCTGGAACAACAACACCATCAATTGGGGCCAGGGCATCAAACAAGTCGACCTCGTTTACACGATCAACGACAGCGGGTCCGGGCACATCACCAACTATCCCAATCTGAAGGATCTCACGACGCCGACCCGCGTCCGCATCGCGTTGGTCCAAGTCTCTTCGGGCGCGAAATACGATCCCAGCATTCTTCCCGCTCTCGATGGCGGAGCACCCGGGGGAACGAAAGACGGCGGGGCGGCGAGCGAAGCAGGTCTCGCCGATGGCGCTAACGGAAGCGGGGGCGCGCTTGGCAGCGGCGGATCCGGCGGAGAGAACACCGGCGGAGCGGGCGAAGGGGGCACCGGGGGAACGGGGGGTACGAGTGGACAGGGATCCGGCGGAACGTCCACCTCCACAGTGGGCACTGGCGGCGTAGGGACGAGTTCGGGAGCGGGCTCCAACGACGACATCGGCGGCGGCTGCAGTTGTTCGGTCGCCAAGCGTGACCACGCGCTCTCCGCATTTTACGGCTGGGCCGCGGCGGCGCTTTGTGCTTCGTGGGCCAACCGGCGCCGGCGTCGCTGACGCCAGTCAGGACGGCGCGGCGGACGCCGTAGCGGGCTGTCCACGTTCGGCGAGCTCGGTCACGAACAGCGCCGCAACCAATAGGACCGCGAAGCCAGCGACCAGCGGAATGACCGTCCCGTCGTAAGCACGACCGAAAAGCGTTCCGGTCATCAATGCCACGATGCTCGACACGGACCCGCTCGCGCGATCCTCGTTCTCGTACAGGACGATGCTGACCCAATCGAGGGCCTGCGTCGCAAAGACGCCGATGAGGAGACCTTCGAGCCAGGACGAATCGAACCGCGTGGATCCGGTTACCGTACGCCATTTCATGGATCACCTCCCTCGTGGGACCTCGATGTCAGGTCAGTGCACAATCGATGCCCCGCGGCGCCGCGCGTTGCGATGCTGCGCCTCGGCCTACCGCAGGTGGGGCCGAAGGCCAGCGCCGAGTAACACATATGAGCAGACAGCTCGGCCCGCGTAACCGAACGGCCGCTGCAGATTCTTGTCTGCTGGAGGTCGCCTCGGACGACAGCTCTACAAGGGCATGTGTTCGCGAAGCTTCGCTTTCCTTGACGCCGCTGGCGTCCTCGCGATCGGTCTAGCGGTCGCGGGATGCTCGACGGATGGCTCCGGCGGGCGAGCGGTGGGCTCCGGCGCCGGGGGGTCGAATTCTTCCGTCGGGGGATCCGGCGGGGGCCGCCCCGACGCCAATCCGACGAACTCCGGTGGTTCCGGTCCGGGCACGACCGAAGCCGGCGCGGGAGGAGGCGGTGCGCGGGATGGCGCCGCGGCAAGCCTTCTTGTCACCCATCTGGTCTGCGAATACCTCACTGATCCTCTCGCGATCGATACGCCACAACCGCGCCTCTCCTGGGCCCTCGAGTCATCCGAGCGGGGACAAAAACAAACCGCGTACGAGATCATCGTCTCGGGCTCGAACGGCGATGTGTGGAGCACAGGCAAGGTGCTCTCCAGCCAACAAACGCATGTCGCTTATGCGGGACGACCGTTGGCATCCGGAGAGCGCGTCACTTGGAAGGTTCGCGCGTGGGACGCCCAAGACCAGCCGTCCCCCTTCGGCGCGCTCGCTTCATGGCAGATGGGGTTGCTGCAGCCAACGGACTGGAAGGGCAAGTGGATCGCAGCCGTCGATCAGCTCTCATCGACGACGCCTCCCGCGCCCCACCTGCGTCGAACGTTCACCATCGCCAAACCCGTCCAGTCGGCCCGCGCCTATGTCGCGGGCGTCGGCTATGCCGAGCTCTACGTGAATGGCAAAAAGATCAGCGATCACGTGCTCGATCCCGGATTCACCCGCTTCGATAGACGGATCCTCTACGCCACGCACGACGTGACATCGGCCGTCGTCCAAGGCAACAACGCCGTCGGCGTCATCTTGGGAAATGGCTTTCTGAACGTCCACGCCAACGACGTTTGGGCCTTCGATACGGCCCCCTGGCGCATGACGCCTCGTGCGCTCGTGCAGATTCAGATCACCTACCAGGATGGGACCACGCAAACGGTGGTCACCGACGAAAACTGGAAGGTCGCCGCGGGCCCCATCGTCTTCGACGGCATTCGCAACGGTGAGACATACGACGCTCGTCTCGAAAAACCCGGATGGTCGACCTCCTCGTATCTCGAGGATGCGAGCTGGAAGAGTGCCTTGGTCGTGAGATCGCCGGGCGGCGTCTTGAGCGCCCAGATGTTTCCGCCCCAGAAAGTCGTACGATCGCTGCAGGCGACCCAAATCACCTCGCCCCGAAGCGGGGTGTACGTTTTCGATTTCAAACAGAACACCGCCGGCTGGGCCAGGCTGTCGGTATCCGGGCCGGCGGGAACGCAGATCACCCTGAAATACGGAGAAAAGCTGGCAACCGACGGAACGGTCGACCAAAGCAACATCAACGTTTACGTGCGCCAGGGCGCCTTCCAGACCGACACCTACGTCCTCAAGGGGCAAGGGACGGAGGTCTGGGAACCTCGCTTCACGTACCATGGGTTTCAATACGTCGAGGTCCGCGGTTTTCCCGGAACGCCGACGACGGCGAACCTGCAGGCGCAAGTCGTCAACACCGCGTTCGAAACCATCGGCAGCTTCACGAGCTCCAATGACCTGCTCAATCGAATCCACCAAGCGACCCAATGGTCGTATCTCGCCAACTTTCAGAGCATTCCGACCGACTGCCCGCAGCGCGAGAAGAACGGCTGGACGGCCGACGCCCACCTCGCCGCCGAGCAAGCGATGTTCAACGTGAATGGCGGGGCGGCCTACACGAAATGGATTCGGGACTTCCGCGATGAGATGAGGGCCGACGGCCAAGTGGCCGGCATCATTCCTACCACCGGCTGGGGCTACGGCGTTGGTCCGGCCTGGGACAGTGCTCTGCTCGTCATTCCCTGGTACCTCTATCAGTACACGGGCGACGAACAGATCCTCAAAGCCAACTACGATCTGTTCACCCGCTACGTCACTTGGCTCGGCACCCACGACTACCTGAATCAGCCTCCCTCGGGCTGGCTCGGCGATTGGGTGCCGTCCCATGATGTCGCCCCCCCTTCGGTGGTGCATGCGGGCTACCACGCGTTCGACGCCCGGGTGATCGCTGCGACGGCCGCGCTTCTCGGCAAGAGTGAAGACGTCGCGAAGTACAACGCGCTTGCCGACAAGGTGAAACAGGCGTTTCTGGCGAAGTACTTCAACGCGAGCACCGCGCAAGTCGCGGGAGACGAGCAGACTTCCTCGTCCGCCGCCCTCTACATGAACTTGCTCAACGACGCCGATCGGCCGCGCGTCTTCGCGCGGCTCATCGCGAAGATTGCCGCCCGCAACAACCATCTCGATACCGGCGTGCTCGGAACCAAATTCGTGTGGCCCGTTCTGACCGACGGGGGGCGGGCCGACCTGTTCTTCAAAGTGGCCACGCAGACGGACTTTCCCAGTTGGGGCAGGTGGATTCAGAGCGGCGCAACGACGCTCTGGGAACAGTGGGACGACGGCGGCTCGCACAACCATGTTTTCATGGGCGACATCGTGACCTGGTTCTATCGCGGTCTCGGGGGCATCAATCCCGACCCGAGCGCACCGGGATTTGGGCGAATCATCATCAAGCCCGAGGTCGTCGGCAATCTGACGTCGGCCAAAGCCGAAACGCGCACACTGCGTGGTCTCATTTCCAGCGCTTGGCGGCTCGAGGGGGGTAACCTCATCCTCGAGGTTACGATTCCGGTGAACAGCACCGCGGCGATCCACGTCCCCGCGATTTCGAAAGACAAAGTGACCGCCGACGGAGCGACGTTCGTTCGTTCGGAATCCGGCCGGCAGATCTTCAGCGTCGGCTCGGGGCGCTATACGTTCACTGTGATGCCGTAACTCAACACCAGGGCTGCTGCGGTGCCCGCCAGGAGCATGAGGCGCGCTCCCTCGAGCGGCCGTGCCCAGGTCCTTCCCTCGAGAAGAGCCCCCGTCGAGATGAGCGACAGCACGATCATCGCACAGACCGCTAGCACCGGCGTGAGCGGCAGACGCGGAGCGAGCAGCAGCGTGCCGGCCGCGATGATCATGATGATCGCATAGTGCACGCCGAGGTATCGGCGGAGACGGCTCGAGATCGGATGATCGTACTTCTCGAACGTCGACGGCGACACCGGCATGGGACCTGGCGGAGCAGGTAGACCGGCCGGATACCAGGTCGGAGGCTTCCACCACACGCGTAGCTTGTCGGCCAAGGCGGGCGCCCGAGCGGAGAGCCGGCCGATCTCGACGCAGTAGTGGAATTGAGCCCAGAGCGGATTGAAGCTACGTAGCGGTTTGACCAAGCCATAGACGGACGGCTCCACTTCCGGCTCCCACGTACCGAACAGCCGATCCCAGATAATCAACGTGCCGCCATAGTTCTTGTCGAGGTACTGTGGGTTGATCGCGTGGTGGACGCGGTGAAGCGAAGGCGTATTGAAGACACGCTCGAACCAACCGAGCTTGCCGATGAGCTGCGTGTGAATCCAGAACTGGTAGAGCAAGTTGAAAGAATAGATCGCGCCGTGCACGAGAGGCGGTACACCGGCAAAAGCGAGCACCAGCGTAAAAGGAGACACGGTGATCGGCGTCAGCGCCGACTGGCGCAGCGCCACCGCGAGATTGAACTCCTCGCTCGAGTGGTGGGCGACGTGGCCGGCCCACATGAAGTTCACCCGATGGCTCCATCGGTGCCACCAGTAGTAGAGGAAATCCACGGCAAAGAAAGCGACCACCCAGACGATGGCGCTACCTCGAGAAAACTCGAGCAGCCGATGGTGTCGATAGACATGGGTGTAGGCCAGCAGGATCGCGACGTTGAAAAACAGGAGCGCGAGCTGCTGCATCGTGCCGCAGCTCAGGTCGGTCAAGGTGTCGGAGAGACGCGAGACGCGGAGACCCCGCCGGCGCGCGACCCACATTTCGATGCCCATCAGCAAAAAAAAGACAGGCACCGCGAGCGCGATGTAATTAGGCGGCATTTCCCCAGAAATTTAGCACGATGCGCCAGAGAGGCTACGCCCCGGCGCCGAGCTGCGCGATCGCGTCGATGTCCTCGGAGTCGAGATCGAGGGCGCCGCTTTCCAGGTCCTGGCGCATGTGCATCGGGTCCGACGTGCCGGTGAGCGGGATCATCCCCACCGCGCGGGCGAACCGGAACACGACCTCGGGCACGGTCGCGCCGAGGCGCCTGGCGATCCCGGCCATCGCCGAACTGCCGAGCTCGCGTCGGTTCGCGGTGAGCAGCGAGAACGCTTGGTAAATGATGCCATGCTCGCGACAGAAAACACGCACGTCACGATCCCAGCCGGTGCGCGCGTAGCACCGATTCTGGACGAACGCTGGGGTCACCGTCGCCTGGTGGCAGAGCTTGCCGAGCTGCTCGAGAGACACGTTGCTGACGCCGAGCAGCCTCACCCGGCGCTCCTGGAAGAGCTCCTCCATCGCGGCCCACGCCTCGCGGTCGTGCGCCGTCCAGCCACGGTCCGCCCAGGGGCCGTGCAGCACATAAGAGTCGACGTACTGGACGCCGAGATGCTCGAGCGAGCTCTCGAACGATTGCCTCACCTGCGTGGTGATATCGGCCGCTGCGTCGTACGGCAGCCGATGATCTTGCCCGTTCACATACGTGAACTTGGTCTGCAGAAACAGCTCGATCCGCCGGATGCCGCTCGCGGCGGCGGCCATCCCGACCGCAGCTTCGACGTAGTGCTTGCGCTGGTTCGCGGTGTCGATCGCCCGAAACCCCGTAGCGAGAGCGAGAGCGACCAATTCTTGCGTCCGCTCTTCCTTCCAAGCGGTGCCGTAGAGGAACGTGGGCACCCGCACTTGCTGCACCATCACGGAGTCGCGCATGCGCCTCCAGTATACCGCGCCGGCGCTGCGAGCTCGGGAGCTCGTCAGGGTTGCGGCAGGAAGCGTATCGAACCGAATAGCCCGTGCGTCATCCCTTCCGGTCCCGCCGCGAAGTAGAGCGCGTTCGAATCGCCGGCGGACAGGCCGTTGCCGAAGGCGAGGCCGAACAGCCCATCCACCGCGATAGGCCCGCCCGCTCCGCCCCGCAGCTGACCGAGGAAGGCGCCGGTGAGCGAATCGAAGGCGCTGATGCGGCCGTCGCCGAAGTTGCCCACCAAAAGAGCGCCGCCGAAGGGACCGAAGTCGGCGGGCGCGAGGGCCATGCCCCACGGTGCTTTGAGTGGGTGGCCCGAGGCGATGCGCTGCAGCCAATGGCCGTTCGTGTCGAACACGCTTACCGCGCCGGCGCCGGAGCCACCGTGCACGAAGCCCTCCCCGTGCTTGCGATGAGCGGCGTAGGACACGTAGAGCCTACCGCCCAGGTTCTGGATATTGAATGGCCGATCGCTGGCGGAGAGGCCCGGGTCGGTGAATGAGCCCGCCAGCGTGACGAGCTTGAAGACGCTGTTGAAAACGTCGATCTTTCCGCTCTGATGGTCGGCTACGTAGAGCAAATTGCCGCTGCCGCCGTTGGCGATCGTAAGCCCCGTGTAAACCGCGCCTGGCATGGACACCGCCATCTGCGCGGTGGTCACCGATACGGCCGGCGCCCACCCAGCAAGGGTGCCCGTCTGCGTCGCGAAGATGACGCGAGCCGGCGCGGCCGCAGCGCCTGACGAGACGACGAAATCCGCGCTGCCATTGAAGACCTGCCCCGTGGGCGCGCCGCCGGGAACTTGGATCACCAAAGGGGTTTTCGCGATGGAGCTGCCATTCACGTCTCCGGCATACAGTTCGCTGACGCCGCTCCCGTTGGCCGAAACGCCAAACGTCCCCCCGGCGGGATTCGATGAAATCCCCCAAGCATTGACCAGCATCGGGTCAAGAATCAGGGCGCCGACCTGGTCGGAAACGAGGTTGGTCTGCTGAAAAGATCCAGTGGCGTTCCCGCCGGCAGCTTGGCCGGAGATGGGCAGCGAAGCCTCACCCACGTCGTCGGCCTGCGAGCCGCACGCGGCAAGACTGTGCGCCCCCACCAGCAGGCCAACGGTCATCATCGTTTGCTGCAAATTCATGCTCACCTCCGCCAGAGATCGGCCGATCGTTCCCCTCTAACCCGGCCGTCGATCACCGTCAAACGGGCCCCTCCGAAAAATCGTCGCCGGTTGTCGATTTCGCGAACCGTCGTTCGATGCCTCTCTAGAGCTAGGGCTCACCCCAACATGGAGGAACATCATGGCAACTGAAATCATGCTCAACCCGGAGATCGCACAAGCTCACACCACCACCCGGGCCGCTCGGCACTTCCCGACTGCCGCACGAGTGTTGATGGGACTGGTCTTCTTCGTTTTCGGGCTCAACGGTTTTCTGAATTTCTTGCCCCAACCCGCGACCATTCCCGAAGGGGCCCTGGCATTGGCCGGCGCGTTCATGAAGGCGGGGTACATGTTTCCCCTTATCAAGGGCACGGAGGTGATCGTCGGTGTGTTGCTCTTGTCGAACCGTTTCGTTCCCCTCGCGCTGGCCATCATTGCGCCGGTCGTCGTGAACATCGTGGCGTTCCACGCGTTCCTCGCCCCCGCTGGGCTCGCGGTCCCGATCGTCGTCGTGGCGCTGGAGATTTACCTGGCCTGGACGTACCGGACGGCGTACCGCTCCATGCTGCGCGCAACCACGGACCTGCGGTGAGAGCTGCCGAGCTCGCCAACGTGCTGAGACGCGAGGTATCTTCGTCGAGCTTGGGCACCGCGCAGAACCTCGATTTACACGGCTTTCTCGATCGGCTCGGCATCCCCGAGCCGGAACCGCCGAGCGCCGCCGCTCTCCACCGGTTGCACAGGGCGTTCGTCGAGCGGGTGCCCTACGAGAACATCGAAATTCAGCTCGGCCGAGCCACGACGCTGGATCAGACCGAAGCGGCCCAGCGGATCGTTCGGCGGCGCGGCGGTTATTGCTTTCACCTGAATGGCGCATTCGCCGCTCTGCTTCGTGCGCTCGGATACCAGGTGAAGTTACATCGCGCCGGAGTCCAGGACCGTTCGAGACCGCGACCCGGCATTTTCCTCAACCATCTCGCATTGACGGTGGCCGGCTTGCGGGATGCGCCCACGACCACATGGCTCGTGGATGTCGGCCTGGGCGACGCGCTTCACGATCCGGTGCCGCTTCGTGAGGGAACCCACCGACAAGGGCCGTTCAGTTACCAGCTTCGCCCTTCCGAGGTGGCACCCGGAGGTTGGCGGTTCGAACACGACCCGCGCGGCAGCTTCCTCGGCATGGACTTCGATCCGGCGACCGCCGTCATGTCCGACTTCGCCGAGCGGCACGCGTTCCTGTCCACGTCGTCCGAGTCCGGATTCGTTCGTACGTTGACGGCGCAGCGGCGTGATGCGGCGGGCATCAACATCTTACGCGCGCTCACGCTGTCCCGCCTCGGTGCTGGTTCTGACTCGTGGATCGTCCTCGACTCGCGCGAAGACTGGTACGCCGCACTCGCGGACATCTTCGGACTCACGCTCGATGACGTCTCCGACGTCGACCGCGATCGCCTCTGGCGCAAGGTCGTCGCTCAACACGTTGCCGCGCGCTGAAGAAGGTGCCCCCCTCCGGGTCACCCGAAGAGACATCTTGCCGTCGGGCGGGGATCGTGGCTCTGTTCGGCCAGCGTTTGGCGACCATGAACGACTTCTCGCGCGTGCCGCCGATCATTTCCGTCAAGAACCTCTCGAAAACGTATGCGTCCGGCTTTCAGGCGCTGAAGAACGTGAGTCTCGAGATCCGGCGGGGCGAGATCTTCGCGCTTCTCGGCCCCAATGGCGCCGGCAAGACGACGCTCATCGGCATCATCTGCGGGATCGTGAATCCCAGCGAGGGCACGGTCCTCGCCGACGGCCACGACATCGTCGCCGATTACCGGACGGCGCGATCGAAGATCGGCCTCGTGCCGCAAGAGCTCTCCACGGACCTTTTCGAGACCGTCCGAGCGACGGTAAGCTTCAGCCGCGGGCTCTTCGGCAAGGCCAAAAACGTCGACCACATCGAAAAAGTGCTGCGCGACTTGTCGCTGTGGGACAAGCGAGACAACAAGATCATGACGCTCTCCGGCGGAATGAAGCGTCGGGTCCTCATTGCCAAAGCCCTCTCGCACGAGCCTCAGATCTTGTTTCTCGACGAACCGACGGCCGGCGTCGACGTCGAGCTGCGACGCGACATGTGGGCGATGGTGAGGTCGCTGCGCGAGACGGGCGTGACGATCATCCTGACCACCCACTACATCGAAGAGGCCGAGCAAATGGCCGATCGCATCGGCATCATCCACAGAGGTGAAATCATCCTCGTCGAAGACAAAGCGGTGCTCATGGAGAAGCTCGGCAAAAAACAGCTGTTCATTCACCTCCAGCAGCCCCTGACCAGCGTGCCGGCCGACCTTTCGCGCTTCCCGGTGGAGCTCTCGACCGACGGCGCGCAACTGATCTGCACGTTCCACGCGGAGCGCGACGGCACGGCGGTCGCCAACCTCTTGCGCAAGCTCAGCGACCTCGGCATCGCTTTCACCGACCTGCAGAGTCGCGAGAGCTCGCTGGAAGACATCTTCGTCAGCTTGGTGAGGTCGCATTCATGAATCGGCACGCCATTCGCGCGATCTACGTCTTCGAGATGTCGCGTACGTTTCGCACCGTGCTGCAAAGCATCGCCTCGCCGGTGATCTCCACCTCGCTCTACTTCGTGGTGTTCGGTTCGGCGATCGGCTCGCGAATGGCCCAGATCGACGGCGTCCGTTACGCGGCTTTCATCGTGCCCGGTCTCACCATGCTGTCGCTCTTGAACGAGAGCATCTCCAATGCCTCGTTCGGAATCTACATGCCGAGATTTTCTGGAACGATCTACGAGGTCTTGTCGGCCCCCATCTCTTACCTCGAAATCCTGAGCGGCTACGTCGGAGCAGCCGCCAGCAAATCCGTCATGCTCGGCGTGATCATCTTGACGACCGCTCGGCTCTTCGTGCCCTATGAGATCCTGCACCCGGCTTGGATGGCCGCCTTCTTGATTCTCACGTCGGTGACGTTCAGCCTCTTCGGGTTCATCATCGGCATTTGGGCTGACGGCTTCGAGAAGCTCCAGCTCGTGCCGATGCTGATCGTCACCCCCCTCACTTTTCTCGGCGGGAGCTTCTATTCGGTCCGCATGCTGCCGCCGCTCTGGCAGAAGATCACGTTGTTCAATCCGGTCGTCTATTTGGTCAGCGGCTTTCGCTGGAGCTTCTTTGGGGTCTCCGACGTGAGTCCCGAGGTGAGCGTGGGCATGACGCTGGTCTTTCTCGTCTTCTGTCTGGCGATCGTCTGGTGGATGTTCAGGACGGGCTACCGGCTGAAAAGCTGAACTTGCAGCTACCGGGGGCGATGCGGTAATCGGATGCGGTGACGGCTTCGGAGACACATCGCGCGGTCAGCGCCGTATGGCGGATCGAGTCCGCCCGGCTCATCGCGGGGCTCGCCCGTGTCGTGCGGGATGTCGGTGTGGCCGAGGAGCTCGCGCAGGATGCGCTCGTCGCCGCGCTCGAGCAATGGCCGGCGTCCGGTATACCCGACAAGCCCGGGGCGTGGCTCATGGCCACCGCCAAGCATCGCGCGATCGACCGCTTGCGCCACGACCAGCTTCTCGAGCGCAAGCGCGAGGAGCTCTCCCACCTCGAAACGCAACGTGAGCAGACGGCTCCCGATCTCGAAGCGGCCGTCGACGACGACGTCGGTGACGATCTCCTGCGGCTCGTCTTCACCTCTTGTCACCCTGTTCTCTCTTCCGAAGCGCGCGTGGCCCTCACCCTCCGCCTGCTCGGAGGTCTGACGACCGAAGAGATAGCGCGCGCGTTCCTCGTCCCGGAGCCGACGATCGCACAGCGCATCGTGCGGGCGAAGCGCACGCTCGCCGAGGCCGGTGTTCCCTTCGAGGTTCCCCGCGGAGCCGAGCTCGGCGCTCGATTGTCCTCGGTGTTGGAGGTCATCTATCTCGTTTTCAACGAGGGCTACTCGGCGACCGCCGGTGACGACTGGATGCGACCTGGGCTTTGCGAGGACGCACTCCGACTCGGCCGCATTTTGGCCGAGCTGGTTCCGAAGGAGGCCGAAGTGCACGGGCTCGTGGCGCTCATGGAACTGCAAGCATCGCGCACCGGGGCGCGAACCGGCCCGTCGGGAGAGCCGATTCTGCTTCTCGAACAAAATCGGGCGCGCTGGGATCATCTGCTCATCCGTCGCGGACTCGCCGCGCTCCAGCGTGCCGAAGGGCTCGGCGGCGCGCGCGGTCCCTATGCGCTGCAAGCTGCCATCGCCGCCTGTCACGCACGAGCGCGCATGGCCGAGGAGACGGACTGGACGCGCATCGCCGGCCTCTACGAGCA
>Ga0137375_10004693_pt1 | contig 16301 bp, 16 predicted proteins | sample SagtaG_24_FD_104936 | JGI IMG/M metagenome (GOLD analysis project Ga0137375, IMG submission 104936) | Vadose zone soil microbial communities from Sagehorn Ranch, Mendocino, California, USA - Sage1_R_113_16 metaG | ecosystem: Environmental > Terrestrial > Soil > Vadose zone | place: USA...
GTTCTCAGCTTATATTATGTTTGAAATAGGTCTAGTTCATGTCCCTGCATCGAAAACCGTTCCCGAATAGGCTTCTCTGATGTCGGATGTGATTTGGAGGTGGCTGGGTACAAACACCCACTATGAGGTAAATTCCAGCCTGGTTCTCCCGTTCTCAGCTTATATTATGTTTGAAATAGGTCTAGTTCATGTCCCTGCATTGAAAACTGTTCCCAAATAGGCTTCTCTGACGTCGGATGTGATTTGGAGGTGGCTGGGTACAAACACCCACTACGAGGTAAATTCCAGCCTGGTTCTCTCGTTCTCAGCTTATATTATGTTTGAAATAGGTCTAGTTCATGTCCCTGCATCGAAAACCGTTCCCGAATAGGCTTCTCTGATGTCGGATGCAGTTTGGAGGTGGTTGGGCACAATCACCCACAGCTCGGATCCAACAAACGGTCACAGTCTACCAGCCCTCTAGTGGTGTCCAAGTTTGAAGTTGACACCATCGACATTGGAATCTCACTCGGATGTGGCTCGCCATGAGTCCGTATCCCGTGTAATGTGCAATCTGGTTATGGCACGTTCGAGCTTTCTGCGTGTATTCGAGGTTGTGGAAGAACCTGCGCCTGTTCTACAGGACGAAGAAAAGGACAGAAGATCAACTGTTCGGCGAGGGACAGAAGCTGCAGAAGGGAGGTGGAAATGGACGAAAGAGGGGAGGGTTATATCAACATAGCAAAGGTGATTTAATTAGCTTCATGTACATTCTCAATCAACTTACCCAGCACTGATCGTCATCATTAGTCTGTGACACAAAAAACACCCTCGCACACCCCAACAGTCACTCGATTGTACCTCATCCAAAAACACCATCTGCACGGCATTGTACTGGTATACAGGGCATCTCAGCAAGATAACCTGGACATATCATTCATTGGTGTTTCTTTTCGTTCTTGTCAAGGTTTCGTTGACACGCGCTGTCATTTCAGGTTGCCCTTCTCGAGTGGTCCAACGTGATTTATGACCTAGTCACTGTTTCAATTCACACATATGAACAAGCCCTGCAACTGATAAGAGTTTTCAGGCTTTTTCTGAAATGCCTCTAAACACGGTGTTCAGCCGTCGAATCATCTTTGTTTCGAGCAGAATTACGATGTGACCCTTTCTCCCGTTGCGCACCCTTGTCATTGCCAAAACATACACTCGCAATCTTGTCTTTCATACAAACAGAAGTCGAATTGGAAGTCATGGATCAGGATTATTCACAACAGAGGTAATACATTTCTTGAACACTTTGTGGATCCTTTCCTGACCCTCGACAGGGATATTCCTTACTCTCCAAGTTTTATTCTCGACTTACCCACTCAAGTGGATGAAAACTTGCGCAACATTATCGACTTTGACGCTCGCAATGCTTTTCCAGACTGAACAGACCCGGACTGGGTGCATGTTCTTGCCACTCAGATTGTTCATGACATTTACCCTCTTTCAGTCGATTGAAGGAATATAGAGATACGGCCAAAGTTGTCATCTTCACCATCGATATTGCCACTGAGCATTACCCAATTCCAACCATCTTAGAGAACCTTCCCATGATTCAATGTACCTCGTCCAACATCGCTGAGTGGAGTTGTCGTCGTTACAAGCAACAGTATCATATATGTGGATCAATCTTCTCGATGGATTGTTCTTCCAGTTAATGGATGGACTTCACGAATCAGCGATGTCCTAACTCTTCCAGCCGATTCAACTCGGAAACTTGTCTTAGAAGGTTCTCGAGCTATTTTCGTGGATGAAAAAACATTTTTCCTTGTTCTAAACGATGGCACAGTTTATCCTGTGGATATTTTGGTGGATGGAAAGACAGTTTCAAAACTTGTGATGTCACCCCCTTTGGCACAAACTTCTATTCCAAGCATTGTAAGGAATCTAGGAAACGACCATATTTTCATTGGAACCACTGTCGGACCTTCTGTTCTCGACGAGATACATCCATTGAGGTTGATATACAACAGAACAAATATTAGAATTGGAATCTGAGTTTAGAACTCCCTTGAATCATATGGGATTTGAGACTCTGACTGAGCGGCCTAGTGATGTGCCAGCTTGGGCCTGAGGCCATAAGCCAGCCGTGTAGAGCTGTGGCTAGCCATCATGTTACATTGAAGTGCTTGCTACGGAAGTAGGTTAGAAAAATACTATAATCAAAGGATCAACTGTATGGTCACAGAATCTCTTTAACTATAATAAATCCTAAACTATTGCTGCGCCTCGTTTGCTGTGTTTCTTAACTGATCAGAACTCTAGAAGAGTTCATTCTGGGCCAAGTAAACTTGTATCTGTCTTTCCAATAATATTTTAAGTCAAGTTTAATATGTTTTCTGCACAATAAACTTCGCAAAACTTGGTGTAACCAGTGGGGCTACCTTATAAACTTGGGGAAACTGTGGAGGAACAATATCCAACCAGTAAAACTTGGGGAAACCGCGAAGGAACAATATCCAACTGGTACTTTAGCCAAAGAGGAGGGTGGTGAACTTCCCTAAGGTGCCTATTATAACTCTAGACCGCTTGTTCAACCTCTTGCCCTTTAAGCTGTGCGTCCTACATGACTTCTTTGAACCCAACAATGCTTTAACACACTTTGTAGATCACACAGAGGAGGACCAATGTCCAACCTGCCTTAGTTTTTGGTGAAGAAAGTTCTATCCTTTATTATTACAAACAAAATAAACTCGTCAAGTCTACTATGTGTTGTGGTCTCAGGACGTCTGGGGGTCTCTTTCCTGGTCACAACTGGTGTTTACTCTGGGCTTTTAAGCAATTCCAGACACCTATTTGGAGATCTACTCCAACTGCTGGTTCTGCTGACACGCCCTTTGGTTGTTATCCGATCTCACTTGGTCAGCGCACTCTCCATAATTTCTCCGTCACTTTCCCTGGGTTTCTACCAAGAAAGCGAATGTTTCAGAGTATTATGAAGGCCGTCGCACCTTGTTTGATCTGGAAGATTTATCTATTACGCCTAACTACGCTTTAATTTTACTATCTACTTGATTTCCCTTGTCCCATAAGTTCTGTTTCTAGTTTATGAACAACTTTCCCACCAAAGCAAACTGATAAACAGCTTGCAAGGATAGCGGGAGAGGGTCTGTCGAACCTCTGTGTCTGCTTTCGTCTTTGACACATTGTGTCCATCAATTGTTCCGGATCACATCCGTTTTAGGCTGGACCCAAGGACATGGTCTATTCTTGGTTCGTAGGCAACACGCCTGGTCAATCCTTCAAAATAAAACTTCTTAGCTCACTCTGAGGCGCTCAATTAATGTGCTTTAACCGAGAAGGACAACCATCAATATGAAAGAGAGCGGTTCTCATTCCTCGGTACGTCATTCTTTATCGGTCCAATGCGCATTGTTTTTCTACCTCGATTCGCATCGTTTATCCAGTCGCTCTCGTTTGCTTTCATCATTCTAAATCTTTCTGAACGTCATGGCAAACTCAGAAGGCTTTTATCCGTCTTAGGTCTTGGTTTTTAGGTATTTCGTTCCCTGTACTAGTATATCTCTAGTTCTAGTATATTCACTATTATAGCAAGTTTCTATAATCTATTTTATGTCTGTTCGCTAGCACAATTAAGATATGATTATAGTACAAACCTTCTCCTGACTGAGCCTATTTCCTGGATTAGGTATTTACCATATATTAACATCATTCTTCTAGTGTAGGTTCTTATTTAGCACAATTAAGATATCACATATGTTTTGTGTCTATCGCACCGTTTGCGCATTTTGCGTGTCATGTTTGTACATCGCACTCTTTCGTGCGCAACCTCTCGTGCATCTGATGCGTCTTGATGTGTATGTCCATAAATGGTAATCTTGCATTTGAACACGTCCTGCGCTCTGAGTTCTGGTCTAAAAGGCTCACTTACACCTTTGATAATTTGTTTTTAGACTGCAAGACCCCTGCTAGGTACTTTTTATCTGCAAGGGCGGTTTTACTTTTAGTAAAATAGACGCTTCCCACTTTCTACATAGTTTCAGCAAAGTAGACACTAGATTTAAGTTGTCTGCCCTCACTCAAACTTTATAAAATAATGTCCGTCTATTGTGGTTTTCTTGCCCAGTCCAGGTTCAGTACTCTTACTACCAGTCCTTCTAAACTTATTAGACTATTTTCTTTATAGCCTAATGTCGTCTACACAACTCCAAGGTAATAAAATGAACAATTACATGGTCAAAATACCATGCGCCTCATCATCGGCCTTCAGATACTTTGGTTCACCTTCGTAATACTCTTTTAGGTATGTTCTACTTTATTTCCCTCAGATATCCATCTTCCGCTCTCTGTTTCCATCATTCTCCTATTGGTCATCATACCTTTGATCTCAGTTGGTACTCTTATATACCAAGTACCCTACTCATTGTATGTTTCCTCAGTCTGAATATCAACTATGATTATCCCTCTCTCCAGCGTAAATGCCCGGACTCTCTGCATACCCCTATTCTGTTTCCTGAACATTTATCTTCTCCTTCTTTGGGTCTAGTTGACTCCAGCTCGTCGCATTGTTTTGCCGACCCCAGTTTCATTGTTTCTTCTTATTTGATTCCTCCTGTCATACTATGTCTTTTAGACAGTTTGGTCGGCGCTGTTATTGATCACGCTGCCGACATCCTTGTCCGTTTCTCTACCAATGATATTTTGCTTGTTAAGTTTTATATCACTAAGCTGGATTCCTCTTCCGGGTTTGTGTTTGGACACAATTGGCTGCACCACTACAATCTGTTGATTGACTGGTCAGCCAGCCAAATCCTTTACTTCCGAAAATTTCCACTATCTATCCCGAACTCTGCTCGTTCAGGACCAAACGGTTCTTCGGAACCGCCTGTTTCGAGTTCTACTACTTCTGCCAGCGATCTGAAACCTTCTGTTACTTCTGATTCTTAGGTGTCTGTCCCACAAGGGAATTCTTCTCTTCCTTCAGTTTCTTTTATCAACATCGCCACTTATGCATGGTTGGCGTGCCTCAAGGGCGATCCTATTTTCACTGTTACTATTTCTAATTAGTGCTTTGAGGTCCAGTCTGGTTCGGTTTTTTGACCAAATTTGGCAAGACCGGGACCGAGACCGGTCTGTCCAAACCCAAAACCCTCACAAAACCAGACCGGACTGATGAAGACCGGTCCTCTGCGGTTTTTTGTGGTCCCAAGACCGGTTTTGACCGGTTGTGGTCTCAACCAGTCACAGACTGGTCTGGACCAGTTTCTTAGCTAAAAATTGAATCATATTTATTCAAATTATCAATACAAAATCCCCCTCTTGCAATGCAATGGGGGCCTATTCTACTACTAGTACATGTAATGGAGGGGTGGTGGTGGGTATGAAAAAACTCTGTCATGTCGAAACACGAGAGGGAGTGGTGGTGGTGGGGGCATCTAACACCTTCTATTGTGTCAAAACAGGAGAGGAAAGTGGCGGAGTGGTGGGGGTGTCCATGACTCCACGTTGGCAGCTGTTGGCAGCTGAGGCTGTCATGAGTCGTTGTTGTCCGTCGTCCGTGTTGGCAGCTGCAGCTGCAGCTGTGGTCGTCATTGTCGTTGTGGGGAGGTGGTGAGGGTGAGCTGGCAATGTTTGATGTTGATTTGCTTACTTACCTAAAGGGTAATAATCTCAATAATTATTAATTATTAGTCAAAATCTATTTAAAATTTAATGAAACTCGCCCTTATCTGTTGGCACTGTAAAGACTGGTTAAGACTGGTTTTAACCAGTCTTTACTGGTCCTTGAATTTCCAGAATCTGGAAAGACTGAAGACCGGACCGCGGTTACAGTCTTTTCCGGTCCTGAGAATTTGCAGTCTTTTTCGGTTAAGGTCCGGTTTGGTCACGGTTTTTTTCCAGTCTTGTGACTGGACCTCAAAGCACTATTTCTAATTCCAACTCTATCTCTGGTTGTTCGGCTAACGCAGAGTCGGCAAACTTGTCCTCTATTCTGGAGGAGTATCATGAGTTTGCTGATGTTTTTAGCAAGTCTGAGGCCAGTACACTACCTCTGCACTGCCCTTATGACCTCAAGATTGATCTTGATGAGGGTGCTGAACCTCACAGTGGTGCTCTGACAGTTCTTGGACAAAAACCTCAATAACGGCTTTGTCCATCCCTTGAATTCCTCACACAGCACACCGATACTCTTCGTTAAGAAGAAAAACAGTTCCCTCCACCTTTGCGTCGATTTAAGTTGCAAGTAAATCATCTATTGTTAATATTTAAATTTTTTCTTATTACTATCATAGAAACAGTAATGGTGGCTGTCTGAAAAGGGATGAATTGTTACTTCAACAATCTGCTGTTAATGAACAATTCAAACTAGTTGAATCCGAAGATAAGCCAATTACTTATAGTGATGATATCTTCAAAGAGGCCACAATCGAATGGCTCATCGAGACTAATGAGGCATTGTAAATGGCTGAAATGGCAGAAATTGCTTTATTAGGTAATTTCAAAAACCTGCATTGAGATACCTGTCGAGAATCTGGAAAGTGACATGATCCTCTTTTCCCACATGTAGTATCTCCTGTGGGATTTGAGACACACTCACAGCAACAATGGCAGGGCAGGCGCCAATCTGTTCTTTTTTGTTGTTGTGTTATTTGATCACAACATCTACCCCTCCCTTGCATGAAACAGATGCAACATCACCACAATACCATGATCCCATCAACACAAAAATAAGGAAGCACAGGGAAAGCGAGACAATGAGGGGGTCAATGCAGGCACCTTTGGTGTGTCAGTATCTCTTCTTTTTGTTTCTGTTTTTACTGACTTCATGAGTGGAGAGGGTTTAAGCCCTCTCCTCTTGTTTCAACTAACTGGCACTTTCCACCACCATCGAAAGGAGCAAAGACACTTGTTTTCGAGGACGGTGGTTGCTCTCCAGCACCACCACCAAGTACCACCATCACCTTCCATCCTTGAAAAAGAGCACATATGCTTGTTTTCGATATGATGATACTTATCCACCAATACCACCATCTACTTTACATTCAACAAGACACAACAAGAGGCGTCAATCCCTCCTTGTCATTCCCTTATCGACTTGATGCAGCACACAGCACTGCATGACAAAGACAGTGACATAAGTATGCACACATTTCTTATATGTTTTCTTTTCATACTGACTACCTGTAGATATACCAATCACATCATGAAAATGGATGTTGTTAACCTCTGAAATGTTGGGGGGGCGTTACAATTGCCCTGCATTACATTGCTCACATATGTCCCCAAGATTGTGGAGAATACAGTTTTGTTGACATCCTCCAGTTCAGCTCAAACCTATTCATATGCATCTGCTAGGACCTATACTTCGCCCTGGCCACATCTTCCCAGATTATATCTTGGTCTATTAAGGACATCACATCCTTGATGGTGTTGTCATTCTGTTGCCTGGCATTGATTACAGTTCATAATCGTCTGTCTTTCTTGGAGATGCACATTGGTGGTGCAGCCTGCAAGATCAGATGCTCCTTCCACCATCTCATGTCAACATAGTGGTTCAGTTATTTGTAGAATTGTGGCCGCAAGAGTATGGCGCAAGTGGGTAGTCGGTGGGTGTATTTCTTATCAGGATCAATAAGGTTGATCTCGTGGTTGACCTCGCGAAGTGGGGGTAGCTGCTCAGGTGTCCCTTGCAGTATGTCTTTAAAATTGTCATACCATTGCTGCCTCAGTCATGGTATATCCTCCTCTCTTACAACATAGGTTGCCAGAATATGGTGCTGTGCACCCAGTGAGAGTATGCAAAGATACATTCTACAAACCAGAATGGGCTATACCACAATCTGGAGGCATTCTTTGTTGCTCTTATGATTTGGTCTGACTCAACATCCCTCGCTCAGTTCGGAAATGCTCAATTGTGGCCTGTCTACCTTTATTTCGGAAATCAATCAAAATATTCCCATGCCTAGCCATCTTTATTTGCCACACACTACGTCACTTATATGCCAAAGGTACTTTTTCTTCAATTCACCATCCTGAGATTTCTAATCTCCTTCTCAGCTTTATGACCAAATTCAAGAATTTTATCTGGAGAAATTCGGTAAAGCTGCTACAGCAGCAATGTTGACCCATCTTCAATGTGAGCTGGTACATAGTATTTGGATGTTGCTCATGGACGATAAATTTATGCATGCGTACATTCATGGACTTGTCTTTTGCTTGGTAGATGGGATTTTATGGGTATTCTTTTCCTAGTTTTTGACTTATTTAGCTGATTACCCAGAGAAGTAAGTAATCTATTATCTATCCTGCTACTCCGACCCTATTCTCAGTTGTTATAGAATGTTAATGGCATGCCTGAGATAGCTAGCTCTGTGTCCATGTCCGCGGTGCCTCCTCCTCAAATTACACATTCCAATGATCGGTATCAAAACAGATGCGAAACAATGAACCAAATGTGCACGTGTTGATAGTCAGGACCACCAACACAAAATTGGGTTAGCCCCATTCTGGGCTATTGTGACACATTGTGACATGTCATAACAGCTGTCGGAGATTTGCGACATAGTCCTTGAATCCTTTTTTTCCAATGTGTGAAGAACTACAAGTGTTAGTTCTGTCTACAGAATGCCCACATTCTTTGTTGTCATATGCATTTGGGAATAAGAATGTTATTAGCCTATATAATTGAATACATTAGTTGTGTACTCTATTGCATTGCAAACTCAGACTTGCCCTAGCTGCAAGGGAATGTATTCCCATGCACTGGCCAGTCACTTTTAGTGATGAAGGACGGTTTGAATTATCCTAGCATGTTCTTCACCTGTTTCTTGCTTGCATTCTCCGGATACAAGAACAGGCTGGCCTGGGTATATATAATTGTCCTTGCATAAAATCTGTCACGAGTGTGTGCTGAGGTGTAGCGAAGGAGCGGAGGGACGGATAGAACGTGGCTTCAACGTATGTGTTGCGCCAGCGCTCTGCGTCGTGTCCTAATTTAGTGGAGGCGAGCCAGACAGAGTGCAGAAGACGGATGGTTCAACGTAGTTGATATTCAGACTGAAGAGAAGTACAAACGAGTAGATACTGGTATATAAGAGTATCAACTGAGATCAAAAGGTGATGACAAACAGGAGAATGATGGAAACAGAGATCGGAAGACAAATAAGCGAAAGATGAACAGAGAACACAATAATGAGGATGACATCAGGAAAATCTAGAAAAAACTTAAATGGGCTTATTCTTGACTTAGTGGGCTTATTGCTGATTAAGCCCAAATAAGCCCAAAATAAGCAAATGACTTGGCTTAGATGCCTTATTTTGCAACTTAATGAACTTAATTTGTGCTTGATTCAACTTGGCTCACATACCAAGCCTGAGTAAGCAGCATTAAGTAGCCATTAAGCATGCATAAGCCAAGTCGTTTACTTATTTTGGGCTTATTTGGGCTTAATTGGCAATAAGCCCACTAAGTCAAGAATAAGCTCGTTTAAGTTTTTTCTAGATTTTCCTGATGGACGAGAGTGAAAGGAAACATAACTGAGATATCCGAAAGCCTCCTTGATGCCACCAACATCCACTAAAGGTGATATGATCCGTTACTGCTGATGTACTGTGTTGGTGATGAGTATGATGTGTTGGCGACGAGTATGATGCGTCGGAAAGTGATTGTGATGTGCGCGTCCCTTATCGAACATGTGCCAAGTATCACAGTATGTGACAAAATCACAAATACTGCGACTGTGCCTAAAATTAGTAAAATAGATGATCAAGTGGAAGCAAATGTTACTCCGGAACTTTCTCACCTCTGTTGCATACTACATGACCCCATCGTTAGAGATTGTCACGGGTAACCCTGGGGTATCCCCACCTTGAGGGTACAGGTTTTGCTGGGGTACGGGTCAAGGGTTTAGCGGGTTTTGCGGGTACAGAAACCCGCACGGGTCTAGAACACGGGTACGCTATATTCAACTGTACGAAGCGGACAAGTTACAACTGACTAAATATCATCCCATCCATCCTTGAGTTCCTCCTCATCCCCAATTACCTCTGGTAGAATAGCTGTTGGCTTAATATCAGTGTCCTTGACATAGCCCATCAGGCTCCAAACTCCGAGACACATGAGCGCACACGTTGACTGAACAGAAAGCCGACTACGGATATGCGAAAGAAGAATCCGCCCTTGACTAAAGACACGTTCCACATGGACGGAGGTGGCTTGGCTCCAATCAGTATATGTTGCCACAGCACTAATATAGCACTTACCTGGGATCGACAGATAGTCAAGAGCCATACGATAGAGGTGGGGATAAATATGTTTGTGTTCGTACCACCAGAGAAGAACGTCAGTGACTTCTTCAGGATCAGTGCTCAGAAACCTGTCCAAGTCATCTTGAAGGGCAGACTTTTTTGGGGCTAGAAGTGTGGGAAGATTGTCGAAGATGTTCTTGGATTCCGAGAGCAGTTCCTTTGGCAGGAAATGAACAAGGGGCAAAAAGGAACAGAGAAACGTACCTCTTGAGATGTCAGGGACTCAGGGACCTCGACATGTGCATATTTGCGATCAAACTCTGCTCGCACAATGTCTCGTGCAGCTGTGATCCAGTCCTCCTCCCAACCAACATCTTTGAAGTACTGGAGTTTGTGGCGAGGGTGAAGTATGGCAGTTTGTCAGTGATTTGTTAAAATAATATGATGGAAGACGTACCCATTGCAATTCGGAAATTTTCGGAGTGATCAGTCTTGTCGTAGTATCGGTTGAGAGTCTTCTTTCCCATCGTGAGTGCTGCCTTAATTGAAAGTGGGTATTTATCATTGCTCACGTTGGTCGCGAGCTTCAAGTCGATGTGGTCCATGGCTGGGATAACAATCGCGATACTGGGGGTGCCTCGAGAGAAAAACAATGTTGCATCTTTGAAAACCTTGGGTAAAAGGTTGTTTGAGTAGTCAATTCTAGGCTAGAAAATGTCACACACCTTCAGGACTTCACACAGATGAGTAGCAATATCCCATTCCTCCTGGTTAAGCTCGTATGAACGAAGCTTCATATCACGTTCACTTGTGATTGTATCGAGTGCTTTGCAGTACGCAATGGCAAAAACGAGCATGTCGTAGGTTGAGTTCCATCGAGTGGTGACGTCTCGTGGCATAATGCGGTCGTGCAGTTTGAGTTCTTGAACAATTTCATGCCATCATGGCAATAAGATTGTAGTCGAGTTCTTGATAGCAAACGCGGTCTTCCGCAGCTGTCCACAAATGTAACCCTAACCCAACACGTGATGTGGCAAATTGACTCACCTTGATCAGTAGTAATCTGACCGGTCTCACACTCTCATCCAGCTCATCCCTCTCCCACTCGGACATCCGCTCACACTCGTCGATCCAACCTTCCTCGTTATCGTCATCCTCGTCATCTTTTCTGATATCACATGTTTGCTCTTCCTCGAGAGCAATATCTCCTGTGAGCGCCAACAACTCCTTGGTGGCTTCATCAAGAATTCCATTGGCCTGGGCTTTCGGTAAGTCGAATTGTTTGATTATACTTTTTACCACGAGGTTGAGTATATGAAGAAAGCAGCGCGTCTGGTTGGCTGCTCCAGGAAAGTCGTCGAGGAGATTCGCAAGCTCCTCGATCATGGTATCATTATTGGACGCATTGTCGCAAGTGACGCTGAGTATCTAAGGGGACCAGTGAGTCATTGGTCCTATTATCTCCTATACAGATTTCAGAGACTCATACCTTATGACTTATCCCAAAGTCTTCAAGTATTTTAGCAAATGCGGCTGCTAGATTGAACCCAGAGTGCGATCGTGCGACTTCAACGACATCCAGCAGCATTCCAACCGGAACCCCATCAACCTCAAAATGGACAGAAACGGCAACGTACGCCTTGAGATTAGGTGACGTCCATGCATCGGTTGTGAAGTTGAGATCCCCTTCGTGCTCCTGTCAAGGGTTAAGTAGGTTTACATTATTATATCAACGAGTTTCTGACCTGAAGCATATTAGCGATGCGCTTCCGAACGCGCACAAACACATTCTTAACATCACGAGAAACAGTTTCGGGCGACGGTATGTGATAATCAGGGCGTCCTGTTTTCATTAATGACTGAAAACCACGATCCTTAACTATAGCAAAGGGCCGTTTGTTTTCAGAGACCCATCGTACAATCTCTGCCCTGCAATTCGGGAATCAATCAATGGCAGGGACAATATTCAGGAACATTACCTTGCTTCCGTTGTTGTATGCTGTCGGGCACTAAAGGTAACCTTCCCTTTTCCAATCCGTTTGAACTCAGTAGTGATTGACCCATCCCTTTTTTTAGCCTTTGACAGAATCTCGCGGGCGGCGTCAACATCGCAGGTATTATCTGCAGCTTCAACCGCCTCAGATCCCCAGCAGGTCTTTGCATGTTTACGAAGGTTACTTGTCGACTTTCGGTCACCTTTATCAAGAAAGCGACGGACATCCCTCCCGTTCTTTCCCTTGCACCGTCCAGCGACACACATGAAAACATGGGCTCAACGGCCTTCAACATACTCAATACGAGGTGTTTCCTTGAAGAAGACATAAATGGGTGAGGACCATTCCTTCTTGAGACGTTCTAATGGAAAATTAGCATTTTATATAGATTAGCAGTAAAGACACACTAAGCTCAGCCTCGTCACTTTCCTCTGGTTCTTCTATTACTTCCACCTCCGATTCTATCTCCTCCACGTCATCCACATCCATGGCGGACTCAGACGGTGGAGGCATTTCTGGTAAAATGGACTCGTCATCACTTCCATCAGCTGCCTCAAGAATGTTCCGTGGGTTGAGGGGCGGGACAGAGCGGACAATTTCGTCGGGTACATCTTCAACTGACGCTGATCGAGCTCGAGTTCGAGAGGGCCCAGCAGCTGGGATTCTCGCTGGGACTGGCTTTGTTGATGCCGTTACCGAGGCTGATTTGTCAGGTGCTGTCTTTGCCTTCTTTGGCGGCCTTGGACCTACTTTCTGTTGAATGATTTGAACAGGCTCTCCATTATCATCAAGAGGAACCTTTCTTTTGCGTGGACCTTCAATTGGATTGGGGGGGATGGGGGGCATGCTGACAGATAGATAGATGGTTAGATGCTGATGTGGGTGGTGCTAAAATTTCTTCAAAATGATCCCCCTTTGTTGGTACTGTACAGTTCTTGTGTGAGCTGCATGCTTGGCAGCAGCCTCCAATGCTTCCGCTTTCCTAAATTAGTCATACCCACCTCGAACCCGCCTCACCGTGACTGGGGTACGGGTATTACCCAGGGTCCCAGATGTATTACCCGTACCCGTACCCTAATGCTACCTGCAGGTCTTACCCGCATGGGTTGCTCTACCCGTGACAATCTCTACTGACACATGTACACCTTTTCTTTCAATGTACTGTTTAGGTAAGCTCCCTTCACGTCCATTTGACGTATTACTAGTTTTTGACTAGGAACGATAGCCAGGATCGCTTGGATTGTCTTGAGACAAACCACTGGTGCAAAAGTGTCCATATAATCAAAGCCTGGTCATTGTGCGAACTCTTTTACCACCAAACGGGCTTTATACTTTGTAAGTTCGCCTTCCTTGTTGTATATATTTCTGAATACCCATGGATCTTCTGGTCCCAACATTGCCTGATATATAAATGCAGCGTACGTATTATATGACTCGTCATGGTCTTCCTCTTCGGGGAAAGGATCATTGAGGTGACGATAGTCAATCGGCGCTTTCTTTCAAAGCTTTCGGGCATTCTGGTAATCATCATCCTCGGTTTGAGACTCCTCACGTTGTCTCTTTGATTGAATACACTGACTTCCTGGTTGCAGTGTGGGTTGTAATTGGTCATGCTCCCCCTCACATGGCACAGCAGGGGAAAGATTGACTTGGATAGGTTCGGGCGTCCCCAATTGGTTGGGAAGATAAGTGAGGAATTTATAGTTTCTCGAGGTGAGTACCTTTCTTGTGTCTGGGTTGTAATACTTAATTGATTTTGATCCATCGTCATAGCTGACAAATATCTGCTGTTTGGACCTGGGCAACAGTTTCGGAGGGGTCTTTTGACCTTGTAGGAGGACATAAACTGGGCTTCCAAATTCGCGCAGGTGAGAGATGTCTGGCTTTCTTCCATTTCATGCCTCATATGGGGTTTTTCCTGTCAGGGCCTTTGTAGGCACTCATTCACGCAGGTATCAAATCTGTAAATAATCGACAAGATGGTCTGCATCACATGTTGTTGTTGGTTTACTTCCTTACTGTGACGTATTTGTTGGAATAAGTGGCACTATGGATCCTGATGAAGATGAGGAGAGGAGGAAGGTGTAAACCCGCTCAGTAAGTTTGCACTATTGATTTATCTATTTAAGTGTCACAAAGGTCTAAAGACCATCAAGGAGTTAGAACTGCGGCATCGTAGAGGGATTCGAGGAATTGCTTACGATGAGTGGGTTTTTCCCTTGGTCCCTAAAAGACGATTGGCCAGGTTCTTGACACAGTCAAATCCCTTTAGTTCGGTAATCCCTCCATACCTGAAGAGAATGACACGACCGTCGAAATGCAGAGGCCCAACTGTTGTGTCCCAAGGCAGCTGACGCCAAATTTTATGGAGCGGATCATATGTTTCTAGGTGTGCTGCGTCCCGATCGAAATGCTGCTTCAAGGAAGAAAGGGAGAATTGTCCACCTTTGTTGGTCTTGGGAAAAAGCAGGACCATCTTGTAGCTTGAACCGTTTGCAACCCATAAGATAGCCCAGAAAAGAACATCCTGGTGATCTTCTGACAGGTCCTCGAAGCCAACGATGGACTCTCCGTTCTCAGAATGGGTGGATGAAGACGACTCATGATCTTCCGAAAGATCCTCAAGGTCAATGATGGTGGACACTCTGATCTTAGGTCGTGAGCCAGAGGGGGTCAACAAAGACGATGTAGAGACCGAATTTAAAGGAGAAGGACATGGGAAGACGCCGCGCTGAACCTGTGGTCTTGGATCGGTTGGTGGAGGGGTGAGTGGTTCCACAGTAGACATAAACTGGACATAATATTTCTTGACAGCATCAGCATACAGGTGCGAAGAGGCAATTGTTACGCGCGAATGATCCTTTTGCATTGATGACCTCGTTTTCGGGATTGAACGAAGTTCTTCTCTCTTGAATAGCAGGGGAGTTAACAAATCATGGAGCAATAGGAACTCTTCAGGTAAAGGCTCGCCATATGTCATGAAGGCGCACCTCGGGCCTTCAATGCACTGTTGAATTGTGAGTCACAAAGAATGTTATTAGAATATGAGATATGCTAACCATGGTATAATAGCGTCCAATTTCCATGTAGTCGTTGTGCCCAACTATTGGCTGTAACTTTTTCATAAAATGGCCCTTCCCACAGACCTTTTTCAAATGGACTTTGGGAGCTCCTCCAGTGATGTTGGCCACGGCATCTTGAATATACTGGTTAACCATTGCCTGCGCTTCGGACTTGCACAGGCCCATGAGTTCAGGATCAGAGTCTGCCAGGACACCTAGCAGTCGTGAGGCATTGGGACCACACAGGGGCGGTAAGGCCTTGCGACGAGTCTTTTTGGGATGGGTTTGTTGTGTGGAAGAAGGTACCGAGGTGGAGATGGGGGAATAACGGCGAGAGTGGCGAGTTGAGAATCGGGATGATGTAGTGCGAGTCATTAGTGATTCTACAGGTTAGGACAGGGCATTAAATGCCCGTGTATTCTCTTTTCTTTGTTTCCATGTCGATGTGCCACTGCCCTGACAACAAAGTGCACCAGTGGTCAAAGTGCCTGGTGTTTTTGTTCATGTTCGGTGGCCACATTTTTGTTCATGATTGGTGGCCACATGGTCCAGATTGTGGACCAATGATAATAATTCTCTGTGCATGCAACAGGTCTCACCAATGACTCGACAATTGCCCCTTTTATTGTGTTGGCAGTCGCATTTGTCAAATGACTAATCATGTTGTTTGGTATCAGATCTAGAAGTGGCACTGTTATTGTAACCTTGACGTCTAACGATGTCGACCAATGAACTTCCGCTGGGAAAATGATGGCAGCATCTCACCAGCTGCAACAGACGCATGAACATAAAATACAAGCACATAGTCAAACACGAACTGTGACGCACACAGCAATTAAAGGTCATCTTTACATAGATTTTTTTTCTCCTGTGATTCTCTTCTGACTTCGATGCATTACTAGGGACATCTGTTCAACACACAGAAACAGTGAATCTACCTCCAACACCTCACCCGGTGTCACACACACAATTGTTTTCATATTGAAATTGGAGTCAGTCCCCTTTGACA
>Ga0137375_10004698_pt1 | contig 16293 bp, 10 predicted proteins | sample SagtaG_24_FD_104936 | JGI IMG/M metagenome (GOLD analysis project Ga0137375, IMG submission 104936) | Vadose zone soil microbial communities from Sagehorn Ranch, Mendocino, California, USA - Sage1_R_113_16 metaG | ecosystem: Environmental > Terrestrial > Soil > Vadose zone | place: USA...
AGAACAAGGTGAGCGCGAGGTCAAACCGTGGGCTGCGTTTGCGTGGAGGGATGCCGCCGGGCAGCGCAACCGCTATCGTGCCCGTGTCGTCGTTGGCGAGTGTCGCGCACGCACGGGAGACCCTCATGCCCCCCGCCCCCGATCAGGACCGGCCTTTTTTCCAGACGAAGACGCCGCGCGAGTGGATCGAACAACTCGGCCGCGCCCCCGCCCCGCAGCGCCGGCAGGCCGCCCTGGCCCTCGGTCAACTGGCGCGGGAGCCGAAGACGGCCGTGCCTGCTCTCACCGAGGCGCTGGGCGACAAGAATGAACTGGTGCGCCGCCAGGCCGCCGAGTCGCTGGGACGATTCGCGGCGAAGGCGAAAGGGGCGGTCGACGAACTGGGCGAAGCGCTCGGCGACGAGAAGGACTTCGTCCGCGAGCAGGCCGCGGTGGCGCTGGGGCGGATCGGCCCCGGAGCGAAGGCGGCGGTGCCGGCGCTGATCGTGGCCCTGAAGGATCCGGTCAAGTACGTGCGGCGGCAGGCGGCCCTCGCCCTGGGACAGGTCGGCCCGGCAGCGAAGAAGGCGGTCGAGGCATTGCTGCACGCGCTGCAGGAACCGGACGAGGATTTGCAGTCGGCGGCGGCGCGCGCTCTCGGGACGATCAGCCCGGAAATCGTCGGCACACTCGTTGAGTCGCTGGCGAGCAAGGACGCACGAATCCGCGCCGGAGCGGCCCGCGCTCTCGGCGAGATGGGGCCGGCGGCGAAGGACGCAGTGCCGGCGCTGCGCAAGGCCCTCAAGGACGCCGACGAGTTGGTCCGGCAGCGCGCCATCCGGGCGCTTGGCAGTCTGGCGGGTCATGTCAAGGCGGCGGTGCGGGCGCTCGGGCAGGCCCTGGCCGACAAGGCGAGCACCGTTCGGAGCGAGGCGGCGGAAGTGCTGGGCGAGATCGGCGCCGCCGCGGAGCCGGCGATTCCTGCCCTGATCGAGACCCTGGAGGACGCGGACGCCGATGTATGCTCGCGGGCGGCGCTGGCGCTGGGCAGCATTGGCCCGGTGGCAGCGCCGGCACTGCTCAAGGCCCTCACCTCCAAGAATGCAGAGGCTCGTGCGCGGGCTGCCGAGGCGCTGGACGAGATCACCCTCGTGGGCATCAGCGCGGAGGCCCTGCCGCAGCTGATCAAGGCCCTCGCCAACAAGGAGGCGTCGGTGCGGGCGTGGGCGGCGCGGGCGCTGGGGCAACTCGGAGCGGAGGGCGCGACCGCGACCGCAGCGCTGGCGAAGGCCCTCAAGGATGCCAACGCCGACGTGCGCCTGGCGGCGACCTCCGCCCTGGGTCAGATCGGCCCCGCCGCACAGAGGGCTGCCCCCGCCCTGACGGCGGCCGCGAAGGATCGCGACCCCGGCGTCCGGCAAGCGGCCGGTGCGGCGCTGGCCCAGGTCGCCCCGAAGGCGGGTGCGGAGTAAACTGGCGAACGGCCGGCGTCAGCCGGCTGGTCCGGCGCGCACCAGCCGGCTGACGCCGTTCGCCAGGACTTGCCAAAATCGCGAGGAGCACCCAGCGAATAGTGTGCGTTTCATGGCAACGGCGTGGCGTTGAAGACGCGGACGGCGCCTTCCTTGTCGCAGATACAGGCCAGCAGGTGGCCATCCGGACTGAACGCCAGCACGCGCGCAGAGCGCGCCGGTAACCGCAGGATGAGCGCCTCCTGGCCGGTCGCGATATCCCAGAGCGTGATGGTCGCGTCCGCAGCGGCCGTGGCCAGGCGACGACCGTCGGGCGTGAACGCCAACGCCGGCACCAACCCGCCGGGGACATACGGGATCTTGAGGTCCGGGTCTGTCGGGTTCTTCTGCCAGTCCGGCGGAATCGGCCGTCCCACCATGCCTCGTGGGTGCGGTAACGAATGGAGAGCGCGCTCGCTGGCCATGTCCCAGATTTTGACCACCCCGTCCACACTCGCGGACGCAACCAGGGAGCCATCGGCATTGCTCGCGACACACTGCACGAACACGGCGTGGCCGCGGCAGGTGCGCAACAGCGCTCCGGTCGCCGTGTCCCACACCTGAACCAGATTGCCTTCCTGGCTTGCGGTGACGACCTTGCTCCCATCTTCACTCCAGGCCGCGCAGGTGAATAGCGGTTGCTTCGACCCCGCGAGGGCGACGGTCGGCAACTTGCCGGTGGGCGCCCAGAGTTCCGCACCCACATCAGACTTGCCCAGGGTGAGGCGCAGGCCGTCCGGGCTGAATCTTGACACCCCGATGCTGGCCCTGGGCGGCACCGAAAATCGTTCGTTGTTGCCGGTTTCCAGATGGGTCACATCCACGACGCTTCCCTGTGGCCGCGGCAACGCGCGACAGACAGCCAGAGATTCGCCGCTCCCCTGGAAGGCAAGGGCCCGCACAATGCCGGGGAGAGCGGGCAGAACGCGGGCCGGAGGTTCCGGTGCCCCGACCTTCCAGTCGCTCAAGGTCCAGAACTGCAACTGGCGTCCGCCGCAGGCCAGGCGCTTGCCATCGCGACTGAACGCCAACGCCGTGAGGGGCGTCTCGGCAACCGGCCAGGTAAGCCCGCCGAGACCGAGGCTGGTATCCCAGATTGTCAGCGAACGATCGAAACTGACAGAGGCCAGTCGCCGACCGTCGGGACTGAACACAGCGCCGCCGATGTGCTGCGTGTGCCCGCGCAGCGCAAGCAGTTCGCGTCCGGTCATGGCGTCCCAGATTTTCAGCTCGGGACGCCGGCTCATCGGCAGGACACCCACGCCCGATGCGGCCACCGCCAACCGTTTGCCGTCCGGGCTGAAGTCCAGCCCTGAGATGCCCCCCGGAAACCCGAGCAGCGCCAACCGCACCTCGCCCTTGTCGGTATCCCAGATTTTGATTTCGCCATTCTCGGTTCCGGTCGCGGGGTCCACGGTGGAGGCGCCCGAGGCGACCCGCCGACCGTCCGGCGTAAAGGCCACCAACGAGACGCTGCCAGTATGGCCACGGAAAACGTGCGTTTCGTGCCCTTCGGGATCCCAGAGTCGCGCCGTCCCATCGAAACTCGCCGAGGCGAGTTGCTTTCCGTCGGGGCTCCAGGCGATGCAGACGACGGCGCTGGTGTGGCGACGGAACGTCAGCAATGGTTCGCCCGTGGCCACGTCCCAGAGGCGGGCTGTGCCGTCGTGGCTGGCCGTCGCCAGTCGCTTGCCGTCGGGAGCAAAGGCCACCCGGGCCACCGCCTCGGTATGCCCCGTGAACGTGCGCAGCAGTTCTCCCGTGGTCGCGTCCCACAACCGCACCGTACTGTTCGGGGCGGTCGCGGCCAGCAACTTGCCGTCGCGGCTGTAGGCGAGGTGCGCGTGGCCACCGGAACCATCCAGGGTGCGGACCTTCTTGCCTTCGAGCGTGTCCCAGATCGCAATGTCGGCCTCGCCCCCCACAGCAAGGTGCCGCCCGTTGGGGTGGAAGGCGACGGTGTGCAGCGGGCCCGCGGCAGGGCCGAGCGTAACCAGGCCGCCCTCACACAGGCGCCGGAGGTAATGCCATTCCCAGGCACGCAGGGCGACCGGACATTCGGCCAGGGTCTTGCGGGCAGTTTCCGGGTCGTTCGCCAGCCAGGCGCGCTCGACGAGGGCGAGCTGGTTCAGGTAGAGGGCGGCCCGGATCTTACCTTCGCGTTCCTGGGCTTGCTCCAGCGCCCTGCGCTCGCCCTCCGCGCGGCGCTCGGCCAGTTCGCGCTGGGCCTGTTCGCCGGCGCGGGCGGCCTCCGCGTCGAGCCATTTCCAGGTAATGAGGCTCAGCGCCGCGACAGTGACCAGCACCAGCGCCGCCAGCGCCGCCGCCAGCCCTGGCTTTCGCCGTGCCCACTTGTGCACCTTCTCCCAGGCCGGCGTTGGACGTGCCGCGATCGGCTTGCCGGCGAGGAAAGCGTGCAGGTCGGCAGCCAGGGCAGCGGCGCTGCTATAGCGGCGGGCAGGCTCCTTCTCCAGACATTTCAGACAGATAGTATCCAGATCGCGTGACAGCCCTGGGCGCAGCCTGACTGGCGGCACGGGCTCAAGGTCGCGGACTTGCAGGAGTGTGTCCATCGGCGTATCGCCGAGGAACGGCGGCCGCCCCGTCAGCAGTTCATAAAGCAGGGCGCCGAGGCCCCAGACATCGGTGGCAGGCCCGGAAGCGCCGCGCGTGGGATCCGCCTGTTCGGGCGCCATGTAGTTGGGCGTGCCCAGTACGTCGCCCGTGCGCGTCAGCACTCCCTTCTGCTCGCCGAGCAACTTGGCGAGGCCGAAGTCGGTGATCCTGGGGACCACGGATCGAGGATCGAGGATTGAGGATCGAGGATTGACTTGGTGTGGTCGATCCTCGATCCTCGATCCTCGATCCTCGATCCGCGACAGGAGGATGTTCGCCGGCTTGAGGTCGCGGTGCAGCACGCCGCGCTCGTGCGCGTGCTGCACCGCCTCGGCCAGAACCGCGACGAGATTGGCGGCGACCTGCGGCGCGAGCGGCTCGCGATGGTCGCGCAGCCACTCAGCCAGCGAAATGCCGGGACAGTACGCCGAGGCAATGTAACAGATCCCGTCGGCCTCGCCGGCCTCGTAAACGGTAACGATGTGCGGATGGTCCAGGCCGGCAGCCGCGCGTGCCTCCTTCTGGAAGCGCGCCTTCAGGGTCGGTTCGAGCAGTACGTTGGGCCGCGGCAGTTTCAACGCCACCTCACGGCCGAGGTCCGGGTCGAAGACCAGGAACACCACCCCGAAGCCGCCTCGTCCCAACTCGCGGCGGATCTCGAAGCGGCCGACATGGGACGGATACCCCGTCGGCGGCGTGGCGTTCGCGGGGGTGATTGTCGGGGGGGGCGAGTCGGCGGGCCCGGCGTGGCCCGAGGGCCAGACACCACGCAGCAACCGCATGCAGTCGAGGCGGCGCTGCAGCTCCGTTGCGGCGGCGCCGAACTCAAGGTCGGGAGGCAACTGCCCGGCGGCGAGCGCCTCGTCGCATTGGGCGGCCAGTTCGAGCCAACGCTCGTCCAGCGACTCGTCGCGCTCGGGGTTCATGACGGAGTTTCCAGCTCTTGCTGCAACCGCTCCAGGGCTCGCCACCAGAGTTTTCGGGCCGCCTCGGCGGAGCGCCCCATCAGCCGGCCGATCTCCTCGAACGGGAGTTGCTCGCGATAGCGCAGCAGGATGGCGCGGCGATAATCCTCCGGCAGGCGCTCCAGGAGGCGTTCGACGGCGGCCGCCTGCTCGCTGGCCATCATCTGCACACTGGGAGTAGGGACGTCGTCGGCGAGGTGAGCGGTGTTGGCCGTGTCGTCCGTCTGGAGGGCGACTTCCTTGGCCAGGCCGCGTTTCTGCGTGTAGCGGTACCGGCGGGCGAAGTTCGCGAGCCGGTGCAGGAGGAGGGCTCGCAGCCAGGCCCGCAACTCGGGCTCACTGCCACCGTGAAAGCGCTCGAAGTCTTTGTGCGCTTCGAGGAATGCTTCCTGGACGAGATCGGAGGCGCCGCCTTTCGCTCGCAAGTCATCGCCGAGTTCTCGTTCGGCAACGAGGAGCAGGTACGCGCGGCAGGATTCCAGCACCTGGCCGAGCGCTTCTTTCGAGCCGGCGCGGGCCGCGGTTAGCAGGTCGGCGTCTTGAGAGTCGGACTCCGCCATCCCTCACCTCTCCGAGATCTAGGTTGGAGGGACGCAAGCACGTGCGGCGCGGTTCGCCAGCCGTTGGTCCCGCCCACTTCGGCTCCAGTATACCCACAGCGCCGACAGCGGGTCAACAAACCGCAAGCTAATTGCTGAACAGGGCCGAGCAGATCCGTTGTCAGCACGGTCGTGAGAGGTGATCCCCGTTGCAGGGAGGACTCATTCGGGCTGAAGATGAAGCGTGTAGTCCCACAGTTTCAAGTCGTCGTCCCACTCCCGTTCGAGGCGAAAGGAACGGTCAAAGACGCGGGAGCGCTGCCAGCCATCGCGGTTCGGAGCGGCCACGTATCCGGTTTTCCGCCAGTGGAGGATCTGGAAGACGATTTTCTCGCCGCGCGCATCGATGAGCCAGTATTCCGGGATGCCGGCCTTGTGATAAGCGGCTCGCAACCTTTGGGTATCCTTCTGGACGGAACTGTCACTGACAATTTCCATCACCCAATCGGGCGTCCCTTCCACCTCGACCGACTGCCCTTCGCCCTTCGGTCGCGGGACGAACCGGACGCGGCCAGTCCGCAGGCTCTCTCGCGTCAGGAAGACCGCATCCGGGTTGTTGGAAACCTCGGCGGCCTCGTTGGTGATGAGCACTCCGTCCAGGTAGAACTTGCCGAGTTTTGCCTCGTGGTTGATGGCCATCAGGACGAAACACACCTGCGCCTTGACGGCCGCATGGGTTTGCACTTCTTCCTTGCTCATGTCGATGTCGATCTCCCCACGAATGAAGGTGACGCGCAGCTTCTCGGGAAAGTCGTCGGACGTTACCCAGGCGCGAAAGCCGGCAAGCGTCGTCGCATCGGCAGGGATGCGCAAAGCCAGCAACTCCGGGCTCGACTCAGCCCAACCCGCGGCACGTGGGGAGGAAGGAACGGTGGAATGTGTTGTCGCCATGTTCGATGGTCCATGTCCAGAAACAGCAGGCACCTCGATGGAAAGCCTGTCTGCATCATTGCAACAATCGCAGCGCGCCGCCAGAGTGGTTGCCTCAAGCCGCCTTGCGTTTCTCGTCCTGCTGCAGGTTGAGCAACGTCCGCACTGCGTACGGCGTCTTGCCCTGGCTCTCGAAGTACGTTCGCGTCAGCACCTCGCCGATCAGCCCCATCGAGATGAACTGCACGCCGATCACGACGAGCATCGCACCAACCAGCAGGAGCGGGTTGCCCGTCATGAACGGGCCACCGTGATGCTTCATCCAAATAGTCGCCAAAAAGCTCAGTATCCCCAGGCCGATCGACAGCAGCCCCGCCATGCCCATCACGTGCATCGGCCGCGTCAGGTAGCTGTGCAGGAACTTGACCGTGATCAGGTCCAGCACCACGCGAAACGTCCGCGTCAGGCCGTACTTCGTTTTGCCGGCAGTCCGCGGATGGTGCCGCACCGGAATCTGTGCCAGGCGCCCGCCGCACTGCTGGGCCAGGACCGGGACGAAACGATGCATCTCGCCGTAGAGCGGCAGCCCCTCGGCGAGGTCGCGCCGCATCGCCCGCAGGGTGCAGCCCATGTCCTTGATCTGTACGCCGGTCACCTTGCGGATCAGCCAGTTGCCCAGCAGACTCGGGATCTTGCGCACGAGCAGTTTATCCTGCCGATTCTCGCGCAGGCCAAGTACCGCGTCGTAGCCCTCGCGCAGTTTGTCGAGCAGTCGCGGGATGTCCGCCGGGTCGTTCTGCAGGTCGCCGTCGAGGGTCACCAGGATGTCGCCGCTCGACCAGTCGATCCCGGCCTGCAGGGCAGCCGACTGGCCGAAGTTGCGCCGCAGCCGCACCGCCTTGACGCGCCCGTCGCGGGCGGCCAACTCCTCGATCACCGCGAACGAGCCGTCGGTACTGCCATCATCGACAAAAAGGATCTCATAGGAGAGGCCCAGCGGCGCCAGCGCCCGCACGAGGCGCTCGTCCAGCGGCCGGAGGTTGTCGCGCTCGTCCTTGATCGGGATGACGATGGACAGGTCCATGATGGCGTTGCCCCTTTGAAACAGTTTCGGGCGTATGCAAAACCCCTCCCCGCAGCGGAGAGGGGGAGAAAAGAAGAAGCGTGTGGCTTGCTCCCCCTCTCCGCTGCGGGGAGGGGGTTGGGGGGGAGGGGTTTTGCATACGCCCGAAACGGCGACATCCTGTTACGCCGCTGACCGCCGCTCGCCGACCGTCATCGGCTGCTCGATGATGTCCGGCGCAGCCTGTGTCTCCTCCGCGGTGATCGTCGCGGCGTCGGGCCGTGCGTTGCGGCCGAAAAGGTACACCAACCCACCCGCCAGGCTGACGACGACATAAACCGAGAACCAGAGCAGAGCCAGCGCCGTCGCCGTCCCGTCGCTGACTTGCAGATGCGCCAGGAACAGGACCATGCTCCACTCGCGCACGCCAGTACCGTTCACACTGATCGGCAGCATCGTCAGCAGCGACACCATCGGCACCATGATCCAGTAGTAGGCGAACGGCACCGGCGCGCTGATCGCCACGCCGATGAGCCAGACGATCACTACATTGGCCGCCTGCACAGCCAACGACATCAGCGTCGTGCCCACCAGGACGCGCGGCGAACGGACGACGGCCAGGGCATCGCGCAACTTCGCCCGCCGCGCTGCGCCCTTCTCGCCGTGGCCCGCCAGCAGAGGCACCGTCGCCAACCCGAGCAGGGCACAGCCCGTGGCGCCCCAGACGAACCACGAGACCCAGTTCGGCAATTCCAGCGGCGAAACCACCAGCGCCACGCACGACATCACCAGCAGCACCAGCAGGCCGCTAACGCGGTCCAGAAAAACGCTGACAAACGCCGTCAGCCGGCGCCCCGAACGGCTATCGAGATACCACGCGCGGACCACATCGCCGCCGACGGACGTTGGCAACAGCAAGTTGAAATACATGCCAATGAAGTAGATCCCGGTGAGCTGCCCGAACGAACGCTGAAAGCCGAGCGCCCGCGCCAGGTACGCCCAACGCAGCGTACTTGCCGCCTGGGCGAGCAGCAGCAGGGCCACCGCGGCCAGCCACAGTTCCAGGCGCAGGTACGCGAACGCCTCGCCTACTTTCGACCATTCGGTCTTGATGGCGACCAGGGCCAGCAAGACCACGCTCACGCCAATACGGATGAACTTACTCACTGACTTCTCCGGAAGGATGAAGGCTGAAGGATGAAGGATGAAGAAGAACGGGTTCTGATTCATCCTTCAGCCTTCAGCCTTCATCCTTCACAATGAGCTCCTCTTCCAGCGGTTCCGAGCCGGTCTGGAAAAACCAACAATGCTGTTCGTCCGCCAGGTCCACCATCAGGCGATACCGCCCTGGCCGCTCCAGCGCGGGCAGGACCACCGTCAACTCGATGCTCTCGCCGGGCTTCACCTCGGCGTCGCGCAGCCCTGACTTGACCATTACAATCTGACGATCTTCAATATCCCAGACATGAACGCCGACGTGAAAGCCGGCGTTCATCGTCGGGCGGAAGCGCCACGGTCGGGCGCTGCGGTTGCGGGCCCGCACTTGCAGGGCGGTCGGCTCGCCCACCTTCGCCCGAAGAGGGACCGGCGTGAGAATCTCCAGGTCGGCGCGGCAGGCCCCGGCGCCGTATTCGTGCAGTGCCCAGTGCCGAAATACCGCGCGCGCATGCGTCTTCCCCTGGGTCCGCAGCCAATCACTATACAGATCCAAAAAGTCGTCGAGGTGCGCCGGGCGGCCCAGGCGGACATGGCCGTAGCGAACGCCGAGTTGCCGGGCGGCGGCGTCGAAACTGACCTCGCTCTGCAGGAGCAGAACCACGGCAGCGGCCAACCCGGTGCGGTCCGCCCCGCGCCGGCAGTGCAGCACGAGCGGGTAGTCGCAACGGTCCAGCACCTCGATCAAGTGGCGCAGCTCGGTCGCCGACGGTAACCGGCCAGCCGAGAAGCAGATGTCCTCCTGGCAGATGTCGAGCCGGGCCGTTGCCCGGGCCTCGTCCAGATACCAGGGGAACGGATTGCAGCAGCCGCGCAGGTTGACGACAGTACGGATGCCGTGCGACGCCACCATCTGCTCAATGGTTTGCGGCGACGGCTGGGCGCAGCGGTAGACCCGTCCGGGCACGACGGTGTGGAAATTGGTGCCGAAAAAGATCTGCACAAATTCCACCAGCACCGGCACCAGGGCCAGCGCGATTCCTGCGCGGAGGAGATACCTGCGCCGTAACGGTCGGCCGCGTCTGCCGGCAGTGGATGGGCTCGGGAGTGCGGCGCGGTCCGGCTGGAGCATGGCGCTGTGCGGCTCGGGGGCGTCGAAAGCCCCGGGACGCCCGGGGCGCGCGGCGGCATGATGCCAAAAGCGGCGCGAACTGACTAGGCCGATTTGCTGGCGGCGGGTTGTCTCGTCTGTTGGTCGGAGGCGAGCCGGGAGCGTGAGCGACCGGAGCAAGGTACTCCGGTCGCTCACGCTCCCGGCTCGCCCTCGGGTCGTGCGCGCAAACGATGCAGAACCGCCCGCCTTCCGGGCAGCGGAAACTCGTATTTTTTCTTTCTTGCCTGGCAACCATCCCCCTATATACTTACCGGAAATGGACTAGCAACGCACCCGAGGGATTTGCGGTGGGCGCTTGGCACTTGACTTGCTCTTTCATTCTCTCCATCATGGAGGAACAGGACATTCCCACGGTCGGAGAACCGTGGACCCATTGAAGTAAGCAAGACCGGCAGAACGACCGCAGCGTGGCAACAGGAGGGCCTGCCCCTTGTCCGCCGGCTCGCAATCTCCGCTGGACATACCCACGGTGCTCCGACCGTGGACCCATTGAAGCGCCTGCCGTCTTGCCAACCCTCCAAAGGGCCTCACGACGGGGTTCGTAGGGATTGACGCCCGTTGTAAGCTGACTCCATAGCTGCTTCACCCGAACACCGAGGAACGCCGGCACCCCTCGTTGGGCCTGCCGGTTTGTCGCCCAACCGCGGATCGCCTTCTCACAATATCGGGGAGGCACCACTGCCCCGGAAGGGGGGGCTTACTTGTTGCCGGGACGCCAGCGAATGCCGTCCTTGTGGTCGATCCGGTTTGAACTCCCGGATTCCTGATTCTGCAGCCAGACGCGCATGGGAGGATGCACGAGTGCGAATTGCATTGTTTTCCTGGGAAACCCTACATTCAATCGCGGTCGGCGGCGTGGGCGTCCACGTCACCGAGTTGGCCGCTGCCCTCGAGCGCCGCAAGCACGAGGTTCACGTCTTCACGCGCCAGGGGCCCGGACAGCCCACCTACGACAACATCCACGGCGTCCACTATCACCGCTGCCCCTTCGCGCTGCATCCCACGTTCGTTGACGAAGTCAACAACATGTGCCGGTCCTTCGTCGACACCTTCTTTTCGGTCGAGGATTTTGCCGGCCGCTTTGACATCGTCCACGCTCACGACTGGCTCGCCGCCAACGCCATCGTCTGGATCAAGGAAGCCCGTGGCCGCCGCGCCGTGCTGACCATGCACTCCACCGAGTACGGCCGCAACGGCAACCGCTTCCACGCCGGCCAGTCGCAGCGCGTCCAGGATCACGAGCGGCACGGCACCTTCTGCGCCGACCGCGTCATCACCGTCTCCAACCAGCTCCGCGAAGAGATCAAGTGGCTCTATCAGCTCCCCGATCATAAGACAAAGATGGTCTATAATGGCGTCAATGCGCAGACGTTCGACTATGACGTCGATGCCGGCGAGGTCAAGCACCGCTACGCCATCGGCCCGCTCGACCCGACGATCCTGTTCGTCGGCCGCATGGTGGTGCAAAAGGGGCCGGACATCCTCGTGCGGACCATGCCGTCGGTGCTGCGTTACTACCCCGATGCCAAGTTCGTCTTTGTCGGCGACGGCCACATGAGGCACGAGGTGTGCGCCACCGCGCACCAACTCGGCGTCGCCCACGCCCTGCGCATGCTGGGCGACAAACGTGGTCGCGAATTGCACGATCTGTTCAAGGCGTGCGACATCGTCGCCGTGCCCAGCCGAAATGAGCCATTTGGGATCGTCATTCTCGAAGGCTGGAGCGCTTTCAAACCCGTCGTCAGCACCAAACGCGGCGGGCCGGCGGAGTTCGTCTGGCATGGGGTCAACGGTTTGCAGGTGGACGATACGCCGGAGTCGGTGTCGTGGGGCCTGGGCACTTTGCTGGCCGATCACAATCAGTGCCGCTGGATGGGTCGCAACGGCCGCGCCGCCGTCGATGCCGCCTTCAGCTGGGACAATATCGCCGCCCAGACCGAAGAAGTCTACAGCAGCATTGCCTGACAGTCAGTGATGAGTCGAAAGTGATGAGTGAAAAGTGATCCATCGCTTTCCACTCATCACTTTCGACTCGTTACTCATTACTTTGCATAACGGATGAGCGAGAGCGGATGAATACGACAACGAATGGATTTTTGGAGCTGGTCCCCACACCGAACGTGTGGCCTGTCAGGAGGACCACCCTGGCAGAGACCAATGGCAACGGTAACGGCCATGTCCACCACCCCCAGCGCGATCCCGAAACCCTCCAGCGGATCGCCTGGGAGATCGGTGAAAAACGCGAAACGGAGTTTTATACTCCGTCTATCAGCCATGTCGGTCTCGCGATGGTGACACCCACCGAAGGGTTCGCCCACTGGCGCATCCTGACGGACTGGGTCGAGCAAACGGCCCGGCAGCGCGGCGACGCCTGGCATCACTGCCGGCTGATCCTGCGACTCTACGATGTCTCGTACATCGTCTTCAACGGCTTCAACGCCCACCGCATGCAGGATCACACGCTGCCGAACCTGTGCGGGCAGATGTTGTTCCGGCTGCCGCGACCGGGCACCTGGCAACTCGGCGAGGTCGGTTTCCTGCTCCGCAGCGGGGAGTTTATCCCCGCCGCCCGCTCGCAAGGGGTGCCGTTCGCTCTGGACGCCGGCTCGTCGCGCGGCAGCAACGCCGCTCTGCTGGTCGATGCCCGCGGTCGCGTCGAGGAAATCGGCAATGTCTGGGAGCAAGAGCGCATCCTGCGCGAGCGGCGGCAGCCGAAACTCCGCCGGCGCCTGCGCCTGGCTGCCTTCGCCTTCGACTCGCTCGCGACCGGCCAGGACGGCACGCCGGCCCGTTTCGTCTCGGAGCTGGCCACCGGCCAGGCGGCGCGCGGCCATGAGGTTCACGTCTTCCTCCCTGCCGCGGAGCAGTTCAACGCCCCGCGCGAGGTGGCGGGAGTGCATTACCACCCGCTGCCACTGCCGCCAGCGGGAACCGCTCTTGAGACCGCCCGCGCGTTCAGCCGGGCGGCCGACGAACGGCTGCGCGAACTGCCGCCCTTCGATCTCGTCCATCTTCACGAGTGGCTGACCGGTGTGGGCCGCCGGCGCACGGGCTGTCCGACGGTGCTGTCGCTGACGTCGGTCGAGGCGACACGACGCAACGGTTGTGGCCCCACTCCGCTGTCACTGGCAATTCAGGAGGCAGAGCGGTCGGTCGGTCGGGTGGCGGATTGCATTCTCACGCCCGAATGGTTGCGGCAACAAGCGGCCGCAGAGCTGGGCGTCGAGGGGGCACGCGTCCGGGCCTTCCCGATGGAGGGCCGGCTGCCTAATGAGTGGGAGTGTCCTCTTGACCCCGGCCGCGTAAAAATGGACATTGGTTTTGGGCCAGTCGACCGCTTGTTGCTCTACGTCGGCCCCCTGGAGCACGCGGCGGGCGTTGACCTGCTGATCGAGGCGTTGCCGACGCTGCTGTCACGCGCGGGGAACCTGCGGCTGGCCTTCGCCGGCGCCGGCAACATGCACAATCCGCTCCAGCAGCGCGCCCATCAACTCGGCGTGGCTCATGCGGTGCGGCTTTTGGGGCATGTCGAGGGACCGCTGCTGCCGCGGCTGCTGCGCTCGGCGGAAGCGCTGGTGCTGCCGTCGCGCTGGCGGGTGCCGCTCGACGACGCGGTCATCGACCTGGCGCGCCGCGCTGGCCGGCCGGTGATCACGACCCACGGCGGGCCATCTCACCTCGTCCGCCATGAGGAGAATGGTATCCTCACCTATGACAATCCTGGCTCGATGGTCTGGGCCGTGGATCGCATCCTGGGCGACCCCGCCCACGCCGAGCGCATGGGACAGAAGGGCCGTCGTGCCGATGAATCCGCGGTCGTCTGGAGCGAAGTGTCACGCTATTACCTGGAGATTTGCGGGGCCGAGTTCCCCGAGTTGACCGAATCACGCTGGTAAGGATCCTCTCCGCCTGGGCGAGCCGGGAGCGTGAGCGACCGGAGAAAGTTCACTCCGGTCGCTCACGCTCCCGGCTCGCCACAGGCTGACACTGAAAACGGAGATTGTCATGTTGACCACACCCGGGAACGGACCCCAAACCGCCACCGAGCGCGAGGCCGCGGAAACCCGCACCGAAGACTCGTCGGAGAAGGCCGCTGCCCCGAGCAAGGAACGCGACGCGATCAAGCGGGCGACGCGCCGCCACAAGGCCATCGTCGAGACACCCGCCCCCAACGGGGCGGCGCCGCAGGACACGCGCCCCGTACTGGCGCTGCTCTGCTACGAAGGCCCCGACGGCCCGGTCGGTCATTACGTCCGCAACCTCGCCGCCCTCCTCGGCAAGCGGCAGCTTGCCGTTCACCTGTTCACGCGCAAGCCGTTTCCCCTCGACAGTACCGCTGTGTCGGTTCACGCCCTCGGCGAGACGGACGGCGCGCTGCTCGATCAGGTGCAGGAGTTCACCAACCGCGCCACCAAGGCTTTTTTGCAGGTATTCCAGGCCAGCCCGGCCCGCGTCACCCTCATGGGTTGCGAATGGTCCACCGTCGGCGCCCTGTCGGCGCTGCGCACCGCCCGCAAACTGGAAACCTTGTTGTCGCTGCACTCGCTGGAGCGGCAGCGCAGCGACCTGAGCAGCGATCTCAGCCGGCACATCGACGACGTTGAGCGCACCGGCTTGCGTGAAGCGAAGGCCGTGCTCGTTCACGATGGCAAGGCCGCCGACGCGGCGAAGACGACGCTGCCCGATTGCGCCGACCGGCTGCTGTCGGTGCCGACGCTGATCGATCTGGCATCGTTCAACACCGGCGTGGATGCGGGCGCCATCAAGGCGCGCTATCAGGTCGGCCCGATCGATCCAACGATCCTGTACGTCGGCGACCTGAGCGAGCGCTACGGCCCGGACCTGCTCGTCAAGGCCCTTCCCGGCGTGCTGCGCAACCACAAGCAGGCGCGGCTGATCCTCGTCGGCGATGGGCAACTGCAGTGGCCGGTGCGGGTCTATGCTCGCTACCTGCTCGTCGAACACGCGGTGCGTCTGCCCGGCAGTGTCGAGGGGCAGGCGATGAACGAACTGGTGCAGGCCGCCGACGTGGTGGTGCTGCCGAGTCGCGACACAACGCCGTGGTGGCCGTTCCAGGCCGCGTGGGCCGCTGGCCGCCCTGTCGTGGCCACGCACAAGGCCGCCCCCGGCGTCTTCGAGCACGAGCGCGACGGCGTGCTGGTTTATCCGAGCGAAAACAGCCTGGTCTGGGGCATTGAGCGCGTCCTCTACGATGAAAAATTGCGTCGCCGCCTCGCGGAGAACGGTCGCAGCAAACTTGAAGAGCGCTTCGGCTGGACGGCGGTCGCCGACCAGATCGAGGAGCTGATGGGCGTCGCCGCCACGAAGTGAGGAGCATCGAGTACAGAGTACCGAGTACGGAGTACCAGTGCAGCTTGTCCGTTTGATACTCCGTACTTCGTACTCGGTACCCTGTACCTCTCACATACCACTCACCCCCCTCACCTGAGACGCATCCATGCCAAAGGGTTATCTCCTGCTAGTCCTGCACGCGCATCTGCCCTACGTGCGCCACCCCGAATATGATCGCTTCCTCGAAGAGCGCTGGTTTTTCGAGGCCGTCACCGAAACCTATATTCCGCTCATCAAGTTCTTCGACAAACTCCGCGCCGAGGGGTCCAATTTCAAGTTGACCCTGTCGATCTCGCCGCCGCTGGCGAACATGATGGAAGATCCGCTCCTCCGGGAACGCATGGTCCGTCACCTCGATCTGTCCTTGCGCCTGGCAGAGAGCGAGTGCGAACGGACGAAGAACTGGCCCGACGTCAACTTCCTCGCCTGGATGTATCGCCGCCTCTTCGAGGAGGCCCGCGAGACCTTCGTCGAGCGCTGCGGCACGCGCCTGATCAATGCCTTCAGGGATTTTCAAGAGAGTGGAAATCTCGAATTGATGACCTGCGCCGGCACGCACGGTTACCTGCCGCTGCTGGGCGCCGAACCCGGCACGGTGCGCGCCCAGGTCTGGACGGCGGTTCAGGAGCACGAACGCATCTTCGGCACCCGGCCGAAAGGCATGTGGGTGCCGGAGTGTGCCTTCTACCCCGGCCTCGACAATTACCTGGCCGAAGCGGGGATTCGCTATTTCTTTGTCGATGCTCACGGCATCGACCACGCCGAACCGCGGCCGCTCTTTGGCGTCAGCGCCCCGCTGTACTGCCCCTCCGGCGTCGCGGCGTTTGGCCGTCACCCAATGACGTCCAAGCTGGTCTGGAGCACGAGCGTCGGCTATCCCGCGGATCACAATTATCGCGAATACTACCGCGACATCGGCTTTGAACTCGACCAGCACTATCTCGAACCCTTTCAGTACGCCGCCGGCATCCGCACCCATACGGGCATCAAGTATCACCGCATCACCGGG
>Ga0137375_10004702_pt1 | contig 16287 bp, 13 predicted proteins | sample SagtaG_24_FD_104936 | JGI IMG/M metagenome (GOLD analysis project Ga0137375, IMG submission 104936) | Vadose zone soil microbial communities from Sagehorn Ranch, Mendocino, California, USA - Sage1_R_113_16 metaG | ecosystem: Environmental > Terrestrial > Soil > Vadose zone | place: USA...
ATCCAGCGCGTTCTGCATGGCGGTGCGCGTCGCATTGGCGCGGCTGTAATCGACGGCGGCGCCGATCGCGCCGACCAGTGGAATAATGCCGAGCGCGAGCAGCGGCGCCACGCCACCCTTACGATCCCGAAAAAAGCGCGCAAATAGCATGGCGATATCCGCCCCCCAGAATGTCCTATCAGTAGGTCTACAAATAATGGGGGCGGGGGACTTGAAATTTTATGAGAGACAATCCGCAAAATTGAGATGAGTTTGCCGCGAAATGTTCGCAACCGATTATGGTCGTCTTAACCCAAGTGGCGGGCGCTGCGCAGACTAGCAGTCAAGAACTCAATCCCAATTTGCTGCTCGGTACGCCAGACGACGCGGCAGCGCCGGTGCGCACCTCCGCCGCCGAGCATGAGCCTGAATTCGTTCGGGATATCGTTCTTACCCGTCAGCGCGATCCGTGCTCCCTTCTGCGAAATATCGCAGATCATACAGTTGCGGTGTGAAGAGCCGTCGCCAAGGTCTATGGACGCCCGCTGCTGCGCGGAAGCAGACAATGGCTTGCGGGGAATTTTGCGCAGCACACCGAGCCCGTCACGTGATCGAAGAATGGTCATCAAACGTCGCTCCGAAAAATGCCGGCCTCTTCTTATGGAACGTGTAGCGTTAACGCTCTCTAAAGATCGGCAACGCCAAGAGCCATCTCCTCGGCATGGGTCGCCAGGTGTCGCCAAACGAGGTATCGCGCCCGCACGTCGGCCGGCCGGACCCTGCGGACCCAGGAGATGCGGCGGATCCGGGATACCCGGCAGGGTCCGCAATTTTAGCGTTTAGCAATATTCTTTGCCTACTGTCGCCATGTCGGATCGGAGCGAGTGCCGGCTGTTGTCGTGAAATCCCCGATCGTTGCACTTCTTCTTCGATGAGTGGCTAATGCAAGACCGACGATCGCAGCTGCGTCAGCGCACATTCAAGGCGGGAACTCTTGCCTTCAATCACGGCGGTGGAATTAGCTGCACTGTGCGCAATATTTCCGGATCGGGCGCCTGCTTGGAGGTAGCGAGTCCGCTAGGGATTCCTGAATCCTGTATTCTCGTGATCGATAGTGATCGCCTGAAGCAACCATGCCGCGTGGTTTGGCGCTCCGAAAGTCGCATCGGGGTCAAATTCTGACGAAAGGGCCGAAATTTTCATGGCCATTCGACCCTGCTGGTCATCCTAGCCGCCGCCGAGCAACCGCCCATTGAACTGGGCGAAGACAGGGCCGCGCTCACCGTCAGAATCAGTCAAGGGACAGTGGGAGGTTAAGCGGGAATGCACGCCGGCTGGGTGCTCTCCAATTGGAAGACTCTTGGACTCAAGGCGCATGCTGCCCGAAGCTTGTCGCTGCGGTGCCTGCGACGACCGTCGAGGGAACTAGGCATTCCGAACCAACGCAGTCCAAGCGTCCGCATATAGTCCTCAGGCCTCCCACCTTTCCAGGTCGGAGGCCAGGGTTCGAATCCTTTCCGCCCGCTCTCGACAAACAGTGTGCTTTCGAGTCCAACCCTTTCTTATTGCAAGCGATTCGTCGAAGGCGGCGACGAGCTCGCGAGCTCACAAAGTCGCGAGGGCTCATTAAGGCCTCAGTAACCATAACAATCGATTATCACCGCGCATTTCTTGAACGAGGCGTCTGTGCAGATCCAAGTGATTCGGAGAGATGCGGCACATCCTCTGAAGGATGATAAGGGCGATCCGGATGGAGGCCGTTAATGGCGCGCGCCGATACGGCGTTGGCGTCTGAGTTTTGCCAGTCAATCGCACGACCGACTCGATCGGTCCCGAGCCGGCCTGGTCGACTGTGGCTTGCGGCTGTATCGAGCATGGATCGCGCTCGCGAGGGCCTTTTGGTGGCCGCTGTCCTGATTTTTGCGGCAAATGCGTCGGCTGGACAGTTGCAGCAACAGCAAATTGGCATCGGCGCAACGCTCGCTACCTCCGATGCACAAGCAAAAATCCCTCTTCCGCCGCGCCGACCAAGCCCCGAGAGAAGGAGGAAATCTGAGCAGCCGAAACCAAAAACGGCAAAACGAAGCCCTCCCGCTGCTACCACCGTGAATACCTGGGTCATTTTTGGCTTTACAGAGGGAGCGGACACCGGACAAAAAGACGAGCGCGCGATATATTACGATGCGGTCGTCCGATTTTCCCGGCGGGAACGTGGGCTCGCCGGGTGGCGTGCGAGTTTAGGCTATGCCTATTCGATCAGCGATCGCTTGACTGTCTGGGGTGCGGGTTCGGCGTCGCATCAGCGGACTTCAGCGGCCGCCGGCCGGTCAAATGGTGAGGTCTCGGTTGGATCGGTGGGCGATTCCGTCATTCCCGATACTTCCTACTTTGGTGCAGTAGCGGGTTGGAAGTATCGGATTCTGCCACGCGATTCGAATTCAGTTGGCTTGTCCATTCAGATAGAGCCCTATTGGGATAGAGCTGTGGCCCGTGCTGCGACCACGGAGCAGACCTTCGGCAGCGATTTTCGGCTTATCATCGATAAGGCGCTGCTTCCTGATCGTTTGTTTGGCGCGCTGAATTTTGCTTATCAACCCGAGGCCGGCGTCCATCGCGGCGGGGGCGTGGAGAGCAGTTCGCAATTTGAGGCAGCGGGGGCAATTTCAGCGCGCGTTGCGGACAAGCTCTTCATCGGCGCGGAACTACGTTATTTGAAGAGCCATGGCGGCTATTTCTTCAATCAGAACGTGGGTTGGTCCCTCTTTGCAGGTCCAACCCTTCAGCTCTTGCTGGGCGACAGTGGCTATCTCGGCTTAGCATGGTCATTGCAGCTGATCGGCAAAGCAACCGAGGAGCCCACTGGAGCCTTGGATCTCGTCAACTACGAGCGGCAGCAAATCCGCGTGAAATGGGGCGTTGGCTTTTAGAAGCAGACGACCGCCAGAGCTCGTGCTCGAGGGTTAAGAAAGCGCTGCCGAATCATGCGCGAAATCTCATAGGGTTTTCGCAATTTTCAAATGGTTGGCGAATAACCTCATTGGCAATCCGGAACTGCCTTTGAGGAATGGGCGATGGACGGCGCGCGACTATTGGCGGTTGGTCTGGCGTTTCGATCCCGGCCGCGTCACGATGAATTCCGGAGAGACCCGTTTGTCTCTCAATACGCGTCTGCTTCTTTGGAATCGACGAAGGAATCGGTTGACCCGGCGTGCACTCCAAGGGCCGCCGGTTTCCACAGCGTTCGTTGGGGTGCACGGATCTTGCACCTGATAAACCTGCGGATATCTCCGTTCTCAAAGTCCTGAGAGTTCGTCTTCGCGGCGAGATGAGGGTAGCCGATGCTGCAGGACAGACGAAAGACGCAGCGCCACATCGTGAATCGTGCTGCGAAGATACGATCTCACGATGGCGCTTTTGCGCAAGGTTGCCTCGTCACCGACATGTCGGACGGCGGCGTAAGACTGTTCGTCGAAAGCGTAGCGGTGCCGGACGATTTTGTCCTATTTTTCGACGATGTCGGCGACACGCCCCGTAAATGCAGACTCGTTTGGCGGTTGGATAGCGAAATCGGCGCCGAATTCGTCGAGGGTGACTGACACCAGTGCCCCCGAAGAGTAATCGGCTGACCGCTACCCAATCGCTGAGTGCGTTTGGCTCACCAGTAGCCGTCCGCTAAGGGGCGTTTGATGGTCCGGGTTTCGCTGTCTGCTTTATGCTGACAATCAAAACGATATAGACGGCGAGCGTCATTGTGAGACCGATCACAAATCCTTGCGAGCCGAGGTATTCCATGCTCGCGCCGGTAGCCAAAGGCCCCATCAGCTCGCCGAATCCGCACATCGAGACGAAACAGCCGTTGGCGGAGGAGATGCCGACGCCCCGGTAAAATTTCGCGATGCAGATGAGGCCGACCGTATAAAGCCCTTCCAAGAAGCCGCCCAATCCGAATACGACGCCGAACGCCAATGGCTTGACGCTCATGATGTTCGGCAGCGCGGCAAGCAAAAAAATTGAAGAGATGGCGCACAGCAGAAGGAGAACGCGCGGGTCTCTATTGTTGGCCGAATATCCCAGAGGAATCTGCAGCAGGATAGCGCCGACCGTGGCGAATGCGGCCAACGTCACGGCATTCGTGTAGTCGTAGCCGCTCATGACGCTGTAAACCGAGAGCATGGACATTCCGCCGTTATCGACTACGCCGAAGACGAAGGCGGACAGGAAGGCGATCGGCGCGAAGCGAATGGTCGCAAAAGTCGAGTGACGAACGACCGGAGCGAGCTCCTCACCGCGTTTCAAGGACGCCACGATGGGGACTGTCGCCAGCCAGAAAAGGAGCGTGCTCCAAACCAAAGGCGCCGAGCCCTGAATCCCGACGACCGTGACAAGGAGAGGCCCAGCAGCCGTCCCGGTGGCAAGAGCAGTCGCATACCATGCGACCACCCGTCCCCTATTGGTCGCATCGGCACGAGAAATAACGAGGGATTCGCTCGCGGTAAAAAGCAGTGCAAGCCCCGTCGCAAACATGAACCGCATCGAGTTCCAAATCAAGAGATCGGTCGCGAAAGCAAACGTGACCAAAGCAACACTGGACAGCAGCGCGCCGATCAACAGAGTTCGTCGAACTCCCGCAAAAGAAATGACGTGTTTCGTCAGAGGTGCCGCGATGATAATTCCGAGGGCTTGAATGGCGACGCTTAATCCAATTCCGAACCCGGAGACGCCCAAATGTTGCATGCGGAGATTGAGAAGATGCATCGACAAATTGGTTGCGAAGCCTACGAGCGCGGCGGCGCAGATAAAAGCCGTGATGGAGCCGGAGTGAGGGCGCTCGTTCTCGAAAGGGGACGTTTGGTCCGCAGGCGCACGGTTGCCGGCCGGCCGGATGAAGCGAGGCCGAAAGGCCTCACACGGTGGTGAGGAAGCCAGGTCAATTCGTATCGGGTTCGCCGCACCCATCGCCCAGCCCCAGCCCCTTCCCCAGTTTTTGTTTATTGATGGCAGTGCCGATCTTTCGGCGAACGGTAGCCCAAAAACGTTCTATCTCGGTTAGAGAACGCGGAATTTTCTCGCATTTGTATTCGCGATTTTCTAACCAAAAGAGCAGATGGACCGGCGCGAGCAGGCCACAACTCACGGATAACAATGGGTCACGGTCGGTTGGAATACGTGCGCCAGGAGACCTGGCGCTGATTGCCGATCGAAAGAATTCCAGCTCAATCGCGTAGTTTTGCTGTCTCGCACGACCTGTTGCGGCCGTTCTGATGCGGGTGCCGCACATGCTTTAGGAATGATGAATCGATTAAGGCCTGCAGACGCGGATGCTGTGACTTTTTAATTAGATTTTTCACGTAACTCTCGTGTGTGAAGAGAATTGCGGCTCGTCCCGATGGAGGCGTTTATGCCAAATCATGCTCAGTTGTCCGACGTTGGTCGCAGCGGTGATGCAATCATCAAGCGCCGGCGCTTGCGCGCGCTTTGCTGCGCCACCATGGCGTTGTTGCATCGTTTCAACAGAGACGAAAGCGGTAACGTGTTGATCCTGGCTGGGCTGATGATTCCGGTCGCGGCGGTTGCCGTGGGTGCCTCGGTTTCCTTCTCCACTGGAAACGCAACGCGCACCAGCATGCAAATGGCGCTTGATTCGGCCGTGCTGGCGGGTGCCATTGCAATGGATGGCGCGCAGTCGTCGGACCCGATCGCGACCGCGCAAAATGCTTTTCAGAACAACGTGAATAAATTTGCGCAATCCTCTGCATCGCAAATCGGGGCGAGCTTTACGGTAAACGGCTCAATTATTTCCGGTCAGGCCTCTGGTCTGGTGACGAATGTTTTCGGAGGGCTGATCGGAACCAAGACCTACACGGCCAGTGTGACGGCCGCAGCGACCAAGCAAACGATTCCGATATGCGTTCTCGGGCTCAACGGCAGCGACAACGGCTCGTTCGACGTCAACGGCAATCCAACGTTCAATGCCACATGCGCCGTCCAGGCAAACTCAAACAGCAATTCCGGCATGACGCAGGAGGGAAAAGCGCCGATAAACGCAAAGAAATTTGGAGTGAAGGGTGGCCACAAGACCAACAATTTCTCTCCGGCTCCCAGCGACGGTACTCCGACGGTTGCCGACCCTTACGCCTCGTTGCCATTCCCGTACTACGATGCATGCGGCACGGGCAAGACAGGGCTCGACATCAAAAACCCTACGACGCTCTCACCCGGGACTTACTGTGGGGGTATCACCATCTCCGGCAGCGACGCGAACGTCACGCTCCTGCCCGGCATCTACGTCATGGTGGATGGGCCATTCTGGGTTAAGGGGGGTGGCAATGTCACAGGCAAGGAGGTGATGATCGCTTTCACCGGCAAGGACAGCTCGCTTTATTTGTGGGGCAACTCGACCATGACTCTGACATCGCCGATATCCGGTACTTACATGAACATGCAGTTCATGGCGGATCGGAACAACGCCGATACCAAAGGCACCTGGGTGTCCATTGGCGGCGCCGCTGGTAACCCGGACGGCGCCCCCAAACTGGATTATGACGGCGTGGCCTACTTCCCGACTCAGAACTTCTGGATTTTTGGCAATGCAGTGATGAATGCCAATTCTCCAAGCACGACTATCGTGGCAGACAAGATCTGGGTTCAAGGCTCTGCGACCGTCAACATCACGAATGAGAATCGCCGCAATCTAGCGGTGGGCGCCGCGCCACAAACTGCGTATGGCGCAAGATTGTTGAACTGATACCAACTGCCGTGCTCTCTCGTGCGTCATGCCCGGCCTTGTGCCGGGCATCCACGTCTTTAGAGCGCCAGTGCATCGAAGACGTGGATGGCCGGGACAAGCCCGGCCATGACGATCTGGATAGGTCACGCTCAATGGCCGTTGGTATGAGATATACCAGCAGTCTTTGGGCGTGACGCGTTCTCAAGTGCGGGCGAAGCAAGCCCTCGAAGGAAGACGGCCCGGATTCCGCAGGGGTGGTGTTGCTTGCTCTCGAAATCGCAATTGAGAAATACCAAGGGCGCGATAGCCAAGGCACCGGCGCTTGCGCCTATCCGAAATCTGCTTCCGGCGTTTACTTTGTCAAGTGAACCGCAATGCCGGTCCACTGCTTCAGGCCGATGGCGGCGCAATTGTTCTGGCTGAAATCAAGATTGACCCTGCCGTTGGTGGTGAAATTGTTCATCACAAATTTTGTGCATTTCGAATTGTTGCTCGCGGTATTCCCGTCGGTGACCACATTGGAATTGCCGAGATAGACGAGACCGTCCGCATTGAACTCAGCGCCGGGCCCCCAGGCATTGCCCACGTTCTTTGTCAATTTGGGATCGAGATAGAGAGCGACGCCCTGCCACGGGTTCGTCGTCCCGGTCGGAGGTGACAAAGACAAGGCTGCTGTCTTATCGGCGCCGTTTGGAAACTCGACCTTGGCCGCGAGGATCCGGAGCCAACAACGGTCAGCCGTGGCTCGGCTCCGGATGCGGGCTCCCTAGCGCGTGTCGTCCTGTTTGTCGGAATGGCCGGGGACCCCATCATGGCCGCCGTTTCCGAATCCATTGTTGCCCTTGCACTTCTTCGGAGGATGCGCGGGCTTGCAGTGGGTGGTTCCGGCCCCGGAGACCTGCTGGGTCTCCTCGCTCTTCAATTCACGCATGACATGCTCCTCTTGCGTTTATGGCGTTCGCAGCCAGTCTGCATCGCCGGCTATTAGAATAGATATCAGCGCTCTCAGAGAGCAATGATACGCTCGCGTTAACGTATTGACTTAAGGTTACTGCAAGAACTCGCTGTCGGTTGTGCCGGGTCGGGCCAAGACCGGACATCACTCATCGGGGAGGGAGCAGAGCGGGCTGGGATTGATCTAGGACGATGAACAACGGACGGAAGCCATACCTGACCTGATCTAGAGAACTACCGCGATCTGTTATCCTGCCGTGGCGGGCGTAAGTCAGTGGCGGTTGCTATGAGGCCAGCTTTATGACCATTGGACTGAACGGCTTCGTTTCGTAACTGCTGCAATTTATCGCGAGAGAAGAGTTCCCAACGAAGGTGACGGTATTTCCGATGATCTGCGTGCAGGTCGTGCTCGTGCCGGCTCCTCCAGCAAATATAATTGCAGCCGTGGAAAGGTAGATCGCGCCGCCAAAATATTGTGTCGCGCCGCCGTTGAACTTGAAAGTCGTTCCAATAGGGATGTTGCGATCGCCAAATATCACGATTCCCGCAGTCGGGCCCGATTTCGGCGGCGTCAAATTGACCGTGGCGTTTCCGTTGATGGTTGCAGTGGCCCAGTCGCTGCCGGTCTTCTTGGTAAATACGAGCGTTACACCATTGCCGGTGAGTGTGGCTCCCCCGTTCACGGAAAGACTGCCCCCGTCGAGATAATAGATTCCTGGATTCAGCACGACATCGGCGCCGGCATTGATGCTCATCCCGTCGCAATAGACGCCCGGGTTGATCGTTACGGCGGACTTTGCGCTAAATTTTTCTTGGCTGCAGCCGAAAAAGTTGGGAAATGAAACATTCGCGTAAGGATCCGCGACCGGACCAACACCAGTTCTGACGCCCTGCGTTGTCGTGATATTTTCCTTTCCGGATATCCCGCCGACCACCCCGACAGAGAGTGCCGAGATAGTCGCTGATCCCCCCACCGTGAGCGCAACGGGGCTCTGGGAATTGTCGTAAAGGCTGCAACCATTCAAAGTAACGGACGTGCTCCCCTGACCGGCAGTTGCCCCACCGGCATTTTGGTCCAATGAAAGTACGCATCCGAGCCCGTCGGCAGTTGCGACAACACCGGAACTCACCGAGATGTTGAGTGTCGAAAAGCCCATCAGGCGCATAAATACCGTGTTGATCGAGCCCATTGCGGACAAGCTCAGCGACGCTCCGCCTGCGACGGACGATGCCGCGACGGTGACGCGAACGTCCTGCACTTCGGGTCGCGCAAAATTGGCATTGAAATAGGCGTTTGCCTTCTGGCCCAGTGCGCCAGTCGAAAGAGCCTCCCTGGCGAGCATAAGGGCGGCGCCGTCCAGTGCGCCCTGCATGGCGGCGCGGGCCGCATTGGCGCGGCTGTAATCGACGGCCGCACCGGCGGTAGCGACGAGCGGAATGATGCCGAGTGCGAGCAGCGGCGCTACCCCACCCCTGCAGTCCTTGAAAAAGCGCGCCAACAGCATGCCGTGCCTCCGCGTCAGGGAATATCCCATGGGACCTCACCCAATCATGGGGCGGCGGCTTTTGAAATTTTGTAAGAGAAAATCCGCAAATTTCCGGCAAATTTGCCGCGAATTGTCCGCAATTGAGTCGTGATCGTTTAACCAGCGGCGTCGCGACGGCACGGGATTTGCAATTTCGCGGGGGAATCCCCAACATTCCGAGGGGAGACCGACGATCTGGAACCGGGCCGGGGCGGACTCTATGATGCTCCGGGGCCGATCCCCTTCCTTCCCGCCTGCGGGGCCGCAATCCGTGAAGTAACCATGAGCCGAAGAAAGCGCGAAATGGGTCCGGGAGCAGGGGGCAGGGCGCCCGCCCCGCATCTGGGTCCGGATGACAACAACAAGCGTCGCGAGCCGGGCTCGCCCGGGACCGCGGTCATCACCAAGACCAAGCCGCAGACCAAGCGGCCGAGCCTCTACCGCGTGCTGCTGTTGAATGACGACTACACCCCGATGGAGTTCGTGGTGCACGTGCTCGAGCGGTTCTTCAACAAGGACCAGGAGACCGCCCATCGAATCATGATGCATGTCCACCAGCACGGGATCGGCGAATGCGGGGTCTATACCTACGAGGTGGCGGAGACCAAGGTGACGCAGGTTATGGACTTTGCCCGCAAACACCAGCATCCTCTCCAGTGCGTGATGGAAAAAAAGTGACCACGATGGAAAAGCGGGAACGCCGGGACTATATGACGAGTTACCAAGAGACCTGACATGCCCACGTTTTCTCGCAACCTCGAGCAATCCCTCCACCGCGCCTTGGCGCTCGCCAATGAGCGCCACCACGAATATGCGACGCTCGAGCACCTTCTGCTCGCGCTGATCGACGACCAGGACGCCGCCGCGGTCATGCGGGCCTGCAATGTGGATCTCGACAAGCTCCGCCGCAGCCTCACCGCCTATCTCGAGAGCGAGCTGGAAAACCTGGTCAACGACGGCAACGAGGATTCGAAGCCGACCGCCGGGTTCCAGCGGGTCATCCAGCGCGCCGTCATCCACGTGCAGTCGTCCGGCCGCGAGGAGGTGACCGGCGCCAATGTGCTGGTCGCGATCTTCGCCGAGCGCGAGAGCCATGCCGCCTATTTCCTGCAAGAGCAGGACATGACCCGCTACGACGCGGTCAACTACATCAGCCACGGTATCGCCAAGCGGCCGGGCATGTCGGAAGCGCGTCCGGTGCGCGGCTCGGAGGAGGAGACCGACACCAAGACCGGCGACGAGCCGAAGAAGAAGGGCGACGCGCTCGAAGCCTATTGCATCAACCTCAACAAGAAGGCACGCGAGGGCAAGATCGACCCGCTGATCGGCCGCGAGGCCGAGATCAACCGCTGCATCCAGGTGCTGTGCCGGCGGCAGAAGAACAATCCGCTGTTCGTAGGCGACGCCGGGGTCGGCAAGACCGCGATCGCCGAAGGGCTCGCCCGCCGCATCGTGCACGGCGAAGTGCCGGACGTGCTCCGTAACGCCACCGTCTTCGCCCTCGACATGGGCACGCTGCTGGCCGGCACCCGCTATCGCGGCGACTTCGAGGAGCGGCTCAAGCAGGTGATCAAGGAGATCGAGGCCTATCCGGGCGCGATCATGTTCATCGACGAGATCCACACCGTGATCGGCGCCGGCGCCACCTCGGGCGGCGCGATGGATGCCTCGAACCTGCTCAAGCCGGCGCTGGCGGCCGGCAATGTGCGCTGCATCGGCTCGACCACCTACAAGGAATACCGCCAGTATTTCGAGAAGGACCGGGCGCTGGTGCGCCGGTTCCAGAAGATCGACATCAACGAGCCGACGGTCGAGGACGCGATCGAGATCATGAAGGGGCTCAAGCCCTATTTCGAGGACTACCACAAGCTCAAATACACCAACGAGGCGATCAAGGCGGCGGTCGAGCTCTCGGCGCGCTACATCCACGACCGCAAGCTGCCCGACAAAGCCATCGACGTGATCGACGAATCGGGCGCGGCGCAGATGCTGCTGCCGGAAAGCCGGCGCAAGAAGACGATCGGCATCAAGGAGATCGAGACCACCATCGCCACCATGGCGCGGATTCCGCCGAAGACGGTGTCGAAGGACGACGCGGTCGTGCTCCAGCATCTCGACCAGACGCTCAAGACCGTGGTCTACGGGCAGGACAAGGCGATCGAGGCGCTTTCGGCGTCGATCAAGCTCGCTCGCGCAGGCCTGCGCGAGCCGGAAAAGCCGATCGGCTGCTATCTGTTCTCGGGCCCGACCGGCGTCGGCAAGACCGAGGTGGCGAAGCAGCTTGCCGCCTCCATGGGCGTCGAGCTGATCCGCTTCGACATGTCGGAATACATGGAGCGGCACACCGTCTCGCGCCTCATTGGCGCGCCTCCCGGCTATGTCGGCTTCGACCAGGGCGGCCTGCTCACCGACGGCGTCGACCAGCATCCGCATTGCGTGTTGCTGCTCGACGAGATCGAGAAGGCGCATCCCGACCTGTTCAACGTGCTGCTGCAGATCATGGATCACGGCAAGCTCACCGACCACAACGGCAAGCGGGTCGACTTCCGCAACGTGATCCTGGTCATGACCACGAATGCGGGCGCCGCCGACCTCGCCAAGCAGGCCTACGGGTTCACCCGCAGCAAGCGCGAGGGCGACGACCTCGAGGCGATCAACCGCATGTTCGCGCCCGAGTTCCGCAACCGGCTCGACGCCATCATCACCTTCGCGCACCTCTCGCTGGAGATCATCGCCAAGGTGGTGGAGAAGTTCGTGCTCCAGCTCGAGGCGCAGCTCGGCGACCGCGACGTCACCATCGAGCTGTCGGAAGAGGCGACCAAGTGGCTGACCGAGCACGGCTACGACGAGCAGATGGGCGCACGGCCGATGGCGCGGCTGATCCAGGAGACCATCAAGAAGCCGCTCGCCGACGAGGTGCTGTTCGGCAAGCTCAAGGCCGGCGGCCATGTGCGCGTCATCTTGGTGAAGGACGAGGCCGGCGCCGACAAGCTCGGCTTCGAATACCTCGATGGGCCGGTGACGCCGAAGCCAGAGAAAATCCCACAGCGGGTCGGCGCCAAGGCCAAGCGCCGGGCGCCCCGCCGCAGCAAGCCGCCCGGTCCCAAGGGCGATGGCGGCCCGCCGTCTCCGCGCGGGTCGGTGCCGAAGGTGCCGCTGGTCAAGGTGTAGCGCTTCGGCGCGCGCCATGCCGGCCTTCATCTGCGAAACCTGCGGAAGCCAGTTCAGCCCGTCCGAGCAGCCGCCGCCGCGCTGCCCGATCTGCGACGAGGAGCGGCAGTTCGTTCCCGCCGCCGGGCAGAAGTGGACCACACTCGACGCGCTGGCGCAGCGGCATTTCAATTGCTACCGCGAGCATGAGCCCGGCCTCCTCGGGATCGGAACGGTTCCCCAATTCGCGATCGGCCAACGGGCGCTGCTGGTGCGCGCCCCCACCGGCAACCTGCTGTGGGACTGCATCGCGCTCGTCGATGCGGCGACGATCGAGATCGTGAAGGGTCTCGGCGGCCTCACCGGGATCGCGATCTCGCATCCGCACTACTACACCACGATGGTGGAATGGAGCCGCGCCTGCGGCGGCGTCCCCATCCATCTGCTCGCCGCCGACCGGCAGTGGATCATGCGGCTCGATCCGGTGGTCAAGCTCTGGGACGGCGATACCTTGCCGATTGCGAATGGGCTCACCCTCATCCGATGCGGGGGTCATTTCGCCGGCGGGACCGTGCTGCATTGGGCGGCGGGTGCGGGCGGTCGCGGCGCGCTGCTGGCGGGCGACATCGTGCAGGTCATTCCCGACCGCAACTACGTGAGCTTCATGCGCAGCTACCCCAACATGGTGCCGCTCTCGGCCCCGGCGGTGGCGCGCGTCGGCGCCATGCTGGAGCCTTTTGCATTCGAGGTGATCCATGGCGCCTGGTTCGATCGCAGCGTGGTGCGCAACGGCAAGGATGCGGTGAAGCGTTCGATCGCCCGCTATATTGCGGCGATCGAAGGGGACGGAACGGCGGAGCTGCGATGACCGGCGGTCAGTGCTGCCCGGTCTCCAGCTTCCACTGAGATCACGCTCTACCCGATGGCGCTTCCCCCACCCAACGACCCGCCGCCGCCGTCTGCTCTCATTTTTTTCGATGGGTTGCGCAAATCGGCGACGTCGGTGTTCAGCCTCGTCCTCGTCGGCACCTATGTCGGCATCGGTGCGCTCGGCCACGATTACGGCTTCAGCCTTCCTTGGGTGATGCTGTCGACCGTGCTGGTGTGGGCCGGCCCGGGTCAGGTGATCCTGATCACGGCGCTCGGCGCCGGCGCCGCCGCGATCGAAGTCGCGCTTGCCGTGGGGCTGAGCAGTGTTCGGCTCCTGCCGATGGTCGTTGCGCTGCTGCCGCTGATCAAGGGACGCACGACGCGCGATCGCGAGCTGCTGTTGCCGGTGCATTTCACCGCCGCCACCATGTGGGTGGAATCGCTTCGCCTGTTGCCGGGCATGCCGCGCGAAAGGCGCATCGCGTTCTGCAACGGGCTCGCCGTCGGCTTCATGGTGTTTGCACATGTCGGGACCGTGGTCGGGTTCTATCTCGCCGCCTCCTTGCCGCTGCTGCTCACCGCCGGGCTGTTGTTCCTGACGCCGATTTCCTTCCTGGTCTCGACCGCGCGCAACGCGCGATTTCTGGTGGACCGGCTGGCGCTCGGCCTCGGCCTGGCGGTCGGGCCGGCTTTGGCCTGGGCCCAGATCGGGCTTGACCTGCTGTGGACGGGAATCATCGCCGGCACCGCGGCCTATGCGCTCGACCGCCTGCGCGAGGCGCTGCGATGAGCGCCATGTCCGAGCTGTTGCCCTACCTGGTGCTGGTCCTGGTCGGGTTCCTGCCGACCGAAGTCTGGCGCATGCTCGGCATCGTGGTGGCGCGCGGCATCGACGAGGAGTCCGAGCTGCTCATCTGGGTGCGGGCGGTCGCGGTCGCAGTGCTGGCCGGCGTCATCGCCAAGCTGGTCATGGTCCCGCCCGACGCGCTCGCCGCGGTGCCGCTGGCGGTGCGGCTTACGGCGATCGCTTGCGGCTTTGCGGCGTTCCTGCTCGTGCGCCGGTCGGTATTCGTCGGCGTGGCCATCGGCGAGACGGTGCTGGTCGTCGGCGCGACGCTCGTCGGCCGCTGACCGCAACGTGTCGGTTCGACGTCAGCGCGCCGGCTTCTGGACCCAGAACTGGTACATGTTGACGAAGGCCTTTGGGTTCTCGGTCTCCAACGCGTGCCACCGATCGAGGTCGGCCATGGCTTTGTCCTCCGGAAAACGCCGGCGATAGTGCTGCGCGACCTGACCGCTGAATCCGATGAAGCTCAGACCGTTGTCGCGCAGGAACGATTTGATTTCCGGAATCGTGAGTTGATGCTCCTGCGCATGAAACAGCAGGTCGCGGCATTCGCTCGTGGTGAAGAAGTCGGAATAGTTGGCAACCTCTTTGAGCGGGTTGCCGTCCTCGAAGCCCACCAGCTCCTGCCGGCACTGCCGGATGTCGTCGGCGGTTTGGCCATAGCCGCGCTCGGCGATGAAGCCGCGGGCGGCAAGGACGTCCTGCCGCGCCAGCGCGCTGTAAAGCCCCACCTGCATGAACCCGCCGGGCCGCAGCAGCGAGATCAGCACGCGCCAGCCGGCCGCGGGGTCGCCGAGGTGATGCAGCACGCCGCTCGCCTCGATCAGGTCGAAGCTGCGGCCGATCGAGCCAAGCGCGAGAATGTCGGCCTGCGCATACTCGATGTTGCGCAGACCGAGCTCGCGTGTCTTGCGTTCGGCATAGCTGAGGCTGGTGAGGCTCAGATCGATGGCAAGCAGCTTCGCGCCCGCAAACCGCCGCGCGGTTTCGAGCGCGTGCTGGCCGGTGCCGCAGCCGGCGATCAGCACGTCGAGGCTGTTGCGTTGTCCGAGATCGTGGAACGCTGCGGCCGGAAACTGATTGCGCAGGTACCAGTCGATGGTCGCCGGCTTGCCGACCGGCGCCGCCTTCACCCAGCGCGGGTAGGGCATGTCCTCGTACTGGCGCCGGACCCTGAGCGAGATCTCGTCGTCGATCGTGGTCAAGGCCGGAATGGAGGCGCGGATTTGCCGCTCCTGCATGGGTTTGCGCACCTGCTGGTCGAGCAGCGCGCCGATCGGATCGGGCCAGCGTTTCGCGAGCAGCATCTCGGCGCGCGCGCGTGAATGCAGCGGGACATAGGCGGCGACGGCGATCAGCCAGAGCGGCGGAACGGAAGCTCCGGACACCAGCCTGGCGGTGAGCCTTTGCTCGAGGTCGAGCGCCTGCCGGATTTCGTCCGCGGTTCGGGCAAAGACGTATTCGTTGATGAAGCATTGCTGCGCGAGCGCGCAGTAGAAGCCGATGATCTCGGCATTGGGCTCGCTCGACGCATCCGACGCATCGGCCAGCTCGAGCAGGGCGGATCGGGCATTGGTCAGCAGCCGCTCGAGCTCGATATCTTGCACCGGCGCCGATTCCAGGAGCGCCCGCAGTAGCCGGTCGCTGGATACAGCCGCGAGGCCGTCGAGCCCCCACAGCTCGTGCGCAGACAGACGCGTCGGCCACGCCGCCCCGATGCGCTCGATCGAAGCCCGGCCGGCGTCGCCCGACTTGAAAAGACTTCCTGCCAGCGCCGAAAGCTCGCCGGGACGGGTCCAGCCTTCCGCCAGCGCGCGGGCGAGGAGGTTGCGGAGATCGGCGCGAGCTGCGTCGTCGCCGGGAGGGGCCTGTAGGTCTTTGACGCATTGCACGAAGAACGCCCTGGTCTCTTCGGTCTCTTGAACCGACAGCCCCCGCCTGGCGAGCGCAAATGCCTGAGCCGTATCGCCCTGCGCCAGCAGCAGCCGGCCGAAGTTTCTATAGACGTCGACGAGCTGCGGCTTGAGCGCAAGTGCGCGCTGATACTGCAGCACGGCCTCGTCCCATTTATCTTGCGCCGCCAGCGCGACGCCGAGATTGCTGCAGGCCTCGGCGGCGTCCGGCCGCGCCGCCAGCACCCCGCGGTAGTGGCTCACGGCTTCGTCCAGGCGGCCTTGCTGCAGGGACAGGTTGGCGAGGCCGTAGCGCGCCTCCAGGAAGCAACCCCACAGGCA
>Ga0137375_10004703_pt1 | contig 16283 bp, 12 predicted proteins | sample SagtaG_24_FD_104936 | JGI IMG/M metagenome (GOLD analysis project Ga0137375, IMG submission 104936) | Vadose zone soil microbial communities from Sagehorn Ranch, Mendocino, California, USA - Sage1_R_113_16 metaG | ecosystem: Environmental > Terrestrial > Soil > Vadose zone | place: USA...
CTTGTCATCTTGCTAGCCCTCATGTGGAATCTGCTGAATCGCGCCCATACGATCGTAGCGAATATCGGATTTGACATCCTCGATCACCCGCCAGGTGCCGGGCGTGCGCGGCAAGCAGATCACCTCGACCCGGCCCTGGTGCTTGAGCCGCAGCGCCTCGGCGCCGTTGGCCAGCCAGATGCTACCGACATAGGTGCGTCGTGGTGCCACCGGGATGGCGCAGTCCAGCAGCGCGCCGTCGATCGTGCCCAGGGTGGTACGGTGCGGGCGCAGCCCCAGCACATGCGCGCGCACCGTCAGGCCGTTGCGGAGCAGCGCAAGGTCGTCGCTGACCTGCCGCCAAAGATGACGCGCAGTGATCAGCAGCCGGATGACGATCAGCAGCACTGGCACCAATCGAATGGTGGTGCTGGCACGCAGCGCGAATAACACCAGGAGCGTGATGATGCCGGCGATGATCAGTGGGTCAAAAAATGCCTTGAGTGGACGCTCGAAGACATGGTCGCTGAGCAGATTCGCCATGACGGCCGGCGAGAGCGGGCGGGGCGGGGACTGCTGCAAGTAGGCCGCGTCAACTTGCTCGGTAACCCGTTGCATGGTGTTCCTCTCCGCCGCGCCAGGCGTTCGACCGCTACGGTTCTAACTATACGCCGCAAGATACTACATATTGTAGCGAGGATTTTACTTGATCGCAAGCGATGAATATGTTGACATCGGCGAAAGGTTGACAAGCGGCATAAACCGGCTTATCATTCTTTCCCGGGCCACGCCCCTGCTTCAGCTGCTACGTACATGAAGGCCCGGCCACATGTCTGCACGCCCCAAACAACGTTCATCGATCGCTCGTAGAGCGTTATTCGCCGTCCTGATCGGCCAACTGGCGCTGCTCGCCGGGCTGAGCGCGCTGCTCTACTGGGCCTACCTTACGCTTGATGCGCTGCTGCCAGCGCTGCTGGGCGCGCCGGCCTGGGTCGGCATTCAGAATGTCGCGATCGGCCTGTCGCTCGATCTGGCGCCGTATGCGGGCGGTCTGCTGGCCGGCCTGCTGGTGCTGATGTGGCTGCTGGCGCGCTGGGTCGCGCGCCCGCTGAGCCAGCTGGTGGCCGCCGCGCTGGCGCTTGGCAGCGGTGGCGCTGAGCGCACGCTGCCGCTGCGTGCCACCGGCGAGGTCGGCCAGCTGGCGCGCAGCTTCGATGATCTCTCGCAATCGCTTCAGCGCTCCTCGCGCGAGCTGCAAGAGCAGAACCGCTCGCTGGTAGACACGGTGCGCCAGCTCGAAGGGCTGTTGCGGATCGGCCAGGAGCTGAATGCCACACTCGACGCCGATCAGCTGATCCGGCGCTTCGCCACCACGCTGCGCGATACGTTCAGCTACGAGTGCGTGGGCGTCGCGCTGGTTGAGGGCGAGTCGCTGCTGTACCACTTCAGCGGCAACGCCGGCGGCAATACCTTTGCCCCGCCCACGCGCATGCCGCTCGCCGACACCAGCGTGGTTGGCCGTGTGGCGCTCACCGGCGGCCCGCTACGTGTGGACGATTTGCGCGCCGAGCCGTCGCTGAACCTGTCCCCAGGGCTGCCCTCAGCGCGGGCCGAGCTAGCCACGCCAGTGATCAGCGGCGGGCGATTGCTGGCGGTGATCATTTTGCAGAGTAACCGCCCGAACGCGTTCAGTACGCTGGATGAGCAGCAGATCGTTACGCTCTCTGGCCCGCTGGCGGTGGCGCTGGCGAACTCAAGCCTGTTCCAGGTCGAGCAACTACGGCGCCAGCTGGCCGAGGCGATCTACCGCGTCTCCCAGACGTTAAGCGCCGCGCTGGCCCCCGAGGGTGTGTCCGATCTGATCCTGGATCAGCTGGCGCAGGTGCTGCCCTACGATCGCAGCGCACTGTTGCTGATCGATGGCCAAATCTTGGAGATCGCGGCCACGCGTGGGCTGAGCGGCCAGACGCTGGCACGCACACGCATGCGCCTGGAAGAGATCCCGCTGATCGCTCAGATCGTCGCGCAGGGCCGGCCGATTATTCTCGACGACGCCCAGCACGACTCGCGCTACCGGCCGATCGCCGGCAATGCCCCGGTGCGCGGCTGGCTGGGCGTACCGCTGATGGGTCAGGGGCGCGTGTATGGCGTGCTGACGCTTGAGAGCGATCAGCCGAGCCGCTACAGCGAGGAGGAGCTACGCGCGATCTCGGCGCTGGGCAACCAGGCTGCGATCGCTATGGAGAACGCCCGCCTGTACGCCGAGGCGCAGGAGCGCACGCTTCAGCTTGAGGTGGTCACACGCGTAACCCAGGAGGTCAGCACGCGCGATGTCAGCCACGAGCTGCCCGGCATCCTGCGCACGATCATCCACCAGATCCGGCGAGTGGTGCCGTGCGACTACGCCGCGCTGGCGCTCTACAACGAGGACGACGACACGTTCTCGTTCGAGACGGTCTACGATTTCGCGGTGCGCGATTGGGCCGATCTGCCGCCCGGCAAGCGCGTCCCGGCCGATGGCAGCTCCTGGCAGACGGCTTGCCGCACCGGCACCGCGATGATTCAGTCCGAGCTGGTTCGCAGCAGCTTCGCCTACGACCGTGGGCTGGCGGCCGGCGGCCTGCGCGCGGGCGTTGTGGTGCCGATTATTGGGGCCAGCCGCGCGATCGGCACGCTGGATTTCGCCAGCCGCGAGCCGGGCGCCTATGGCCAGACCCAGGTGTCAACGCTGCGCGAGCTTTCGCACTACCTTGGCACCGCGCTGCACAACGCGCGCCTGTCGCAGGAGCGCGAGGATACCGCCGCCAAGCTGGCGCGCACTCAGGAGCATCTCAACTTGGTCGACAAAGTGCGCGCGGTCGGCCAGCTGGCATCGGGCGTAGCGCACGATTTCAACAATCTGCTGGCCGGCATTCTCGGCAACGCCCAGCTGCTGATGTTCGAGGCCCAAACGCCCGACCAGCGCGAGATGCTTGGGGTGATCGAGCGGGCCGCCAAGGATGGCGCCGAGACAGTGCGGCGGCTCCAGGGCTTCGCGCGCATGGAGCACGATTCGCCCATGACCGAGGTTCGGCTGGATATGCTGGCCCGCGATGCGATCGACATCACCCGGCCGCGCTGGCGCGACGTAGCCCAGAGCCGTGGCGCCTCGATCGAAGTCGTACGGCAGCTTCAGGCAGTGACGCCGCTGGCCGGCCGTCCGGGCGAGCTGCGCGAGGTGCTGACCAACCTGATTATCAATGCGGTCGACGCGCTGCCGAAGGGCGGCAAGATTATGGTGAACACTTACGACGATAAAGCCGCCGGCGATGGCCTGGGCTATGTGGTGGCCGAAGTGGCCGACAGCGGCACGGGTATGCCGCCGGAGGTGCGCGCGCGGATCTTCGACCCGTTCTTCACCACCAAAGGTGAGCAGGGCACCGGCCTGGGTCTGGCGGTCTCGCTGGGGATCATCCAGAGCCACGGCGGCCAGATCGAGGTCGAGAGCGAGCCAGGGCGCGGCACGCGCTTCATCATCCGCTTACCGGTGCGCACCGCCGCCCAGGCCGCCAAGGCAACGCGCCAGACCAAAGCGCTGGTGATTCCGCCCAGCCATATTCTGTTTGTCGAAAACGAGGCCATGATCCGCGATGCGACCGTGCGCCTGCTGACGCGCTGGGGCCATCAGGTTGCGCAGGCGTCGAATGGCGCTGAGGCGCTCCAAACCTTCGCGCCCGACACATTCGATCTGGTGATATCCGACCTGGGCATGCCGGATATGAACGGCTGGGATCTGCTGGGCGAGATCAAGCGGCGCGATTCGCGCGTGCCGACAGTGCTGATCACCGGCTGGGGCCGCCAGTTCAGCGACGAAGAGGTCATGGAGCGCGGGGTCGATTTCGTGATCGAGAAGCCGTTCGACCAGGATGCTCTGCGTGAGATCTTGGCGGCGGCGCTGGGCGGACGATGACAGGGTGAGACGATGACAGGGTGACAGGGTGACCGGGTGACATCTCGATCAGCCGCCGTTGATACACGGTGAGGGAGTGCAGCTTCGCTCAACATGACAATGATTCACGAGGAAGGCGATGTCATGCTGACCCCTTCGACTGCGCTCAGGGCAGGCTCCGGGAAGCATCTCGCAGCAATACATTGTGAAATCATAGACATTCCACCAAGATGTGGTATAATACCCCCTAGCTCTGATCCGCTCTGGGTTTTGGATCGGAGTTATGTTTTGCATTTCGCTTGTCGTTTCTTCCCAGAGGGTCACGCCTAAGCACGGAGTTTTGTTGGCTGTGCCGGTTGCGTGAACCTCGTTTCACCTCGCTTTGCACCCTCCAGGCTCCTCAAGACAAAAGGATAGTTCTTGAACTTCGACCAATTTGGCCTCGATTCACGCCTCATGCAGGGTGTCCGAGCCGCCGGCTACGACACGCCGACCCCGATCCAATCCGCCGCCATACCGCCCGCGCTCGCTGGTCACGATCTGATCGGCACCGCCCAAACTGGAACTGGAAAGACCGCAGCGTTCGTGCTGCCGATTCTCCAACGCTTGCTGAAGAGCCCGCGCGGCCGTGTGCGCGCGCTGATCGTTACGCCCACGCGCGAGCTGGCGGAGCAGATTAACGACACTATTCGCGCGCTGGGCCAGGCATCCGGCCTACGTAGCGCCACGATCTACGGCGGCGTGTCGATGCTGCCGCAGGAGCGCGCGCTGCGCGACGGTGTCGACATTCTGGTGGCCTGTCCCGGCCGCCTGCTCGACCATCTCGACCGCCGAACCGCGCGGCTGGATGGCCTAGAGGTGCTGGTGCTTGATGAGGCCGACCGCATGTTCGACATGGGCTTCCTGCCGGCCGTGCGCCGCATTCTGAGCTATGTGCCGGCCAAGCGCCAGACCATGCTGTTCTCAGCGACCTTCCCAACCGAGATCGAGCAGTTGGCTGGCCAGGCGCTGCATAACCCGCGGCGGCTGGCGGTGGGACTGAGCCGACCGGCCACGACCGTGTCGCACGCGCTCTACCCGGTTCCGCAGCACTTGAAGACCAGCCTGACGCTGGATCTGCTCAAGCAGACCGACGCGCGCTCGGTGTTGATATTCACGCGCACCAAGCATCGCGCATCGCGCCTGGCGCAGCAGCTTGAGCGCTCGGGCCACCGTGTGACCTCGCTGCACAGCAACCGCAGCCAGAATCAGCGCCAGGCCGCGCTCGACGGCTTCCGCGACGGCACCTACCAGATCATGGTGGCGACCGACATCGCAGCGCGCGGGATCGATGTGGATCGAATATCGCACGTGATCAACTACGACATCCCCGACACCGCCGATGCTTACATCCACCGGATCGGCCGCACCGGCCGCGCCGAGCGCGAGGGCGACGCCTTCACGATGATCACGCCCGAGGACGACATCATGGTGCGGACGATCGAGCGGGCGGTTGGCCAGCCGATCGCGCGCCAAACGATCGCCGGCTTCGATTACAACGCGCCAGCGCCGGCGTTTACACCGGCGCCGCCACCACGCGGGCGCCAGCCGCACCAGCAGTCGCGTCAGACGCAGCGCCAGGTTGCCCACGGGGCGCAGTCGTCGCGCCAGGGCGCGCGCCCGCAGTCGTCCGGCAAGCCCGGCAACCGGTCGCCGCGCCGCGATCGAGGCGACGCGCGGTAGCTTCAACATAGCCTATACCTCGGCACAAGCGAACGCCGTAGCTGACAAGCTACGGCGTTTGTGTGTTATTTTCAGGGTGGGGTTTGGGGCGGCCGGGCGCCCTTTGGGCGTCGCCCCCAAGAATCCTCTTTTGCCGGTGCGGGGCGATGAAGTCGCCCCGCACCGGCAAATATCGCATCGATCACACCGCACAATTGAACGTATCGAATATATTGACACCATCGATATAATATGCTAAACTCATCCCATCGCTACAGGGGGATGTGATGGCAGACCAACAATCGACGATTATCGAAGACATTATCGAGGCGCATCGAAGCATCATTCGGGCGATCGGGGCTTCGGCCCCGTCGGTCTGGATGGAGCTTGATCTATCGATGGCCCAGCTCAAGACGCTGATGACGCTCTACAATGGTGGCGCGGCGCCGATCGGCCAGATCGCCGAATGTCTTGGCATCGGGCAGCCAACCGCTAGTCATCTGGTCGACCGGCTGGTGCAGACGCAGCTGGTGCTTCGGATGGAAGATCCGCTCGACCGTCGCCGGACGCTGGCCCAGCTTTCGCCGGGAGGGGAGGAGCTGGCCGAGCGGATCAATCAGGTGCGCTTTGGGACACTGCGGCGCTGGCTGGCGCAGCTCGATGACGCCACGCTCGCGGCGTTCCTTCAAGGCTCGCGGGCGCTTGCGGATGTGGCCAAGGCTGAAACTACTCGCGTTTCAGAAACTACGTAATCATTGTTCTATCGCGCCAACAGCCGCCGTGCCCGAGGCGGCTGTTGGCTGTGCTTATTTATTAGCACTTACGCAAAAGGCAGCTTTCGCCTGCGACAGCATGGTACATTACATGTTTGGTATGTTCTTTTTTCGCCCCGCGGGGCGAAAAAAGAACATACCAAACGCAAAAATCCGTGCGCTTGCGTAAGTCCTATTATTGCAAACAGGAGAATCTATTATGACCACAGACCCCCTTTCTGCCGAGCTGGACCAGCCGTCGCCCACCACAGCGCCGCGTATACGTGGGCGAATCAGAACGCGCCAGCTGATAATCGGTCTGGTCGCGCTGATTGTGCTGGCGGTGTTGGCGCGCTTTGGCTACACCTATTACATCGACTCGACGTTGTATGTGACCACCGACGACGCGCTGGTCGATTCCAACCTGGTGTCGGTCGCGCCGATTGGCTCGGGCACGCTCGCGATCTGGCGGATCAAGCCGGGCGATAAGGTGCGCGCCGGCCAGGTGCTCGGCCAGGTCAAGCCGGTGAGTGGCTCGGCCTACCTCAATATCACCGCGCCGATCGATGGGACGATCCTGCGTGTCGATGGCCGCGAGGGCCAGGTTGTAGCACAGGCCCAGGCGCTGGCGTATGTCGCGAACCTCGACGCGATGCATATCACGGCCTATATCGACGAGAGTGTGATCCACAAAATCCACGCCGGCCAGACTGTGGATGTCACGGTTGATGCAACCGCTGGCAATGTGTACCACGGCACCGTCAGCGAAGTGCTGCCCGCCACCGCCAGCTCGTTCGCGCTGATTCCGTCGACCGATCGCTCGAACGGCAACTTTACCAAAGTGACGCAGCGGATCGAGATTCATATCGATATCGGCTCGACCAGCGGAACGGCACTGTATCCCGGCGAAAATGCGTACGTGCGTATTCGTACGGCGTAAGGAGTATATGATGAAGCAGACCTATAAGCTGCTGCTATCCGCCACGCTGTCCGGCCTGCTGGCAACCCAGCTGGCAGCCTGTGGCGCCGCACCTGCCGCACCTGCCGCAGCCGCTCCGGCCATGCAGGCGACCGCCGTGGCTGGGCCGGCCACAGCGGAAACGTTCGCCGGTATCGACGCGATTGGCGAGGTGAAGCCGATCCAGGATGCAAATCTGACCTTCCAGGTCGCCGGCACGGTCGCTCAGGTGCTGGTTAAAGAAGGCGATGTCGTCAAAAAGGACCAACTCCTGGCGGTGCTCGACACGCGCGTGTTCGATGAAAAGGTCGGCCAGGCCCAGGCCGCGCTGCAAGTGGCCCAGGCCGCGCTCCAGAGCGCGCAGGCGCAGCAGCAGGTGGCGCTGGCCACGCAATCGGCGCTGACCGACCCGCCCAAGCCGGCCTTGGTACTTGCGGCACGCGCCCAGGTGCAGGCCGCGCAGATCGCGCTGAAGCAGGCGCGCACCGGCCAGAGCCAGAATGTGATCACGGCCCAGGCGAGCCTTGCCGCCGCTCGAGATACGCTCCAGTCGTCCAAGGACAAACTTTCGCGCGCGAAGACCAGCGCCGACGCAGCGATCCCGCAGGCTGCGCTGGCGCTTCAGCAGGCCCAGGCCGCCTATGCCGTGGCCAAGAGCAACTGGGACTATGTGCAGGAGACCGGCAAGAATCCAACCAGCCCAGATACGATCAACCCAGCCACGGGCAAGAAGACGCCCAATAAGCTGACCGATGCACAGCGCGCGCAGTACTACGCGGTGTATGTGCAGGCCGACGCAGCGCTGCACCAGGCCGAGCAGAAGCTTGAGCAGGTTCAGATCGACGCCGATCAGGCGCGCCAGGCCGAAACGATCGGCGTGCAAACGGCCGAGCAGCAGGTGACCCAATCGCAGGCCGCGCTCAACAAAGTTGCGGTGCCGGCCGATCAGGATGCGGTCGCGGCGGCGCAGGCCAATCTGGCGCTGGCGCAGGCCAACCTGGCCAACCTCCAGCCCGACCCACGCCCTTCGGATCAGGCCCGCGTAGCGGCAAACGTCGCGGCCGCCAATGCCGGGGTTGCCGCCGCCGAGGCGAATGTGGCGCAAGCCCAGGCCGCGCTCGAGCAGGCCCAGCTCAGCCGCTCGTACGCCGAGATTCATGCGCCCTACGCCGGCCAGATCGCCCAGGTCAACGTCGATCCATTCGACGCCAGCACCACTGCCGGCCAGCCGGCTATTCGCCTGCTGGACCTGAGCAAGCTGCGGGTCGAGGTGCAGATCAGCGATGCCGATATTGCGCGGGTACGCGTCGGCCAGGCGCTTCAAGTTCATTCCGGCGCGCTCGACCGGGCCTACAACGGCAAGGTCAGCTATATCGCGCCGGAGGCGACTTCGAGCGGCGCGACGCGCAGCTACCTGGTGCGGATCGATCTCGATCAGCAGGATGGCCTGCGCTCGGGCATGCAGGTGACGGTGGATATCGCCACCGCGTAAGAAAGGAGCGTTTCGATGAGTACAGCTGAACCGCTCCAGCCGGCTGGCGGAGTGGCCGGGCCGATCGGCCCGGCCGCGCCCCGCCAGCGCCAGCCGGTGGTCGGGAATTTTCTGGGGCTCGAATATAAATGGCTGGTCGCCATTGCGGTGATCTTCGGCCTGTTTATGGCCGTGCTTGACACAACCGTGGTCAATATCGCGCTGCCGAAATTGCAGGCGGTGTTCGGCGCCACGCTGAACGATGTGCAGTGGATCATCACCGGCTACACGCTGGCGCAGACGGTCAGCATTCCACTGTTCGGCTTCCTGGCCGATCGCTTTGGCTCCAAGTGGATTTACATCCTCTCGCTGGGGCTGTTCACGGTTGCATCGGCGCTGTGCGGGCTCTCGTGGAGCGTGAACAGCATGATCTTCTTCCGCATCCTACAGGGCCTGGGCGGCGGCGCGCTGCTGCCGATCGGCATCGCGCAGGTGTACGCGGTGTTCCCGCCCGAGGAGCGCGGGCGCAGCCAGTCGGCAATTGGCATTCCAGTGCTGCTGGCCCCGGCGCTCGGCCCAACGCTGGGCGGCTATATCGTCCAACACTTCGACTGGCGGCTGATCTTCTATATCAACGTGCCAATTGGTATTGTGGGATTGTTTATGTGCGCCGCGCTGCTGCGCCGTGGGCGGTTCAACCAGCATGCGCGATTGGACATCCTGGGAATGACACTCTCGACGCTCACGTTCGCATCGCTCGTCTATGGCGTTGGCGAGGCCGCCAGCGCTGGCTGGTATTCCAGCACGGTGATCGGGTTCGGCATCTTTGGGCTGTTCTGCCTGGTCGCGCTGATCATCGTCGAGCTGCGGACCGAAGACCCGCTGCTAGACTTCAGCATCTTCAAGAGCTGGAACTGGACCAGCGCCGTTCTGATCACCGTGGCCACCACCTTCGCCCTGTTTGGCGCGCTGTTCCTGGTGCCGCAGTATCTGCAAGTGCTGCGTGGGCTGACACCGATTCAGTCGGGGCTGATCCTGCTGCCATCCTCGCTGGTGACGGTCGTCGCGCTGCCGATCTCGGGCATCCTGGTGGATCGCTTTGGGCCGAAAATGTCGATTCTGATCGGCCTGGTGGCGCTGGGGATTGCCAGCTATCTGCTCTCGGGCCTGACGCTCGCAACGCCGACGGCGCTGATCCAGCTGTGGCTGATCGGTCGTAGCGTCGGCATTGGCTTCGCGACCCAGCCGGCCAGCGTGATCGCGTTCAGCGATGTTCCGCCCCAAAAGCTGGCGCGCGGGTCGGCGTTCTTCACCGTGCTGCGGCTGGTCTCGTCGGCCTTCGTGACCTCGTTCCTGGCGACGTATGTCAAAAATCGGGCGCTGCCGCACTACGCGCACCTGGCCGAGCAGACCACGGTATCTTCGCCGCTCTACACCTACCTGAGCGGCGTCGTCGGCCAGGCCGCGCTGCAAGGCAGCTGGGCGCTGCCGATCCAGGCGCGGGTGCTTCGGCAGGTGGCGCTTCAGCTGCGTCTGCAAGCCACCGTGATGGCCTACCGCGATGCGCTACTCCTGATCACTGGCGGCATCGCGGTGGCGTTCGTGCTGGCCTTCTTTGTCGGCAACCCGCGGCCGCGCGGCGGCGGCGAGATAATGGAGTAGTGGTATTTTAATGTTTTCTGTAGCTCATGTTCACCCCGCCGGGTGAACATGAGCTACAAAAGCAAAATCCATTGTGATGATTGAGGGCGATCAGGTGCGGCTCGAGCAGGTGCTCCATAATCTGCTCCAGAACGCCGTGCGCTACAGCCCGAATGGCGGTAGAATAGAGGTGATCGTCGCGGCCGACGATCGGGCGGCGCTGGCATCGCTGCATGGCCGCGATCACGGCATTGGCATCGCCGCTGACGCGCTGGCGCAGCTGTTCGAGCGCTTTTATCGCGTGCCGGACATGGCGATCGAGCACATCCATGGAGTTGGCATCGGCCTGTATGGCGTCAAAGAGATTGTCACGCTGCATGGCGGTGCGGTGGATGTAGGGAGCGAGGCAGGCGTTGGCAGCATTTTTACCGTCAACCTGCCGCTCCGGCCGATCTAGCTGCGCCGGCCGCCGGCGCGACAGCGAATTAAGCCCAACCGCCAGTCTGCCCCAACAGCTATGGCGGGATGTGGCGGCGTGGATGTTTGTCGGTGTGTGGGTGCTGCTGGGGTGTTATTTAGCTTTTCGGCAGCATGCGGCGTTTCATACGCATCTCTTTGATACCGGGTATTACACGCAGGTGCTATGGAATACCGCGCAGGGCAACTGGTTCGCTAATTCGCTGAAATATCCCACGTTCCTGGCCGATCATTTTTCGCCGGCCCTGCTACTGCTGGCCCCACTATTTTGGATCTCGCCCACGAGCTATCCGCTTCAATTTGCGAAAATCGTTGCGCTTGGCACGCCGATCTTGCCGATCTATTGGCTGCTGCGGCAAACACACCCCACGCTCGCGCCCGTGATCGTTCTGGCGTATGTACTGAACCCACTGCTGCACCAGACCGTGCTCGAAGAATTTCATGAGATTATGCTGGCGGCGCCACTGATTGGCATGGCCTGCTATGCCGCGCGCCGCGAAAACGTCACGCTGCTGTTGGTATCGCTCGGCCTGCTGCTGCTCGTGCGCGAGGATATGGGCGTGTATGTCGCGCTGTTTGGGCTGTATTGGCTGTGTTGCTATCACGATCGTCGCTGGCTTGGCATTGCGATCGTGTTCGCCGGGGTGGCCTGGATGGCGGTGGTCGCAATGGTGGTGCTGCCACTGCTGCGGGCGGGCGCCGATCAAGCGCTCGGCGGCGCCCAGGCGAGCGCGCAGATACTGGCGGCACTGCGCGATCCGCTGCAGCTGCTGCTCAGCTTTGTGAGTGGGAGCAAAGGCTGGGCCGCCCTTACGCTGCTGCTTCCACTGGCGGGCCTGCCGCTTTTTGCGCGCGGCGAGCAGCTGCTCTGGGGCGGCAGTGCGCTGTTCCTGCTGGCGCTGCCGCTATCGAATGTTGGCGGCCTGACGGATTGGTATGTCGCGCCATTGATCCCGCTGCTCTGGTTTGGCGTAGCAGTTGCGCTAGCGCGGCTGTCTTTTCCGCATGCGCTGCTTGGCGCAAGCCTGCTGCTCGCCAGCACATGTATCTGCTTCTATCTCTGGAGCCCTTTTCCTGGTGGCAAAGCCTTCATCCCCGCAGAATATATGCTGACCGAGCATCATCGGATCGGGCAGGCATTGCTGGCTGGTATACCTCCCGACGCCACCATCGTGACTCAGAGCGGTCTCGGCGCGCACCTGGCCGCCCGCGCCAAGATTGCGCTGTACCCCTGGAATCAGCCGCAGCGCGAACCGCAGATCTGGGTCTTCGATACCCAGAATCAAGATATCTACCCGCTGACGGGCGAAGAGTTTTGGGCGATCATCAATACGCTGCGGCGTGATCCGGCTGTCACAACGCTACATGCGCAAGATGGCTATTTCGTGTTCCAGGTGGGTGCTGATGGCGCAAGCGGGAGGTTTGGAGGGCCGTAAGGCCCTCCAAGACATATCCTTTCCACTAATAAGGAGATCAAGGCATGGAGTCTAAACGAAGCCAGCAGGCGATTGCGGCATTACACTCGTTTCTCGATACTCCGCTAGAGGCGGTGCTCAGGGGGCATACCGAGCAAGCGCCCGAGCAGGCTGCGCTTGCGCTATTCCACACCGTTGCGGCCACCGTTCCGGCGTATCGGGCGTTCTTGGCTGAGCAAGGGCTCGAACCAAGCGCCATTCAAACATTCGAAGATTTCAAAACAGTGCCCGCGACCGCCAAGCAGAATTACCAGTCGCGCTATCCGCTGGCCGACCTCTGTCGCGGTGGCGAGCTGGCGAGCTGCGATTTTATCGCGGTCTCATCCGGCTCGACCGGCCAGCCAACCTTTTGGCCGCGCTTCGTAAGCGATGAGCTGAGCATTGCAACCCGCTTCGAGCAGATTTTCCACGATAGCTTTCAGGCCGATTCACGGCGCACGCTGGCGGTGATCTGTTTCACGCTAGGCACCTGGGTTGGCGGCATGTTCACGGCAAACTGCTGTCGCTATCTATCCAGCAAAGGTTACCCGATCACGGTGATCACGCCTGGGAATAACAAAGAGGAGATCTACCGGGTCGTGACCGAGCTAGGCGCATCGTTTGAACAGGTCGTTCTGCTCGGGTACCCGCCGTTTCTGAAAGATATTGTCGATGGCGGGATCGCGCGTGGCATCGATTGGCGGCCGTACCGGCTCAAGTTTGTGATGGCCGGCGAGGTCTTTAGCGAGGAGTGGCGCGCGCTGGTGGGCGAGCGAGTCGGGTCGGATCGCCCATGCTACGACTCGGCCTCGCTGTATGGCACCGCCGACGCGGGCGTGCTGGCGAACGAGACACCGCTCTCGATCTGTATCCGTCGCTTCTTAGCCGGCAATCCGGCTGCGGCGCGGGCGCTATTTAGCGAATCGCGCCTGCCCACGCTCGCGCAGTACGATCCGCTCAGCCGCTTCTTTGAGTGCGATGGGCAATCCTTGCTCTTCTCGGGCGAGAACGGCATTCCGCTGGTGCGCTACAACATTCTCGACACCGGCGGCATTATTGCCTACGATCAGATGCTGGCATTTCTCGCACAGTGGGGATTCGATCCGCGCGCCGAGCTGGGAGAGCCCCGCGCGCGTGGAATACGCCGGATGCCGTTTGTCTACGTATTCGGCCGTTCGAATTTCACTGTCTCGTACTTCGGCGCGAACATCTACCCCGAGAATGTGACCGTCGGGCTGGAGCAGCCGGCGATCAAAGAGTGGGTCACCGGCAAGTTCGTGCTGGAATCGCTCGAAGATGCCGACCGCGACCGCTTTCTATCGGTGGTGGTCGAGCTGGCGCCGAATGTGGCCGGCGACGCCGCCAAGCAGCAGGCGATCGCCGAGTCGATCCTGGCGCAGCTGCGGCGGCTGAACAGCGAGTTCGCCAACTACGTGCCGGCCGAGTACCAGCTGCCGCGCGTGCGCCTGGCGCCCCTGGGCGACCCAGAATATTTCCCGGTTGGGGTCAAGCACCGCTACACACGCAAGCCGGCCGATCGGGCTGGCTGATTTGTCTACACTGGTTTGAAGTATCCTGACGCCGAAAACAACGTTGGGCCGGCGCCCATCAACTTCATTGCTTATATCTACTTCCAAGAAATGCATTCGTAGATGCAAAATCGGTTGTGCCAAAGCATCTACCAGTATATACTTGCACCAGTAGATCCTCGGTTCGCAGAATGTCATGTTGGACGGGCGCATCAAACCCAAACCTTTCCCAGTTGTGGTATAAAGAACACTGAGCATTCGACACTCTACCGCCAGCAAGAGGAAGCGAATGGCTGACCGGGTCTTTGGTAACATTCCAGATTATCCCGAAGGCAGCGGTTTCGAGTCGCGGCTCGAACTGTCACGTGCTGGCGTCCATCGTCCAACTATGGCAGGTATTTCCGGCTCCGGCCAAGCGGGTGCTGACTCAATTGTCTTGTCTGGCGGCTATGAAGATGATCAGGATGATGGGGACACTCTCATCTACACTGGTCACGGTGGTCGTGATACCGAAAAAAACCAACAAGTCAGTGATCAATTGCTGGCAGGTGGCAATCTGGCGCTCGCCTATAGTTGTATACACGGCCGACCTGTACGGGTCATTCGCGGTGCGAGTCACAAATCGCGCTATTCACCGCCTGTCGGCTATCGTTACGATGGGTTGTTCCGGGTTGAGGATTATTGGCGCGACAAAGGGAAATCCGGCCACACGATTTGGCGCTTCCGCTTGGTCAAACTCACGCCACGGCTAATACCACAGCATCGCGTCGCAGAAACGTCTGAAGCCTATACACCAGCCCTGCGGCAAGAAAGCACCGTTGTACGGATCATACGTGACACCCAGCAGGCAGGCAGGATTAAAGCCTTATACGAGTATGGCTGTCAGGTTTGCGGCATTCGCGTGGAAGGATCAGCCGGACCCTACGCAGAAGCCGCGCATATCCGACCGCTTGGGGCACCACATAACGGCCCAGATATGTTGGATAACCTGCTGTGCCTCTGCCCCAATCATCACGTGCTGTTCGATTACGGCGGCTTCGCAATAGCGGATGATCTCAGCCTGCTGGGAATTGATGGGCGGCTGAACGTCAAGTCGGAGCACGCGATCAGCGTTGAGCACATCCGTTATCACCGAGAACATTATTACAAAGGGATATAGCCAACCCATAAGCCAGACTCAGCGCCCGTCCAACAAGGGCTTCCAGCCGACCGCCCCTGCCGGTGCGCTCAAGCTCGTTCGAATTTTGAAAACCGCTTTCCCGACTTATCGATGTGGCTCTCGCAGGGGCGGCGGCTGAAGCCCAGGCCGCCTGAGGGGCGATGCGCGTCAGATCTGCGTCACCAGAGCCGGTGCGGGGGCATCCGATCACTGCGATTGGCAGAATTCGGCCGAGAGGTTGCAGGCGCTTTGAAGATCCTGCGCCCAGCGTGGGTCACCGGCCTGGCGGCTGGCCCACGCGTGGTTGAACAGCAGCGCAGCGATGTATCTGTCGCGCTCGGCGCCGGCTGACTCTTGGAGCAGTTGCTCTGCGGCGCGCTCATACGCCTTGGCTGCCTCGGCGTAGCGCTGCGCCTGGTACAGCGAAATGCCAAGGTTGTTCCACGAATCGGCCGCCGAGCGGTGCTGGCTGGTGGGCAGGAACACCAGGCTCTGCGCGTAGGCCCGTACCACATGTCATCGTCATACATGTGAGGAGGATGGTGATCCGGCATAGCGTTCTACGGATACATCGAAAAACATTGCTGATAAAGAGGAGTCGAGCCTTTAGGCGGATCCGAGTAGGGTATTGAAGGCAGTTGGCCTGTTTTTGAAAGCATTGCCATAGATCCGGCTAAAGCCTCGACTCCTTGCCCCGCCAACCCCTCACACCCTACCACTCATCATCCGCCACTTTCGGGTTACGCTTTTGCTCTAAGTTGTCCGCAAACATGCCCATCACCTGGGGATTACCGGCTGTTCCATCACAAACGACTTTGACCTCGTTATCTGTCAGATCAGCTAGCCCACGCCGCTCGCGCAGATACTCAGTGACGTGGCTACACTCCAGCAGGTCGAGCGCGACGGTGCCCAGCGCCTCGTTCCACTCCACGCCGAACTCCGGCGCGCGCCGCCCGGCCAGCACCACGATGGCGTTGGGCAGCTTACCATCGCGAATGCGCGCTAACACCTGGTCGGCGATCCAGCGGTCGGCCGCGCTGGGCGACCAGCGCTCGCTTTCTAGCGTGTTGCGCTCGTAGGTGTCGAACAGGAACACCACCCGCGATCGCGTGCTCAGCGCCTCCAGGCTTTCGAAAAACGCGCTGTTGATTCGGTCTTCGATCGCCTGGCGCAGGATTGGGTTGTCGGCCTGGATGTAGAAGGCGTTGTCGCGCACGATCGTGTTGCCGACATC
>Ga0137375_10004706_pt1 | contig 16274 bp, 10 predicted proteins | sample SagtaG_24_FD_104936 | JGI IMG/M metagenome (GOLD analysis project Ga0137375, IMG submission 104936) | Vadose zone soil microbial communities from Sagehorn Ranch, Mendocino, California, USA - Sage1_R_113_16 metaG | ecosystem: Environmental > Terrestrial > Soil > Vadose zone | place: USA...
GACTTGCAATTGTACGTACGGCTCCTGGATTCCCGCTTTCGCGGGAATGACCTCTGGATTGTCATGCTCGCGTAGGCGGGCATCCAGTGTCTTGGCGGCATGCCGTACACTCGAATGAAATCCGCTCTAATCCCGGCTCTCGCCGACCGATTATAACCCTCTATACACTGCCCCTGTCCCTGTCGGAGCGTCTTTTGTCGCAATTGGCGCCGGTCGAGTACGGCCTGTTGTGGCAGAAGTCGCTCCTACCGCCAAACTGCCGTACAGCTCCACCCTTCTCTCCTCAGCCTCCCTGGCCCGCCACTCCCATCATACTGGCAGGAAACCGCTCCCCCTGGAGGCGCTATGCTGTCACACGCCATGATGGCCGTCGGTTCTGCCGACAGTCGTCAAGGAGATGACGCTTCAGGGGACTGGGTGTCAAGTTCCTGTCTGAGATTTGCCGCATCCACAACCTTCCAGGGCAACGGAAAGGCGTTGCAATTTCACAAGGCAAGTGTTTTAAGCAACTTATCCGCCATGACCGTGCTGATATAGATGTTGTTTTCATCTGGTATAGATGTTGCACTTATAAAAAGGTGTCAGCAACAACACTACAAGAGATCACACAAGAAGGAGCACTCATGCAAGCGGTTCATACCAACACGATTCAATCCTGGCTCACCACGCACCTGGCTGAGCAGCTGCGCCTCTCTCCTGAGGACATTGACCTGCGGAGGCCTTTTACTGAATACGGATTGGATTCGATGATTGGTGTGTTTCTTGCGGGTGATCTGGAAGACTGGCTTGGCCTGCAGCTTTCTGCCACGGTGCTATGGGAATACCCCACCGCCGAGATGCTGGCCCAATATTTAGCTACCGAGCTGCAGCGCCAAGGAGTAGAGGGCAAGGCATCCGAGCACACCTCCCAGCTCAACCTCGGGGACCTAGCCCTTGATCCTCAAGAGGCCGAAGAGCTTCTGGCAAGCCTGGACGGCTTGTCAGATGCAGAGGTGGACAGGCTGCTGAACGATCTGTTAGCCACGCCGTGCCTGGCTGCCTGACGGCCCCCTGTTCTCTCCCCCGGAGACTGCCTGGATAGAGTCAGGAAAGTTGCAATAGGCGCTATGCAAGCAAGCTGACTCTCTAATCAATGGTGTATTCCTCTTCAATTCCACATCCTATTCAGGGATTTCTTACATCTCTCGCCAGTGAGCCAGGGCTCTCTGCAAGTCTCCTGTCTGTCTGCATTCACACCCGAGAATTGCTCATGATTCTTGCCGGAGCAGTGCACAGGGTAATAGCATATGTTATGCTAGTGCTGCGAGAGAGCCTTTCACGAATGAGCAGCTTACCAGATAACCTGGGAAAGGAGTGCAGGGATGAGCGACCCCTCCGCACGTGCGCCCGATCTCTCGCCGCAACAAAAGCGTGCACTGCTGTCACAGCTCCTGCGGAACCAGGCACGTCATACTGTCTCAGAACTGCCGCTCTCCTATGGACAGCAGGCCCTGTGGCTCACCCATCAGCTGGCACCAAAGAGCTGGGCGTACAACGTGTTGTTTGCTGCCCGCGTGCGGTCTGAGGTGGAGACGACGGCGCTGCACGAGGCGTTCCAGACCTTGCTGGCGCGTCATCCGATTCTCCGCACGACGTATACCACACGTAATGGCAAACCCGAGCAAGAGGTCCACGCACATCTGCCAGCCGCCTTCGAGGTCATTGATGCTGCCCCCTGGAGCGAGCCGGCGTTCCATGACCACCTCATCGAAGCGGCGCGTCAGCTGTGTGACCTGGAGCATGGACCAATACTGCGTGTGCATATGTTCACGCGCTCGGCAACGGACCACGTTCTCCTGCTTGTGGTTCATCACATTGCGATCGATGCCTTTTCGCTCGGGATACTCCTGGCGGAACTCCGGGTACTGTATACGGCGGCTCAGGCCGGTATCCAGGCTCTTCTCCCACCGCTCGATCTGCAATATACGGACTATGGACGGTGGCAGGCAGAGATGTTGGCGGGCCCTGAAGGTGAGCGTCTATGGGCATACTGGCAGCAGCAACTGGCTGGAGAACTACCAACGTTGTCCCTGCAGACCGATCGGCCACGTCCGCCGGTACAGACGTATCAAGGAGCTTCGCACTCCTTTCGATGTCATGCAGAACTGACCCAGCGGCTCAAGACCCTGGCGCGGGCCGAGGGTGCCACGCTCTACATGACGCTCTTGGCGGCCTTTTATGTCCTGCTGTACCGTTACACCAGCCAGGAAGACCTGCTGGTAGGGACCTTCAATGCTGATCGCGTGCGACCCGAGTTTCGTCGCATTGTGGGGTACTTTGTCAACCCACTGGTCTTACGCACGAACCTGGCGGGAAATCCCCCCTTCAGGACCTTCCTGGGGCAAGTACGCCACACCGTGCTGGAGGCGCTCAAGCATCAGGAATTTCCGTTTGCCCTGCTGGTCGAGCGCCTCCAGCCAGCGCGCGATGCCAGCCGTTCACCGCTCTTCCAGGTGGCGTTCGTCCTGCAGCAACTGTTCCGCCAGGAAGATCTTCTGCAATGTTTTTTACCCGGTTTCACCGATGTACAGATCGATTTCGGCGGGCTGGTGCTGTCCCCTTTTCCCCTACCACAGCAAGACGGACAGTTTGATCTCACCTTAGAAATGGCGGAGGTGCGGGAAACGCTCTGGGGGAGCTTGAAGTACAATACCGACCTGTTCGATGCCGCCACCATGGCCCGTCTGGCGGGGCATTTTCAGACGTTGCTAGCGGGCATTGTGGCTCATCCGGATCAGCCGCTGACGGCATTGCCGTTGCCGACCGAAATCGAACGCCAGCAGGTAGTGGTAGCCTGGAACAACACCCAGACCGACTATCCGTTGGAACGGTGTCTGCACCAGTGGATCGAAGCCCAGGTCGACCGCACTCCTGACGCCATTGCCGTGGCCTGTGAGGACGCCCAGTTGACCTACCACGAACTGAATCGGCGGGCCAACCAACTGGCGCACCATCTGCGGTCGCTCGGTGTGGGGCCGGAGGTCCTGGTGGGGCTCTGTGTGGAACGCTCGCTAGAAATGGTCATCGGGTTACTGGGTATTCTCAAGGCCGGTGGAGCATACATGCCTCTCGACCCGGCTTACCCATTAGAACGCCTTGCCTTCATGCTGGAGGATGCCCGGGTCGCCGTGTTGGTCACGCAGCAACATCTCATGGTGGCACTCCCGGTGCCTGCGGCAACTGTGGTCTGCCTCGACGCCGACTGGCACAGCATGTCCCAGCAGAGCGTGGCGAACCCTACGAGTGAGACAACGCCTGAGAACCTCGCGTATGTGATGTACACCTCCGGTTCCACGGGTCGCCCCAAGGGCGTCCTCGGGCTGCATCGCGGAGCCGTCAATCGTTTTGTCTGGATGTGGCAGACCTATCCGTTTGCCGCTGATGAAGTATGCTGCCAGAAAACCTCGCTGAACTTTGTGGATTCGGTCTGGGAACTTTTTGGGCCGCTGCTGCAAGGCATCCGGGTGGTGATTATTCCCAACAATGTGCTGCACGAGCCGCACCGGCTGGTGCAGACGCTGGCGGCTGAGAACGTTACCCGCCTGGTCCTGGTGCCGTCCTTGCTGGCGGCCATGCTGGACAGCACGGCGGAACTCCAGCACCACTTACCGCAACTGAGGATGTGGATCACCAGTGGGGAACTGCTCTCTATAGAGCTGTGTCAACGCTTCCGGCGGTGTATGCCGCACGGCGTCCTATTAAACCTCTATGGGTCGTCTGAAGTCGCCGCCGATGTGACCTGGTACGACACCCGGGCGCTGCCTGGCGATTACTCCCACATCCCTATTGGCCGTCCGCTTGCCAACACGCAGATGTATCTCCTGGACGCACACCTGCAACCCGTGCCCATTGGCGTAGTGGGGGATCTGTACGCTGGTGGTGCCGGTTTGGCCCGCGGCTATCTCAACCACCCCGAGCTCACGGCGGAGCGGTTCATGGCGAATCCCTTCGGTGATACACCAGGAGCTCGCCTGTATAAGACCGGAGACCTGGCCCGTTACTTGCCCGATGGCAACCTGGAGTTCCTTGGCCGTCGCGACCATCAGGTGAAGGTCCGCGGCTACCGTATCGAGTTGGGAGAGATCGAAGCCGTGCTGCGGCAACACCCGGCCGTACGGGACACCGTAGTCGTAGCGCGGCAGGATACGCCCGGCGCGACGCGCCTGATGGCTTATCTCGTGACGGATCATGAACCTCCACCTGCGGTGCGTGACCTGCGTGACTTCCTGCGGCAGAAACTACCGGAGTACATGCTGCCTGCCACCTTTGTCTGGCTAGAGGCGTTACCGCTCATGCCCAATGGCAAAGTCGACCGCCTCGCCTTGCTGACGTCCGACCCGGTCGCCCCCGCCTCAGAGCGCGTCATTGTGGCTCCCCGTACGCCAGGGGAAAAGACCCTGGCGGCACTCTGGCAGCAGGTGCTTGGTGTTGAACAGGTGAGCATCTATGACAACTTCTTTGAGCTGGGAGGGCACTCCTTGCTGGCCATGCAGCTGATGAGCTGGGTCCGACAGACCTTCAGCCGCAGTCTACCTCTGGCAACGCTACTGCAGGCGCCAACCATTGCTGACCTGGCCGCCTACCTCGTTGGTAGCGACGAGCACTCCCCCCAGATCCTGATTCCCATACAGGCGCATGGCACACAATTGCCCCTCTTTTGTCTGCATCCCGCCGGAGGGCACATTCTGGTGTATCAATCTCTGGCTGCTGGCCTGGGTCCTGACCAGCCCCTCTACGGCCTGCAGTCGCGGGCCCTGACCGACGTCACCCAGGAGTACAGCACCCTCGATGATATGGCTGCCGGTTATGCTGCTGCCATCCGCGTGCAACAGCCCGCCGGCCCCTATTATCTCCTGGGCTGGTCCATGGGTGGAGTCTTGGCCATGGCCGTGGCGAAGGTGTTGGAACACCAGGGCCAGTGCGTCGCCTTTGTCGGTTTACTCGATGCCTATCTGCCTACGTCCGATAATCTTTCCTGGGACCAGGATCCCTTGCGGGGAGTCGTCTTAGCCTTTGGCAGCACCATGGCCGACGCTTTGACCACGCTCGATCCGGTGGCGCAGCACGCCCTGCGCAGCGAGATCTTGGGTTTGCCGCCACTGGCGCGCTTGCAACGGCTGATCAGCTGGGGTCGAGAACGCCAGCTGCTCCCTGCTGGCTTACCCCTAGAAGTCCTCCAACAGCAGGTGGCCCTCACTGAGGCGCACCTTGCCCTGCTCAAGACCCATAGGATGGCGACCATGCATGCGCCGCTCTATATCTGGTGGGCTCGCCATGGCCTGCAGGAGGCACACGCGCACCCCGACTGGCGCGCCTATACGTTGGGGCCAGTCCGTATAGAAGACGCTGAAGGCAATCACTTCAGTATGATGCAAGCGCCACACGTCCAGGTCTTGACGGCGCAGTTACAGGCATGCCTCCAGGCTGTACAGGGGACCATGACCTCATTGACCTGACAGGACGCGGGCGAGCGTCATATCCTTATCATGACTCGTTACTTTGGAGTATATTGGATAATACCCGCAGGAGTTCTTGAGATGGGTACGGTTTGACAAGATACCCGCAAAAGCCATAGTGATGATACTCCGCCAGGATGGGATCATTCGAATACCCGCTCACGACAATCGCCTTGGCCGCTGGATCGAACTCATGGAGGGCTCGCACGGTTTCCTTTCCGCCCATACTTCCTGGAATCGTCAAATCCAGCAAAATAGCATCAAAAGGCCGACCGGCATGAGAGGCCTGTTGATAGAGATCGAGGGCTTGTATGCCGTCTTTCGCAAGCGCCACCTCATAGCCGAAGCGCTCAAGTAGGGCTCTCGTCATCTCGCGGATCATCTCTTCATCATCCATCACCAGAATTTTTCCTGTCCCGACGAGAGCACTGGCTGGCCGGTCTTGGGACGCTGAGAGGTCCACTTCTGTAGCTGGCAGGTAGATATAAAACGTTGTGCCGATACCTACTTCAGAGTCTACTCTGAGATATCCATGATGTTTTTTGATAATAGCATAGGCCGTGAACAGACCAAGTCCACTACCCTTCTCTTTTGTAGTAAAGTAGGGATCAAAGATTTTCTGCAGATGCTCTTCCGTTATTCCTAATCCTTGATCTTTCACAGCAATTTCGATATATTTTCCTTTTTCCATATGCAGAATCTGTTCAGTATTTGCTTCAGTATTATCCATATTCTTCGCATGGACTTCAAGTAATCCGCCTTGCTCCATGGCTTGACAAGCATTTATAATGAGATTGTTGATAACCTGATTAATTTGTCCTTCATCAATATTTACTGACCATAAATCATCTTGTATAGAGAATACTGGACGAATATTAGAGCCTCTCGATGAGAATTCTACCCATTCTTTGATTAAGTTTTTAACAGAACATAGTTTTTTAACTGGTAATCCACCTTTAGAAAAGGTGAGTAATTGTTGCGTAAGATTTGTGGCTCTCAGAGAGGCTTTTTCCGCTTCATCTAGTATCTGGAGAACGTCTTGCTCCTCATGGAGAGACATTTTTGCCAGGGCAAGATTGCCAATAATAGCCGTGAGCACATTGTTAAAATCGTGGGCGATACCTCCCGCCAGGAGCCCCATGGATTCGAGCTTATCGGCTCTGATCAATTCTTCTTCGAGCTTGCGCTTTTCTGTCATGTCACGAAAGACGAGGACCACCCCGAGGACTCTGCCATCTTTGTTGAGGATGGGGGCGCCGTTTTCGGTGATAATACGCTCTGTACCATCCTTGGCACGCAGGATCGAGTAGCGTATATGGTCAACAAGACCGTCATCTTGTAGCACCTCCTCGGCGAGATTGGAACAAGGTTCACCCGTCTTTTCATCAATGATCGAGAAGATGTCATGCAGCGGTCTCCCAAGCGCCTGCTCCTGCTCCCATCCGGTTAAATGTTCCGCCGCAGGATTGAGTAAAACGATGGTCCCGGCTATATCGGTCGTGATGACGCCATCACCAATAGACCGCAGAGTAATACTGAGCCGTTCTTTCTCGGCTGCTAACGCTGCCTCTGCCCATTCACGTTCGTGGATTTCGCGCTGCAGCTGTTCGTTCGAACTCTGCAGCGAGAGAGTTCTTTCGCGGACCTTTTGTTCCAGGGAGGCATTCGTTTCTGCAAGCTCATTGGCAAGCTTTTCCAGTTTTTCTTTGTTTTCATAAAGCTCTATCTGAGCCTTTTTATTCTCCGTAATATCTCTAATAATTAATATCTTCCCAGGATCGGTGTTATATTGTCTTATATTGGCTTGCGACATAGAAATTACTCTTTTTTCATTCTTGGAAATAATGAATCTTTCATAATCTTTGTAGCAATTTTGAAAACAATAGTCTGTGAGTAAATCTGATATCTTTAAATTTGTTTTTAAATTTTCCAAATTAAATATCTTTTTAGCGTAGTTATTCATTTGTACAATATTCTCATTATTATCAACAATAACAATACCATCTTTTAAATTTTCAAATAGATAATTACATATTTCTTCAAAGCTTATGGATAAGAAATTGTATTTCCTTACTGCAAAAAATGTAAAAAGAGATTGGAAAATTCCCGCAGGTATACCAATACGAACAATATCTTCAAAATGAAATATATGAGGCAAAATAACATCAGAAGTAATACTTATAATGAAAAACAAAGATGTTCCTTGAATAAGAAATGTAAGTTGGTTTCTCTTGTTTTTTTCATTTACAGACCTTTTCCTCTTATAAAGTAAAAAGAGCGAAAATAACATAGGCGCAACATAAATACTCAATACAGTAGGAATAAAAAATTTCCCAGGCTGCAAACTTACTCCCCAATGGTACTTTACATAGCCATATACATAATAATTTGTGACAATGTTCATAATAGTAGAACCAATAACTATGGCCGATAAAAAATAGTATATAAAATCTTTTTTCTTTTCGAGAAATTCATATGTAAAATTGACAAACGAAAACACAACAATAAATCCAGTGACAGTGGTAATTTTCTCCAATGGCATTAAAAAATTGTCTGGAACGGGAGACCAGAGGACAAAAAGATCAAACACCCATAAGGCTGAAAATGCAGCGAAAGCCAAATATGCTCTATTGACAGCAGTGTATCTTTTTTGAGTATATATATAGGTCCAAGTAAAAATATTTATGATGAGTGTGCATAATGGAATAAACGTATAGTAATTCATTGACATGTCCTACCTTGTCTCATGCTAGCGTTCCCTTGCAGGATAGCCTGTCTCCAACTGTGAAACACTTTCTTCAGGCGGCAATGTCTGTTATGCAGAGTGCTACGCTAAGCTGACGCAACGCCCTGCCCTAACACCTGGCGGATCACTCCGCTTAAATCATGGATCATCATCGGCTTCAGGACGAAGGCATCAATACCCAAGGCCCGGGCTCTCTCCGCCGTCATCGTGCCGCTAAAACCCGTGCACAGAATAATCGGAATGTCCGGACGGATGCCGCGCACCTCACGCGCCAGGACCTCGCCGGTCATCGTCGGCATGGTGTGATCCGTGATGACGAGATCGAAGCCCTGTGGCGTAGCGCGAAAGGTGTCTAACGCTTCAGCACTGCTGGTGCAGACCACCACATCGTAACCCAGGCGCTCTAACATGGCTTGCCCCAGACGGGCCAGAGGCTCCTCGTCATCGATAAACAGAATCCGCTCCTTCCCCTGCGGCAGCGGCACCTCCTCAAGGATAGTAGACGGCATGGTACGGACCATCCGAGGCAGATAGACGGTAAATGTCGTGCCCTGCCCTGGCGCACTTTCCACCGTGATGGCACCCCCATGACTGGTCACGATACCGTGGACGACCGCCAGGCCCATCCCTGTCCCTTCTCCCACTTGCTTCGTGGTGAAGAACGGCTCAAAGATACGCTCCATGATCTCAGGTGTCATCCCATGTCCGGTATCCCGGATCACCAAGCGCACGTATGGCCCGGGTTGGAGAGCCGGGGCCAGAGCGGGGTTATCGGCGCTCACCTCGAGAGGCGCCAGGTGCACCTCGATCACGCCGCCAGTGTCCTGCATCGCATGCGCGGCATTGGTACAGAGGTTGATCAACACCTGGTGTATCTGCGTCGGGTCGGCCAGGATAAAGCCGGCGTTTGGCTCAATGACCGGATGAATCGCAATAGTTGATGGGAGCGCGCCTCGGAGCAACGTGAGCGCGTCCTTGACCAGAAGACGGCACTCGAGCGGGGTCCGCTCAACCGCCGTTTGACGGCTGAAAGCCAGAATCTGCCCGATGAGATCCTTGGCACGGTGCCCAGCGGTGAGCACTCTCTGCAGCTCGGTCCACACGGTGCTGTCCCGCTCTATATCCAGCAAGGCCAGTTCCGTATAGCCCATGATCGCTGCCAGCATGTTGTTGAAATCGTGGGCAATACCCCCTGCCAGGTTGCCAATGGCTTGCATCTTCTGGGCCTGGCGCAGTTGGGTTTCGAGACGTGTGCGCTCGGTCATGTCACGGATAATCGCGCTGAAAAAGACCCCTTGGTCCGTCCGCCAGCTTGACAGCGCCAGTTCTACCGGCACTTCGCTGCCATCCCTTCTGAGCCCGTGCATCTCGACCATTTTCCCACGTCGATCCTGTTGCCCTCTCGCAGCTACACTGTTCATATTGGCACAAACGTCGTGGTAGCGTTCAGGCATCAATGTCGTCAGTGCACGCCCGACAATCTCATCTTGGACATAACCAAATAAGGTCTGAGCACCGCGGTTCCACGACAGAATTGTCCCGTGACTATCCGTCGATAGAATCGCATCTGTCGCGGACTCAGTCACCGAACGGAAGCGTTCCTCGCTTTGATACACTTGCGTGTACAGTGCCGCATTCTCCAGGGCCGTCGCCGCCAGGTGGGCCAGGATGCTCAACGCTTTCACCTGTCCCAGCCTGAAGGTGCGGCGGCGCTGCATGGCACTGACACTTAAGACACCCACGAGTTTGCCACCTGCCAGCATAGGGAGCACGATCGTGGCCGTATCAGCGCAGGGAGGCTGGGACGCAAAGCGCAGGTCGCTGACAGTACCAGACCATGTCAGAGGTTCGCAGGTATGCACGACCTGGCTCAGGACGCTATGCGTCATGGGGACACGTTCGCCTAACAGCCCGGCGCGATTCTTCCCACCCGCCGCGGCGACGAACAGCTCCGCACCATCGGATGTTGGGAGCATGATGCTCGCCTCAGTACCATCGACTTGCTGGAGCGCTCCATCGATGATTTTGTGCAAGATGGTGTTGACGTCGAGGGTGTAGGCAATCGCCTGTCCCAGTTCGTAGATCGCCACAGTCTCACGCAGTTGCACATTTTCTATGCGCAACTGGTGTACCTGCATGGCACGCTCCAGGGTAGGGAGCAATATCTGCCGCTTGAAAGGCTTGAGCACGTAATCGAAGGCCCCGAGCTTCATCGCGTCCACCGCGGTCTGAATCGTGCCCTGGCCCGTCATGATGATGCCGACGAGGTAGGGGTCGATGTCCAGCGCCTCGCGTAGCAACGCGATGCCGTCCATTTCAGGCATCATCAAGTCGGATACGAGTACGTCGACCTCCTGCTCCTGTAAGAGGGCGAGCGCTGCGCGTGCCGACGTCAGGCCCACGGCCTCGTAGCCTTGTTCGGTCAGCATCTCGCACAAGGCGGTCATCAACCCGGCTTCATCATCGACGATCAATACGCGCCCCAGGCTGGGAGCTGTCATGGCCCCTACCTTTCCTTCCTCACAAAACCTGCGCCCAGGGTGTGCTGCTGGGTCTCTCACCCAGGCAGACGCTCTGGAAGTCGCACTACAGCTCTCTTTCCTGCACATACCCCCCGTTTGTCCCAGCGGTGACGGGCAGTGTCAGGCAGACTGTCGTTCCCGCACCGACCGTGCTGCTGACCGCAATGGTGCCGTGATGCTCTTGCACGATACGCCGACAGATCGCCAGTCCCAAGCCTGTCCCTTTGCCTTCGGCTTTCGTGGTGAAAAACGGCTCCAGCACCTTTGCCAAATCCTCAGGTACGATCCCCACACCGGTATCCGTAAACGTGATGACGACCGCTGGGACAACAGACTCTAGCAGGCCGGTGGCCACGTCCAGGGTCAGGGTGCCACCCTGCGGCATGGCGTCGCTAGCGTTCGTCAGCAGGTTCAGAAATACCTGCCGCAACTGCTGGCGGTCAGCATGCAGCAGCGGCACATCTCCTGCGCACTGTCGCACCACGGTGATGCGGTGGTTGCGCAAGTGGTAATGGATGAGGGCGAGCGTATTTTCGAGTTCTTCACGCACATCGAGTGACGAGATCTGCTGCTGGCCGCGGCGGCTGAATTGCAAGAGATGGGTGATGAGACTGGCCATGCGCTCGACCTCCTGCGCGACAATGGTCAGGGCGCGCCGCCTGGGGTCATCTTCGGCAATCTGATCCAGCAGGGACTCGACACGCAAACTGATTATGGCCAGGGGATTGTTCAGTTCATGCGCGATGCTCGCCGTTAACTCGCCCATCGTTGCCAATTTCGCGGCTTGCCAGAGTTGCTGTAATATCGTACGCAGCTCTTCATCCTTGCGCTGCAGGTGCGCGTTCGCCTCTTGCAGTTCTGCCGTACGCTGGGCTACACGGTCTTCCAGTTCTATCGTCATCTGGAGCAGCTCGGAGTTCGTCCTTTGTAGCTCCTCCTGCGTCGCGCGCAGGTCTGCTGTACGCTCTTCAAGCCGCTTTTCGAGCTCCATCGTCAAAGCGACCAGCCCACAGTTCGTCTCTGCCAGTTCCTGGTGCAGGACACGCACAGTTGCTTCTGTTTCCGCAAGTTGTCGCAGTAATCCGTTGTCGCTCATAGCTGCATTGTGCCGCTTTCTGCCGCTTTCACGACGACCACTGTGGCATCGTCGGTGTCCTTTGCCAGGGCCCGCAGTAACTGTCGAGCTATGACGGTTGCCGGCGCCGCCGCGAGATGGCGAAAATCTTCCCATCGCCAATGCGTTGTCAAACCATCCGAATAGAGCACTACTATACTTTTTGGATGCCAGGGGTATTGCATAACCATAGGGGTGGGCGCATGCAGTCCAAGCACGCCCCGGCGTATGAGAAAGTGCACAGGCTGAGGACTACCAAACAGGTGTGCTTCGATGTTGCCGATACTCGCGAAGGTGAGCTGCAAGGCCCGGAGTGGCGGGTGGAAATCAAACCGTGCCAGCGCCATGACTACCCCACGCGTCGCGTGGCAGGCGCGCTCCACACCGCGAAAAATGACCTCCAGTGGCTGGTCGAAGTGGCTCTCGACGTATTGCCATGCCGTCTGCGCTGCCCGGTGCGCGAACTGGCCGTGTCCTAACCCGTCGATCACGCCCACGAGTGTGCCCTCGCTCCACTGCTTGAGTACAAAAGCGTCGCCATTCATGCCCATCAATGGATGCGCGCGTGTGGCAGCACCACAATCGAGACGGGACGCCGGGGCCCTGGGCTCTGCCGGACGCACCCATCGCCTACAGACGATGCGCGTGCCCTGTGCGGGCTGCGAGGTGATGTCTAATTCGTCCATGAGTCGGTTGACCGCCCCTAAGCCATAGCCCAGGCTCCCCACGGTCGAAAAGCCATCCGTCAACGCCCGCTCCACGTCCGCGATGCCAGGACCGCTATCTTGCGAGGTGACCTGCAGCCCGACACGTCCTTCCTCGACAAGCGGCGTCAGCGTCAATGTGCCACCTTTGGCGTGCTTGACGAGATTGGTGGCGAGTTCGCTCACTGCCAGAGCGACCTCGTCACTGTCCTTCTCAACAAAGCCAATGGCCACGGCCAGAGCTGTTACCGCCCGCCGCGCTGCCGGCACATCGCTGACCTGCGAGACCTGCATGATGTGCTGAGTGTGTTGCTGCACAACTAGTTCTATCCCCAATGAACAAACGGTACTGCTCAGTGTACAAAGGTACAGGCGGCTGGGTAGGCCATCAGCCTGTCGCCAGCCTAGAGCTAGCGGCGCCATTTGCGCACCGTGATCCGTGTGCCCTTACCGATCTCGGAGGCAATCTCAAACTCATCCATCAGCCGCTTGGTCCCTGGCAACCCCAGACCCAGCCCGCCGCTTGTGGTGTAACCTTCCTGCATCACCTGCTCGATATCGGCAATGCCTGGACCGTTGTCTTCCAACGTCAATTCGACGCCAACTCTGCCACTCATGCCAAGCTCGCGCCAGCGCATGACACCCGAGCCGGCGTACAGCACAACATTGCGCGCCAGTTCCGACGTCGCGGTGACAATACGCGTCACGTCTGTGATGCCAAAACCCAGCGACTGTGCCACCGCGCGCACCGTCCGGCGCGTGGCCACGATATCGTTGTCCGAGCGAATCTGCACTTCTCTCTGCTGCTTGATACTCATTGCCCACGCCCTCGCTAGTGCATATTGCTCAACATGTCGAGGGCGCGGTCCACATCTAACGCGGTCATCGCGCCGCCCAAGGTCAAGCCCAACTGCGTCGTCGTGATCGCCACGCTGGGGCGCATCCCCGCAATGACCGTGCGCCCACCCATCAACCCCACCATCTGGACCGTTTCTGCCACGGTCCGGGCAAAGAAGGAATCGAGCGTCTCTACAGCCGAGATATCCAGAATCACCCCTTTTGCCTCAGACTGTTCTATCACCTGCAACACCTTCTCCTGCAGCGCTGACACGGTCGCATCGTCGGGGTCAGCTGGCATCGCGATCATGAGCACGTCCCGCACTCTGACGATGGCAATACTGTCGTCGGCCATGGCTTCGGCTCCCTTCTCTCACCGTTACCTGCAGCTAGCGCTGCCCGTTCCGGTGCATGACTTGGAGGTCGAGCATATCCAGCGCTAAGCGCAGCCCAGCTTCTAGCGATGGACGTGTGGCAACGTTCGACAGGTCAATGCCCAGGTGTACGAGCGTCTGGGCAATCGCCGGACGCACACCCGTGAGGAGGACCTGGGCCCCTAAAAGGCGCACGGCACTGATGGCCTCAGTGAGGTGCTGTGCGGTCCGCGTGTCCATGGTCGGCACGCCCGTGATGTCCACCAGAGCCACAGACGCCCGCGTCTCCACAATGCGGTCCAGGAGCCGCTCCGTAAACTGTTGCGCGCGCGCGGTGTCCAGGGCGCCAATCAGGGGTGTGACCAATACCCCTGCCCACACCTGTACGACCGGTATAGAAATCTCCAGGATCTCACGCGATTGCTGGGAGATCACTTCCTCGCCCGCCGCGATGTAGGTCGTGATGGCCAATTCGGTGTCTAACGTGATAATCTTGAGCAACGCCAGAAACATGCGCTGCCCCTTTGCAAGGTCATGCTTGAAGGCGGCCATCACGCGCGGAAACGCTAACTGCATGTAAATCGAATACGCGCCCATATACCACCGCGGCTCAAGGCCAATCTGCTGATGGACCTGCCCTATGTGCAGGCGGTTGGCCAGATACGCTTCGCCGTAGTCCCCTTGCGTCAGTTGTAGGAAGTATGCCCTCTGCAGCGCCTTCACGCGCTTGAGGGTGGCTTCATCAGGAAAGAAGGCCCTGGTCTCGCCAAAGCTGAGAAACTGACGATAGAGGCCCTCTACCACTTCGTCCACATAGGTTTCGGCAACGGGGCCAAGCTCCAGCAGCATCTGTGCCTCAGCGTCCGTGAAGCCCACAAACGCCTTGCGCTGCTCCCACTCGCGCGCGAGGCTTGTGGTTGTCTGTAGGTGTATGTCCATAGGGATCCCTCCTCTGCTCGCTCTCCCGTGCGGCTTCCCTCCTGCACAGAGATCCAGACCAGTGCCACGGGAGGCAGCCATCTTGTGCAGGCCACTCACAAACATGCACAAAGCCGCCCTGACTTCCTGCACCATGCCGATACCGTTATTTCCCTCCTTCCCAGTTGTCATGCCCGCAAGCCACTTTCACGTGGCACCTCCAGCGAGACCAGCAGGCGCTCCAGCTCCTGCTGCATATGATGAAATGCCAGCGGCTTGGTGAAGCAGGCATCAGCTCCTGCTTCCAGCAGTTCTGTAATCAGGTGCGGGTAGCGCGTGATCCCGGGGTCCTGAAGGTTTCCAGCCGTCCCTCCCGAATCCAGCGCTTCAGAGCAGGGATCGAGACTTGGCAGTGGCGGTCAACTTGCCCTGTGGTCAAGTATTGACGGTCGGAAAGCTGTTGCACTTGTTTCATTTCTTTTGCATTGTTTAATTGTTTCACTTCAACTGTATTTGTACCAGAAGTTTCAGTGCTTTTCAACGAAAAGAGGAACAAATTTTCAGGCCCCGGTGCAGGCGCACGGCGACCCTTGTACAAGCACGCCTGGGGCACGACAGAGCGCACGATGCATAAGCCAGGTAGATGGTCACAACAGTAAATCGAGGGCGGAGGGTGGGACGACCGCAGGCTCACCCACAGGCGGAAGCTCGCTCAGAGAGCTTTACTACTGCGATCGCCCCAAATTGGCATGAATTCCATCGGCGGACGCTAACGCTGCCTCACAGGTTAGTGCGACACTTCCGCCACGTAGATCTCTGCTCCCTGCTTTTTGAACTCCTCGGCTTTCTCACGCATGCCAGCCTCCAGGGCCTTGGCGTCATCGAGGCCCTTCTGTGCCGCGTACTCGCGCACGTCCTGCGTGATCTTCATGGAGCAGAAATGCGGACCGCACATGGAGCAGAAATGCGCCAGCTTGGCGCCCTCGGCAGGCTGGGTTTCGTCGTGGAATTCTTTGGCCGTGTCAGGATCGAGGGAGAGATTGAACTGATCTTCCCAGCGGAACTCGAACCGCGCTTTACTCAAGGCATTATCCCAGGCCCGGGCGGTGGGATGGCCCTTCGCCAGGTCGGCGGCGTGCGCGGCGATTTTGTAGGCAATGACGCCGTCTTTGACGTCCTTCTTGTTGGGCAGACCAAGGTGCTCTTTGGGGGTGACGTAACATAACATGGCGGTACCGAACCAGCCAATCATCGCCGCACCGATCGCGGAGGTGATGTGGTCATAGCCCGGAGCGATGTCGGTGGTCAACGGCCCCAGGGTATAGAACGGTGCCTCATGGCAGATCGTCAGCTGCTTGTCCATGTTTTCCTTGATCAGGTGCATGGGTACATGCCCAGGGCCTTCGATCATCACCTGGCAATCGTATTCCCAGGCAATCGTGGTGAGTTCGCCCAGCGTTTCGAGTTCGGCGAACTGGGCCTCGTCATTGGCGTCAGCAATGCTGCCAGGGCGCAGCCCATCCCCGAGCGAGAAGCTGACATCGTACGCCGCCATGATCTCGCA
>Ga0137375_10004707_pt1 | contig 16273 bp, 20 predicted proteins | sample SagtaG_24_FD_104936 | JGI IMG/M metagenome (GOLD analysis project Ga0137375, IMG submission 104936) | Vadose zone soil microbial communities from Sagehorn Ranch, Mendocino, California, USA - Sage1_R_113_16 metaG | ecosystem: Environmental > Terrestrial > Soil > Vadose zone | place: USA...
CATCCAGCCTGACCTGCCGCGAAACCAGGTCCCCATCGCCTCGAACCTCATCATCGACCGGGAGGGGAAGATCCGCTTCTACTCCCTCCTCGACACCGTGAACTTCGACGCCCGGCTCGTCGCGCTCACGGCACGGCTCGAGGAACTGCTGAAGGTCCCTTGACCTGGCTCCTGGCGCTGGCGCTTGCAGCGGCCCTGCTGGACGAAGCCGTCCGGCCCCCGGTCGTGATCGTGAGGTCGCCGACGCGGCTCAGCCTCGCGCCCGGGACGACTGCCGACGTCCGGGTCACGGTCGCCGTGGCCGAAGGCTTCCACGTCCAGGCCAACCCAGCGAGCGAGCCCTACCTCATCCCCATCCGCCTCGAGCTGGGGGACGACCCGCGCGTGCATGTGGGCCTACCCGCGTATCCCGCGGGCAAGCCTTATCGCCTGAAGGGATCCTCCATCGATTTCTCGACCTACGAGGGGACCTTCGAGTTGTGCATCCCTCTCTCCGCACCAAGAATGGCCGCGCCCGGAGACGCGACCTTGGAAGGCGTCCTACGCTATCAGGCCTGCAACGACCGGATCTGCCTCAAGCCCGCCGCGATCCCGGTGCGGATCTCGGTACGGATCGCCTCGGTGCCGCGATCCTCGCCCCGCTGAGTTGAACACGCACTGGGTTTCGGCCCTGGAGAGACCAAAGACTCACGAGGACCCTATCGACCTCGTGCTCACCGATGTCGTGCGGAATGGGACAATGGTGAGACCATGCCCCAGTCCTCCTGGCCGGCAGGACACTTCGAGATGGGGCTGCTTCGAATGAGGGTGTACGCATGACGAAGGCACTATGGAACAACACAGTCGTCGCGGAAAGCCACGACTGTGTTGTCGTGGACGGCTACCACTACTTTCCGAAGAAGGCGGTATGCCAGGAGTATCTTCGCGAGAGCCAGCACCACACGGTGTGCTCGTGGAAGGGGATGGCCAACTACTACGATGTGGTCGTGGGCGGATCTGTCAACCTGAACGCAGCCTGGTACTACCCGAGCCCATCGAAAGCGGCCGAGAGGGTTGCGGGCTGTATCGCCTTCTGGAAGGGTGTGGAGATCGAGCCGTAGTCCGCCGCGATCTCGCCGCCTTGAGCGACTGGCCCTCCTACGACTCGATCCACCGGGACCCATCTCGGCCAGGTCCTTGACGAGAGGCAGCTTGCCCTCTCTCGCGCGACTTCGCGAGGTCGAGTGTGCGGGCGCCCCTTCGCTTGGGGAAAACGCGCCCACGTTTGAGGCGCGCCCCCGTGGTGGCGGCAGAGGGCCCGCTGCCAGGAGGCTTGCGATCTCTCATCACGAGGGATGGTGCTATCATTGGTTCAAACCCAAGAGACGCTGGACCGGGTCGAGGCCTTTCTCTCTCGGTGTGCCTTCCCCCGAAGCGGGTCTCGGCGTGCTCCTCAGAACGGTGATCCGTCGCCGCTTGGGAAGGAGGAGCGAAATGCCTGACATGAATCGTCGTCGCATCTTGCAGGGCGCCTTGGGCATGGGCGCCCTGGGCACCTTGGCCGGCCCCCGCGCGGCGCTTGCCGGCCAAGGCAACCACGAGTACCGCTGGGACATCATCAACGTCCTCAGCGGCTGTATCGAGGCCGGAGGACCAGCGTCCTCGAAGTCCCGGGACGGCGCGCGCATTACGGTCACTGGCTCTGGCACCTTCCGCGACAACCCCGGTAAGCCTCAGGACGTGACGGGTGGAGGGGAATGGGTGATGACCCCCGGCTCGGCGACCCCTGCGGGCAGCGGCACCTACGAGGTGACACGCTTCATCAGCTTCGATCTGCCCCCCGGCGGGAACGTGGGCGGCTGCGACAACATCGGCGAGCTCGACGACCGGCGCCCGGGCCGGCTCACGGTGGCCATCGCCTACGACGACGGTAGTGAGGGTGTTCTGGAAGTCGGCTGCCGGCAGATGGGATCGCCTGCCTCCGTCATGGAGGGCATCACAGCCACCAAGGGATACGTGACGTTCTGGAACCACGAGGAGCCCGCCCCGGGTGTGGAAGGCAACCGCACGCTCTTCCACCTCCTGCGCTGACTTGTCGTAGCCGCGTGGGCCGCGGAGGGCGGTCGCGGCCCCACGTCTTCCTGGGCGTGTTCCGCCTACTTGATGCAGACCGCGCGGACCTGCTTGAAGTCCGTGATGCCCCGGACGAGCTTCTGGATGCCGTCCTGGAGAAGTTTCGTCATCCCCTCCTGGATCGCCTGCCTGCGCAGCTCCTCGATGGGCTCCCGCTTCTGGATCTTGCGCTTCATCTCGTCGGTGGCGACCAGCAGCTCGTGGATGCCGATGCGGCCCTTGTAGCCCGTGCCGCCACACCTCGGGCAGCCCTTCGGACGGTAGAGCTTGAACGCGGGCGAGTAGCGGATGCCGAGGGAGTCCCAGTATTCCAGGCCGTAGCCCTCCATCAGCTCCGCGAACTCCTCCTGGGACGGGACGTACTCCTCCTTGCAGTCCTTGCACAGCGTGCGCACGAGGCGCTGGGCCATGATCCCGAGCAGCGCGTCGGCGAAGTTGAACGGATCGATGTCCATGTCGAGCAGGCGCGTGATCGTCTCCGGCGCGGAGTTCATTTGTAGGGTCGAGAAGACCAGGTGGCCGGTGAGCGTAAAGCGGGATAGGATCGCGCGCGATGTAATGATCGCGGCCACTGTGGAGCGGCTCGCTCAGGATGCCGGCGCCCGAGTTGTAACGGCTGACGGCGTGACGATTGGAGACACACCCGAGGGCCAGCTCATGCGTGGCCTCCTGGACCTCTTCGCTGCCTACGAGAGGGCGGTCATCAGGGCCCGGACCAAGGCTGCGTTGGCGGTTAAGCGGAGTCGCGGAGGTCCTAGCTGGCCGCTAGAGGAGTCCGCAGGACGCCTTCCGTCTGCAACGATTCCGCATTCATGGGCAATAGCTGGATCCTCCATAACGACGGCAAGGCGTTCAGGGGGCCACGTTATCCAGCACCCAGATCCCGCCGGTGACCTCGGCGAGGCCGAGCACCAGGCGGTTACGAGCGACTGCCATACCCGTGGCGTGAAGGTTCATGGTGATCAGTTGCCGTGCGCTGTTGAACGAGGTGACGCGAAAAGCATCGCCAACTGGCCTGCCCGCGGCCGGATCGAAGCGCCTACCCCACACATTGGGGTCGCCTCCGCGGGACGACATGAAATAGAGGATCCGCCCCTCTGGGGACCAGTGCGGGTCGCTGTCCCAGGCACTGCCATCCGTGACCTGCACCCAGGCTCCACCCGTTCGCGCGACGACGTGGAGCGTCGAGATGCGCTCATCGGTCGTAGAGAGCGCCTGGAAGGCGATCCATCGATTGTCGGCCGAGATCGTGGCTGCGTACAACGAGTGAGACGCATCCGAGGTGACCACCTGAGCCTGCTTCTCGGCTTCCGGCGCAGCGGAGAGAGGCAGCAGCGCGACCGACCCCCGCCCGTCGGCGTAGCGGGCTCCGGTGGCCACGATCCACTTGCCATCGGCGGACCAGTCGGCGGCATTTTCATAACGGCCCTCGACGTTCCACCGCGGCGTCAGTGGGTACGGCGATGTGATCCGTTGTTCCTGACCCGTGGCCGTGTCCATCGTCTGCAACCAGCAAGACCACGTGCCATCCCGCAACTCCATGTACTTGTACGCAATGTGTCTGCCGTCGGGAGACCAGCGCAGCGGCAGACCCCGATCTTCTGCTCGGCGACGGAAGTCGACCACGGCCAACCGCCGCTCTCGGCCATCCGGCAGCGATTTCTCGGTCAAGTGATGCTGCTCCGGCTGTCCTGGTTGTGTCATGAGGAAGAGCAGACTCCGTCCGTCATCGGTAATGTCCGGGGCCCACGAAATCCACTCCTGGGGCGTCACCGGCTGGCCTTCACCTTGGAGGCGCCCTGCTGCCGTATCAAACGGAAAGACCCAGATTCGGCTCTTTGCCGGCCATGTCACGAACGCCACGCTCCGGCCGTCGCGAGACAAGGCCGGCTCTGTGTCATTGCCCGGCCCGGTGGTGAGGCGTTCCGGGCCACCCACCCACCGCATGGTCTTGGAATCGACGTCCACTCTCCAGATGTTCGTCACGCTTCGGGACTCTCCACTGAAGAAGATGGCCTGGCCGGACGGTGCCCAGGTGAATTGGGCAACGGGAAAGGTTGAGAGTTCTGAAATCGCGTGAACGACATCCGCGTCGAGCTCAGCCCGCACCGGGGCGCCGCCATCCAATGGCACCGTCCAGAATCCGGAACGCCACCCCCAGAACGAGAGCCGCCGGCCGTCTGGATGCCAGGCGACCCCTGGCCGCACGGGAAACCTGGTGAGGAAGTCGGCCAGGATCTGCCGGGGAGGGTGACCGTCGAGCCCGACGAGGTACACCCCCAGCCTTTCCGACGGCCCATAGCGGCTCGCCTCGAACAGGATGCGCGTACCATCGGGCGACCAGCGTGGCGAGTAGCCGAAGTTCGTGAGCTTCCGTTCGTGGCCACCCAACGGCGGGACGAGGTACAGCCCGCCTCCCTCACGCTCGGAGCGGAAGACGATCTGGCTGCCGTCAGGCGACCAGTCCGGCTGCCCGTCGTGCGCTGGGTCATGGGTGACCTGTACCGCGTCGCCGCCCGCGACCGGCTGCACCCAGATGTCGAAGTTTCCGGCTCGGTCCGAGCTGTAGGCGATGAACCGGCCGTCGGGCGACCAGGTGGGCTGCGTTTGGAGTCCCGGGTCGAAAGTGAGACGAGTCAACGCTCGTGGATGCGCGGCGAGCCGCGAGCGTCCGGAGCGGTGGACCACGTACCCACCCGCGGCGAGTACGATCAAGGCCGCTGACGCCAGCACGACGGCCCGGACTCGCCTCCCGAGTCCGAAGGGCTGACCCGCCGGGAGCAGCTCGGCCGGCTGCGGGGCCGACGACGCTCCAGGCTCCACCGGCGCAATGAAGCGATACCCCCGCCGGTGCAATGTCTCGATGAACTGGGGTGTGTCGGCCGAGTCGCCCAGCGCGTCGCGCAGGCGCTTGACCGCCGCATTCAACCCCCGCTCGAAGTCCACATAGGTGTCGGCCGCCCAGAGCCGCTGGCGCAGCTCGTCGCGGGTGACCAACTCGCCGGGGTGCTCGAGCAGGAGTGACAGGACCTGCAGCGGCTGGTCCGGGAGGTGTCCACGCCGGGTGCCCTTCCGCAACTCGCCCGAGCGAAGATCCAGCTCGAACACGCCGAATCGGACGATTCGCGCTGCAGATGACGGCATGTCGATCATCGGTCGGCCCGCCATCCCATCACCCCGGCTTGATGAGCGGATTCTACTCCCTCGCCCGGGCGATCCCGGGCCGCAATTTGCCCAGCAACTCATGGATGCATAGCAGGTTGTGCTGTCGCATCTCTTTGGCCTTCGTTTCACTTCGCCGCCATTGAGCTACCTGGCCAGCGGCCGATCTTGGCGCCAACACGCGATTCGCGGGGGTGGCGCCGATGTCCGAAAGATCAACGTCGTGGGTCACGTTCCTCCTGGCGACACTGGCGGGGACCCTTGGTCCGAGTTCGTTGACGGCCGCATGTAGCCGGGCGGGATCGGTCGAGCCCTTGTCAGAACGGTCAGCTTCGCAGTTGCCGTTTCGGCTGAATCAAGAGGGGCTCATCGTGGTCGACGGGTCCATCCGCGGCGCAGACAAGCTCCGTTTCCTCATCGATACGGGCGCGATGCGCACGGTGGTCGACACCAGGGTCACCAAGAAGCTGGGATTGGCCACGTCGGGCGGAGCCGTCCGGCTCCTCGCTGTCAATGAGATCAGGCGTGTGGAGCAGGTCATCGTCCCGGAGCTGAAGGTCGGACCAATCCAGATCGGTACCCTTCGAGCAGTGGCAGGAGATCTCGTCTACCTGTCCGGGTCAGGAACACGCATCGATGCCATCATCGGTCTCGACGTGCTCAGATCGAGCAGCTTCAGCGTTGATTACGGGGCGAGGCGGATGACGTTCGGTCCAATGGCCCCTTCGTCTCAAGCCGTCCCCTTCCAAACGATCTTGCCGCTGTTGACCGTTACGGTCGAAATCGAAGGTCAGCCGATGCGGTTGATGGTCGACACGGGGGCCCGAAAGCTCGTCCTGTTCGACGGCCGAGCGCAAGCGAGGTTGCCCAAGCTGCCGTGGCGGTTCACAGCCATCCAGAGCCCTGCGGCAAGGTCGTATGTTCGTGAGCTGGAAATTGGCCGGGTGCGCCTCGGGGACGCCGAGTGGCGCCAACGGCCAGCCTTCCTCATGAAAGTGCCCGCATTCGCCGATGGCGACCTGGATGGCATTCTGGCGCCATCAGGCCTTTGTCTGAAGCGACTCGATTTCGATTTCAACCGGAACCTGCTTGGCTGGGCTCTGGGTAGACACTGCCGGTAATAGGCGGGGTGTCCCCGGCCCCGGCTGTGGGGAGCTCGTGCAGGATGTCCACCAGCAACAGGTTCGGAATCCGCCGCGTTTGCGTCCCGTTGGGCGGTGCGAGCGGGCCTGCCGTGGCGGGGCGAGCCTGGACGGGTGGCGTCAGTACGCGGGAGACCGCCGGTTGTTCACGACCCGGCTCGCCTTTTCGCCTTTGTCAGGTTGCGTCGCGGCCATGATGGCACAAATTGGTCCGGGAGTGGGTCCGTCATTGTCATCCCCGCCAAGGAACACGTGGGCCCACGTGCGGTTACGTGATGGGCGCCGTCGGGTGCCGCCCCTGCGAGATGGGACTCAGCTCGGCGCGCCGGTTCAGGCTCTCCCGCAGGGTCGTGAGTCGGCGCTCACGGGCTCGACCGCCTGGTCGGGGCGTGGTAGCCTCGCCGCACTCTGAAATGGATGAGTCGTGGTGGTCGCGGCCCATGGCGGTTGGCAAGGCGCTCGCGTCGAAGTGCCTTGAAGCGCTTTTCCGCGTCACAGCCCTCGCGTTCCTCGTGATGTTGCACAAGGGCATCGACTGGCTGGGCGAGTGGTCCTTCCAGCACGACTATCCGGGTGCCGTGTGGGTGATGCGGGCCGTGTTCTTGGCCGCCTTCGGCGTCGTCTACGCCCACGAGGCTTGGGAGATGGTCACCGTCTTCGTGCCCCGGTTGAGCCTGGAGCCTCCCGGTCGTAAGCTCGAACACGAGGGCAAGGGATGATGCTGGGCCAGCTAAGAGGCGAGATGACCGTTAGGGGACGGCTAGTCGCCCTCACTGCCGCGCTCGCGGCGGTGCCCGCAATCCTGATTCGGTGGCTCAGGCCCGAGACATCCCTGGATGAGGGGGCGACCGTGGTGGCCACATTCACGGTGGTGGCCTACGTCTTCGGCCGAACACTCGCCACTTGGGCCAACTGGTCCACCATGGACCACCAACAAGCCGAGGAGGAGCACCCACGTTGGTTCCCTGTCGCGGTCGCGGCCTTCATGACGCTCGCGGCGCTCGCCACCGTCCTGCTCGCCTGCCTCCCCCTCTTTTGGACGCTCGGTCTGTCCTGGGCCGTGCGAGGGGCCGGGCTCGCCGCCGTACTGCTACTCATTGTGTCTGCCATCGCCCTTTTCCATCTTCACGAGCTTGAGTTCAGCCTCCGCCGACCACTGAACCGGACGACCGTGACCTACCCGAGAGTGGACACGCGCGAGCCAATGCGAGCTACAACAAGAAAGGCTGGTTTGGGTGTGGGACCGCGCCAGCTTGCGCGGGCCGCGAACCGCCTGCTAGCTACTCGCCAGACCCGCAGAGCTGCCTGAGCTGCTTCCCGTCCACGCCTACAAGGAGGCGTGCCTATGGCTGGCGGTCCGCTCGAAAGCGCGTTCAGAGATTTCGTCTCGGCTGCGATCCTCGTTTGCGGCGGATTTCGGGCGGGGCATCCCGGCTCCGCCCCGACCCCGGAGTCTCACCAGTCTCTGTCTGAGGCAGTCGAGAGCGCGACGGAGTTCCAAACCCTGGTGATGGCCGCGCTCAGGCTGATGCCCGACCTTCGAGATCGCAGCGACGGTGATCTTGCTGATCTCCTCAACAGGTACAGACGTGGAGGCAGCCTCGGTGGCCAGTGGCGCGACATTATGCACGTCGGTGAGATTCAAACAGCAGTCCGGGCGTTCCTGAGGCGGAGTGGCCTTTACCTTGAGCTATGGCGCGATGCGGCACCTGACGCGCTTGGCATGGCTCGCCGTCTCGAAAGCGCGCTCGCCGAGGAGGAGTCACCCCTGACAACTCTAGTTCCTCTAGACGGGCTGAGCATTCGAGGAGACGAAGAGATCGATCTCGGCGAAGTGCGCTTGGTGAAGCTCTCCAAGGAAAGGTGGGAGCGGTTCTTCGAGACGAACTTGTTCTATCGCGCTCCATTGGCGCTCGAAGAGCTCGCCGACCTCTGGTCCATTCGGTCGGAGGGGAAGCACGACGGGTGGGATTGGGGTGTTGCGTGGGATCTTGTTCCTCCACGGACCCGCGTCATGCGGACCTTCGGAAAGTGGATCCACTTCATCAACCTGTGGGAACTCGGCTCGGTTCGTCCGGTCGCGCTGTTCGAGAAGATCGAGTCATTGCTCGCCCTCCACCCTGTCAGACAAAGCACCATCGTGGAGCCCGCGCGAGAACCGATGGCCCTCGCTCACGAGGACGACGAGGTGGGCTACCGCGCCGTTACAACCGTGGAGGCCGGTAACGCCGCCACCCTCCGGGCCTTTCTCCTCGCGTTGGCAGCAGGACATCAAGCGGCGCAAGGGGATGGTCGGGTTGACACAGCCCTTCGCTTCTTCGACCGGGCCTGCGACGACCTGTTCGCCGTGCAGCAGTGGGAGATTACGCACCAGGAATATGAGGTGCTGGAGGACTTTGTCGCCGACTCCACCACCTGTCTCGAAGCCGCGCTCCTCGACGGCATTCAAAATAGGGACAAGAGCGGGCCGCTAGGAGAGAGAACTGCTGCCCTCGTGGCGGCAGGCGAGCCGGACCTGACGACGGTCCAGGAGGAGATCCGCTCCGCCTACGGTGTCAGGAACGCCATCGTCCATGGCGACGCCCGCCAGCCCATCCAGACGCTTGTGGTCGCCGCAAAGAGCCTGCGGGTGAGGACCCGGCAAGTGCTGTTCGCGCTCCTCATGCTGAACGGGAACAGGGCGGCATTTCAGCGGGCAGTCGCCAACACGGTGGCGAAGGCTGTACTGCGGGCGCACCTGCGCGAATACCGTGACCGGCCACCCTGGGGATAGCGCGGGTGTAGGCTCTGGCCTCCCGGGTAAAGAGCGGACGTGACACCGAAGCAGGCTTTTGACGACACTGCGGCGCGGGCGCGGCGGCTGCTGCACCTGCACCAAGCGTTGGTGAACATCCGAAAGTACAGGATCCGGAAGGATTGGAAGGCATCGTTCTGCGGGCTGATGCACTGGCCGAAGGACTCGGCGATCCAGCGCGTTGACAGCAAGGAAGCGATCGTGGTGCTGCGAGCCGGGGCCACACTCGGCCCGTCTGACTTCTCGAGCGAGGCGCTGGACGATCTGCTGCGCAGCGCTCTTGCGTTTGGCGTCAGCGCCCTCGACCGGTACGTGCATGAGCGAGTTGTGAAGCGCATCGTCTCGGCGCTGCGACTCCGTGATCTCTCGCGCAATCAGCAGGACTTGACGATACCCGCAGTGGCCTCTCGGCGCATGGCCGAGTCTGCGGTTGTAGCGCAACGCACGGGGCGGTCGTTCCGCCCAGCCAACGAGGTGCGCAAAACCATTCAGGAGGCCCTTCACAAGCGCCCGTTCCAGACATGGCGCGAGGTCGACTATGCCTTCACCCTCATCGGGATCAACGACCTCCGGAACCAGCTCCAGGCCCGTTATAGAGTCGGAAGCCTCCAAGCCGTTCAGGCGCAGCTCAACAGCATTGCTGCTCGTCGCAACCGGATCGTTCACGAGGGCGATCTCGTCCGCCATGAGCGCGGTGGCCAGGTCAGACGCCATCCGATCGACCCCAGGACAGTTCGGGAAGCCCTTGACTTCCTCGACACCCTGGTTGGCCATCTGGAGCATGTTGCCTGAGGGCGGGCTCCCTCCCAGGAGATCGGCCCCATGATCGACGAGGAGAAGTTCGATCCGGTTGCGCGTCACGGCTCGCGGTGGCGCCGCGCCCTCGCGCGCACGAGGGGAGGGAGACAAGTGAAGAAGCTTGGAATGATCGTCACGCAGTTCCTCCTGCTCGGTTGCGTCGCTCAGGACGACGCTCGACTGAAGAAGGTCGCCGAGCTTGACACCTCCCTCGCCTCTCTTCAGCTCCAGGTGAAGGCCGCGGAGGATCGGATCCAGTCCCTACAAGTCGACGTATGGACGCTCCAGGCCCAGGCGGAACCATACAAGTCGGCGACCTTCGACCCCGGCAGCCCCCGCGGGTACGGGCGAATCGACACCACAGGTGGCACGTTCCTGGTGTCCATTCAGAACGTCACACCCTACTTGGACGGCTTTCGCGTCTCGTGCAACTTTGGCAACCCTTCCTCGGCTACCTTCCACGGCTTCAAGCTCAAGGCAAAGTGGGGGCCGAGGAGCCCCCTGGGGCAAAAGGACGCCAAGATTACCCACGTGCAGTGGCAGGCGGCGCTGCGAGAGAAGGAACTCTCGCTGACCGAGACTCTGCAAGCCGCCTCGTGGAATCCGTTGTCCTTCGTCCTGTCGCCTGCCAAGGCTGACGAATTCGGCTATCTGGAACTGTCCATGGAGACCGACAACCTCAGTCTCAGGAAGTGAGCCTGCTCGTCAGCCTTTCCGTTCCCGCTCCAACCGCACGCGCTCGTCATGATCGGCGAGGAGCTGCTCCAACCATTTCGACAGCACGGGTTTGATGGCCCTGGACGCCCGGCCGCCCATCACGGGCGGCAACGTCACGCGACCTCCCGCACGGGTCGAACGGACAGCCGGAAGCGCGAGGCCGGCGCCTTGCCCTCGTAGACGACGGAGCCGGCCCGGGCGAGGGAGCGGAGGACGGCGAACGCGGTCCGCCACCGCAGGTGAGCCCGGCGCGCCACCGCCGAGCCGGGCAAGGGGCCGGCCTGGAGGGCAGCGAGCACAGCGTCCTCGGGCGTCACGGCCGCCCGCCGGAGGGCCCGGAGAAGGCCCCCGAATCTTTGCCCGGCGGGTTCTCCGGCACCGGGGCGGCCTCCGGGTCGTCCGGGGCGGGCACGTGGCTCGCGTCCTCGGTGTCGTCGAGCAGCTCCCAGGACGCCGGGATCTCACGGGCGCGCCGCTCCAGGCCGAGGGCCCGCTTCAGGCCGAATAACCCCATGCTTCTGGTAGGCCCGGCGGCCCTTCCTGCGGCTCTGGACGGCTTCATGCGGGCGCACTTCGGGCACAGGGCTTCGTTCTGACCACGACTGGCGCGGGTAGGAGAGCCCTCCCCGGATTGGGAATCCGGCGCGTCGGCGGGCGGGCGAGCACGCCCCTCTCGAGAGATGTGGGGTCGGCCCGGTCTACTACTGCCCCTTCGCCTGATCCTTCTTCGCGTGAGCTTCAGCCTCTTCCACCTCGGCCTCCGCTTGCCGCCAAGTCCCGACCATCTCCTCCGAGAGCGAGTCTGACTTCAGCTTCAGGGACATTGGGAACTGCTGAGCGATGTCCCACCAGAGTTCTGACCGGCGATACTCCAGCGTTGAGTCGCGCCGGGTGGCCTTATCCGCCGCAAGGCTGCGTGTCATCCATTCCGGGTGGCTGAAGCAGCGCCGTCGCATGACTTCGCGGACGGCCTCCCGCAGCCGCTTTTCGACTCCCGCGTCCTCTAACACCAACGCAAGATCCAACAGGAGGGTGTCCATGTCATAGCGCCGTTGCCAACGCTCATGATCGAGATTGGCTGTCACCCGCATGGTCACCAGTCTGTCCACGAAGGCGTAGAGAATGATGCCGTGGGCCCACAGCAGGACCGCCACGGACCAGATCATATGTCCTCCTTCTGTGCACTTGCGGTGAATCCTACTTGAGCGTAAACGGGAGCGCACGCACCCCATCGCCACGCCAGGGGTTGCCAGAACGGAGCCGGCGCAAGGAGAGCGCGGCCGGACTCAGATAGCCCGCCGCGAAGACGAAGAGGAGAGCAGCAAGAAGAGGAACGCCCCGGGGCCCGCGTCGAGGCCAAGCTCGCCGAGGGCGGCCCGCGCCCCTCTCGCGCCTGTGCCCCAACTGTGCCCGTCTTACGTGTGGGTAGGGTCCGGAACGTCCCGCATGTCCCGAAGGCCGTCGCCGGAAGTCGCTGAGCCTCCGAGAATGCGGGACGAAGCGGTACCATGGGGAACGTCGGGCGGGGCCGTGGAGTTGACTTAAACCCTGGAGCGGCGAAAGCCGCGTGTGGGTTCGACTCCCACCTCCGGCACCACTCGTTCAAGGACTTAGCGCCGTCTGTCCCCTCTAGCACCACAACGTCACCCCGACCAAGGCACGAGCTAAGGACACTCATCATCCGGTCACGTTAGCGGGCGCACCTACAGCGTCCTCCCCATACACGGCCACCAATCATTCTTGGTTACTCTCAGTTCGTTCTTGAACCCAGATGGCGGCTCCGAAGCCGGCGTGGCCGACGATCTGGCCCTTGTCGTTGATGCTGCGGGCGAAGCCGAAGACGGGTTCGCCGGGGGGAAGAGGGAGGGAGATGGGCGCGGTGGCATTGGGGCCCTCCCAGAAGACGGGCCGGATGCCGATGAAACCGACGATCTGGCCTGTCTTGTTGATGCTCAGGGCGCCGCCAGAGCCGCCCGGGAGGATCGTTGGGCGCGTAGCGTCGGGGCCCTCCTAGAAGGCAGGTAGGCCGCCGAGCTGGCCGACGATCTGGCCCTTCTTGTTGATGCTCGAGGCAAAGCCGCCGAAGGGCCCGGGATCGCCCGAGGGGACGGGGAGGATTGTGGGGGCGTTGGAGTCAGGACCAGCCCAGAACGCGGGTAGGGTGCCGGCTTCGCCGAAGAGGCCGCCGACAATCTGGCCCTTCTTGTTGATGCTCGCGGCATCGCTGCCAAAGGGGCCAGGTAGGACTCGAAGCGTATGTCCGTCCTGCGCACGCACCTCCTCCGCTCCCGGTCCCAAGAGGAGGAAGAGCCCCAACGCGAAAGGTAGGTCGCGGGCGTCCCTCACGCGAAGACGCGAAGCGCCCATACTCTCGATCTCTTCTCTGAAAATCATTTCTTCTTCTCCAGAGTTGAAGCGCATCAGACTTGGGTCTCCACCCTCTCCAAGACAGCGACCAACTCAACCTCTCGGGGTCGGTCCCGGCCTTGAAGAGCAAGAGCGACGCCAGAGGGCCCGTCCGACGCCGTCGCTTCGTTAATGGCTCAAGTGCAGGGGAGGCGGCGGTCGATGCTGGCTGTCACAGCCGCCGCACTTCCATCCCGCCGCCCAGACGCTGCGCGACCACGCCCACTATCTGGGCGGTAGTCTTTCCCCGCCCAGAGCAGGCGGGCACAGGGCGAACGGGTGCCGGATGTGTTCTAGGCTCATGACGGATCCCCCGAATTGCTCGTTGCCGGTGCTGTCTTCCAGCCAGCCGAAGACGGCGACACCGGCGCCGACGCTCGGAATCAGGGAGAAGCTGACCGGTACGATGTCGCGCATGAGTTCAAGTCCCTCTCTGCCCCCCCGTGAAGTCGCCCGCGAGAACCCGAGCACCGCAGGAGGCTGCGGCTTTCGCCTCCTCCAGTTGCCCGAGGATGGCCGGCAGCTCCTCTGGAGAAGCCGCCCTGATGCTCTGCTTGATGACGTCGAACGCCGCGGTGCTCATGATCCCTCCTGACGCGCACGGGTCGATGTAGTGACGGTCTCCTGCCTCGCCTTGTTCGACGGCCTTCCTCCCGGCCCGCGGACTGGCTCTCTCCAGAACCTATGAAGGACGCCGACATGGCCGATGCCATCGTCCGCTTTGCGTTCACGTACATCGAGAACACGTTCATGTCGCCGGTCTGGTGGGCCGGACTCCCAAAACGACACGATCGACCAGCTGGTCGCCCGGATGCGCGCCAAACCGACGGCGGCCAGCCTCCTCGACGACGGCTTGCGCGCGGCGGCGTGGCCGGTGCATCGACGCACGTCGGGGAAGACGTAGCCCGATGGTGAAGTGGAGCAACGGGCGACCGCCGAATGACGTTAGACTCAGTGCGAAATGCGGGCGATGGTCCTCGACGCGCCCGGCCGGTCTCTCCACGATGCCGACGTGCCGGCACCCGAGGTGGGGCCGGGGGAGGTCCGGCTCCGCGTCCGCGCCTGCGGGGTCTGCCGCACCGACCTGCACGTGGTGGACGGCGAGCTCCAAGAGCCGAAACTTCCCCTGGTCCCGGGCCACCAGATCGTGGGCACGGTCGAACAGTTGGGAGCGGGCGTGACGGGTCTCGCCGCGGGCGACCGCGTGGGCGTACCCTGGCTCGGCTGGACTTGCGGGGCCTGCCGCTTCTGCCGCTCGGGCCGGGAGAACCTGTGCGGGGCCGCGCGTTTCACCGGCTACCAGCGCGACGGCGGCTACGCGCAGCAGGCGGTGGCGGATGCGCGCTACTGCTTCCCGATCCCGGAGGGTTACCCGGACGATCAGGCGGCGCCGCTGCTCTGCGCCGGCCTCATCGGCTACCGTTCGCTCGCGATGAGCGGCGAGGCCGAGCGCCTCGGCCTCTACGGCTTCGGTGCGGCCGCCCACATCGTCATTCAAGTGGCGCGCCACCAGGGCCGGCGCGTCTTCGCTTTCACCCGAGCGGGTGACCGCGAGGCCCAGGAGTTCGCGCTCGGGCTGGGGGCGGAGTGGGCGGGCGATGCGAGCCGGCCTGGCCCCGAGCCCCTCGACGCGGCCATCCTGTTCGCTCCCGCGGGTGAGCTGGTCCCAGCCGCGCTCAAGGCCGTGGACCGGGGCGGGGTCGTGGTTTGCGCCGGGATCCACATGACCGACATCCCCTCGTTCCCCTACCGCATCCTCTGGGAGGAGCGCGTCCTGCGCTCCGTCGCCAACCTCACCCGACGCGACGGCGAGGAGTTCCTGGCCCTCGCCCCCCGCATCCCCGTGCGGACCGAGGTGGAGCGCCTCCCGCTCGCCCGGGCCAACGACGCCCTCGCCCGCCTGCGCGAAGGCCGGGTCCGCGGCGCGGCCGTGCTCGTCGTCGACTGAGGCCGGCGTGGACGGGCCGGTCGGGAGCGCCTATCCTTGGAGCCGCGCCACCCGGATCTGATGCGCCGGGTGCCCAGGCGGCCTCAGGAGGAGGGCGCGGGGCCCGGTCACCCGTTTCCGAGCATTCCGAGTACGTCGACACCCATCTTGGCAATCAGGGTCGCCGTTGCCAAGCCGACGAGCCAGTCCACGGCAGGGTCTTTCATTCTGGGCTTCCCGCTTAGGGGGACCACTGGATAGGGGACGAAAGCGCCCTCCTCTGGCGTGCCGAGCTTTCGGAGCATCTCCTCGCGATACTCAAGGATCTTCCGCGCGCCCACCAAGTCGTGCCTCAGAGGCAAGAACAATGCCCACAGGAGAACCAAGAACCCAAGGTCTGCGACGACCAGGAAAAGTCGCAGCGGAGCGTTACCTAGGACGAAGGCTGTTACGGCAAAAGAAGCCGTGGTTAGCATGGCCGCGAGCTGATAAATGCGGTCCTTGAGGACGCGGACTTCTGTGCGATCTTCAAGTATGGCGCTGTTGATCAGAGCAGCCTTGGTTTCCAACGGGAGCGTCACGGCCGCTTACTCTTCATGGCTCGCACGACCTCCCTTCCGCCCAACAGCCAGTTGAGTCGCGAGATCGCGTCGCACCGATGTTTCAATCGCGACGCGCGCTCCCCCTCTCTAAGGCTGCACAAGCCTTCTCCCTCGGGCCTCGACACTACTCATGCCTTCACCTGCTCAGCGGCAGCACCTTCGCGCCGCCTCCTCGCGCAGCAATCGCTCCAGCCACCCCTCCCACGCCACGAGCGGAGGGGCCGCGGCAACGTTCAAGCCTTCCGCGCGATCGCAGATCGCGTCGATGGCCGCCCGCTTTCCTGTCCCTCCTCGACACGAGCCAGAACGCCCTTGAGGCGGTCTGCTCGTGGCGCAGATGCGGCTGGCGGCAGGTTGCTTCAGGGGCGGTTTCCGGGTGGTCAAGCGGGCACACTGCGGGCAAAGCGGTTCGTCTTGACCACGACTGCGGGCCGAAGAGCCCTCGCCGGCTTGAGAATCCGGCGCGTCCCGAGGCCGGTCGCGAACCTGAGGGAGTAGGGGCATGGGTAGGGGAGGGGGGTGTTGACATGGGGTAGACACCTGATAGGCTGTCTTCTGCGCCTGAGTTGAGACGCTAAGCGCCTCGTGCGGGGCTCTAGGCCCTGCCTCAGAC
>Ga0137375_10004709_pt1 | contig 16272 bp, 16 predicted proteins | sample SagtaG_24_FD_104936 | JGI IMG/M metagenome (GOLD analysis project Ga0137375, IMG submission 104936) | Vadose zone soil microbial communities from Sagehorn Ranch, Mendocino, California, USA - Sage1_R_113_16 metaG | ecosystem: Environmental > Terrestrial > Soil > Vadose zone | place: USA...
CAACCCGAGTGGGCCATAGAATGCATCATAAGTAAGGCTCATCATAATATAGAGCCAAACGGCCCCAAGGGTTACGAGTACCGTCGACTGAGTGAGTGCAGTCCTGACGATGGTGAAGAGCTCTCTTTGGTGGTCCACGTCGCTAGAGTCGTCACCGATGGCGTGCAAACCCACCCTCAGATTTATCGCTTAAGCCAACGTAGTCAGGACCGTACCTTAATGTAACTGAGCGCGTACAGGGTCCAGCGCCGATTTCCCGGACGTGGCGACCTCGGAGATGAGACGGTTCGCCAGGCCCGTGCGCATCATCTTTGGTTACCGCGCCTACCAGTTTGAACTCGGCCTCGGCGCCGGCTGGCGGCGTCGTAGATCAGCTTGTCGCCCTCGAAGATGTACCTGCGGCGCGCCCGCCGTCGAGTTGAACGCCACGCGCAGTGCGGGCGCTTCCACCACCGCGTTGACGCAGAGACTGATGATCATTGCTAGAGCCGAGGCGGCGTTTGTGGCGCTGCGCACAGCGGCATCGACGCTGTGCGCCATCAGGTAGTTGCCATGCGGCCAGAGTGGTGGCCGACCGTTCGACGAGTGACCGTTGATGAATGTCATTCGTAGTACCGGAGCTGGCCAGTCACGGCGTTCCGGAACGCTTCAAGAGCGCGGGCGATATCACTGTCGCTGGTCTGCCAGTTGGACACCGATAGGCGGATGGCCCTGCGGCCGTCGACCGTCGTTCCGCTCATCCATGCCTCGCCGCTGTCCACCACGTGGCGGAGGACCAGGTCGGTTGTCTGGTCATCGGCGAACCGGAAGAGAACCTGGTTGATCACGACCTCGTTCAGGAGCTGGCAGCCGGGTATGCTGGCCAAGCCCTCGGCGAACGTCCGGGCATGCGCACAGGTCCGCTCCACCAGTTCCGCGACGCCCCGTTGCCCGAGAGACCTGAGCGCCGCGTAGACGGCAAATCCCCGCGCTCGCCGCGAGAAGGCGGGAGTCCAGTCCATGGCGTCTCGTGGTTGCCCCGGGCCGCCCTGAATCAGGTAGCCGGCGGTGGCCGTCATCGCGGCCCGGTGAGAGTCGGGGTGGGCGCAGAAGGCCAGGCCGGAGTCGTACGGGACGTTCAGCCACTTGTGTGTATCGCAGGCCCACGAGTCGGCGCGGTCGGCGCCCTTGACGAGATGGCGAAGCGCCGGGCTCGCGGCGGCCCAGAGGCCGAAGGCCCCGTCGATGTGCAGCCATGCCCCCGTCTCGGCCGCGGCGTCGGCGATGTCGTCAAGGTCGTCGAAGGAGCCGGTGTTGATCTCACCGGCCTGGGCACAGATGATCGCGGGAGCGCCCCCGGCGGCGAGTTCCTCGCGCAGCCGGGGGACCTGGATCCGGGCGGAACCGTCGGCGGGGACGACCCTCAAAGAAGCCCTCCCGATGCCGAGGAACCTAAGGGCGCGGTCGATGCTCACGTGGCGCCGGGCGCTCACCACGACCTGGATGGGCGGGGATCCGCTCAGGCCCAGCTCTTCGACGTCCCAGCCCACTTTTTGCAGGATGTGGTGTCGTGCCGCGGCCAGGCAGGTGACGTGGGCCATCTGACACCCGGTGACGAAGGCGAACGACGCGTGCTCCGGGAGCCCGAGCAACTGCCGGAGCCAGGCACCTGTCACCTCTTCGACGATGGATGCGGCCGGGCCGCACGCGTAGAAGCCGGGGCACTGGTCCCAGACGGAGGTGAGCCAGTCGGCCGCGACCGCGGCCGGGAGGCCTCCCCCGATCACGAACCCGAAATAGCGGCCCGAGGGTATCCCGACCAGTCCCGGTTCGGCCGCACGAGCCAGCTCCTCCACCACTACCAGCGGATCGACGGGGCTGGCCGGGAGCGCGCCACCGAGCCGAGAACGCAGCTCGTCGACGGTTGCCGACGCGGCGACCGGCCGCCTGTCCAGCGACTGGAGCCAGCCGGCCGCGATCTGCGCCGTGTGGAAGAGCAGATCGCCTGGCACCGCGGCGGGAGGGCGGGGCCGGCCCCTGACATCCATCTCCACCTGTGACTTCCTCCGTAACTGCGTGGCGGTTCTACGAGGACCCTAGGTGGAGCCGGAGCTGCGGTCTTGTACAAGATTGCTCTGGCTAGGCTGATCCCGTGACCAGAGCCTCCGGCCCCTCCTCGAACCCCCAGGAGGCCGACGGCGCCCGGATATGGCGGGCGGACGACCTCGGCGGCTTGGAGCTTTTCAGGGCCACTCTCAGCGAGTTCGCCTTCCGCCCGCACGCGCACGAGGAGTTCTTCATCGCCCTCACGGAGGGAGGCCTCGCCACGCCCACCTACCGGGGAGACCGGCACGTGATCGGCCCCGGCGACCTGATCGTGCTCAACCCGGAGGAGGCCCACGCCGGTGGTCCCCCGGCGGAGGGTTCCTGGACGTACCGGGCCCTCTACCCCCGCCCGGACCTCATGCGCGAGATCATGGCGGAGTTCCCCGCAGACAGGCCCACGATGCCCGAGTTCGTGAGGGATGTCGTGCGGGACCGGGAGGTCGCGGCGCGTCTTCGCCGCTTCCACAGGCTCTCGGAGCAACCCGAATCGAGCAGGCTCGAACGCGAAGCGTATCTCGCCGAGGCCCTCGTGCTGCTGGTCGGCCGCCACGCGGCACCCCCGCAGGCGCCCAGATCGCCCGGCCCGGAACGCAGGGCGGTCCGCCTCAGCCGGGCGTACCTCGAGGAGCATGAAAAGGAGAACGTGACTCTGGAAGCCCTGGCCCGGTTCGCCGGCCTCAGCGCCTTCCACCTATGCCGTGTCTTCCGGGGGGCCGTGGGAATGACGCCCCACGCTTACCAGACGCAGGCTCGGGTGCGACGCGCCAAGTCCCTCCTGAGCGCGGGGCTGCCCATCACCCAGGTCGCCGCGGAGACGGGCTTCTACGACCAGGCGCACCTCACCCGGCACTTCAAGCGCATCGTCGGCCTGACCCCCGGCCGCTACGTCAAGGATGCCACCACCTGACGGCTTGGTCCGCGAACCAGCCGAGTGTCCACGCGGGCGTCTGGATTCAAGGGCCCGCACCCCAGCTCGACGCGGCGGGCGGCCACAGATCCGGCTGTGTCTCCCGATCTCACGGATATTCCCACCGGTTCTCGGTGAAGCAGCGGTTGCGGCGCGGCGTGATCCTGGGCGAAACAGACAGACTTGTGCTACGGGAGGCTCGAGAGCGAAGGAGGCGACATTGACCACGAATCACCCAAACCAGCTCGGCGCATCCAGACCTACCGCCCCTACGATCGACGCCGAGCTGCGGCGCACCCACCGGCTCAGCGAGGCAGGCGTCGCGGTTCCCCGATCCTGCGCGCGCTCACGGCCCGGCATCTGCGAAACGGGGAGGGTGGGATGACGGCTGTTCGCCCACGCAGCCGTGAGCTGGCCGAGCGCGCATCGAACGGGACACAGGTGCGGCTGCTCTGGCGGCAGGGACCGAGGCAACTGTGAGTCGAGGTACGGGACCGGACGCCGACCGGGCGGTGTGAGCAGTGACGCATTCCATCCGACGGTCGCCCAGATAGAGCACATCGCGCTAGCGACGAACGATGCCGAGTGCCTGTGCGACTTCTACCTGCAGCTCGGGGCGACGGCCTCGCCGCTTTCCACAGACCCCGACACAGGTCTTCGCAAATGCGTGCTGGATTTCTGCGGTGTCCGCTTGGAGCTGTTCGAGCGGCCGGGCCGCCGCCAAGGTGCGGTCGGCGACGCGCCGACGCCGGGGCTTATGCACCTCGGCTTCGCGCTCGGATCCGCCGATGCCGTCGACGAACTCAGCCGCGTCATCGCCACGGCCGGCCACCGCGTGCTCGAGCGGCCGCACCGCACTGGCGAGCTGGGCCGCTACGAGAGCGTTGTCCTCGACCCCGACGGCAACCGGCTCAAGCTCACCGTCTGAGCGGTCCGGCGATGCCTGGAGCGCGCACGGCGCCATTCTAGAATCGCCTGGTGGGAGCGCAGCTGGCTCCGCTCGTGGAGCGCGAGCTCGAGCTCGAAACGGTGGAGCGGTTGCTCGCCGGTGCCTGCGCGGGCTCAGGCGGGGCTGTGGTCTTCGAAGGGCCGGCGGGGATCGGCAAATCGAGTCTGCTCGCGGCCGCTCGGACCGCAGCGGCGGCCGGGGTGCGCGTGCTGTCGGCGCGGGGCGGTGAGCTAGAGCGCGAGTTGCCGTTCGGGATCGTCCGGCAGCTGCTGGAACCAGTGGTGGTGGCCTGTGACCCGAAGGAGCGTGAAGCGTTACTGGCCGGGGGGCGGCGCTGGCGAAGCCTGTCCTCTTTGCGGCCGATCCGGAAGCTGACGCCGAGCCGTCGTTTTCCGCTTTGCACGGGCTCTACTGGCTGACGATCAATTTGGCCGACGCACAACCGTTGCTGGTGGCGGTGGACGACGCGCACTGGGCGGATGTCGCTTCTTTGCGCTGGCTGATCTATCTCGCCCGCCGGCTGGAAGGCGTGCGGCTGACGCTTGTGCTCGCGACCAGGCCGGCCGAGCCTGGCCCTGTGCAGGAGTTGCTCGACGAGCTGCTCGTCATCCCCGAGGTCGCAGTCCTTGAGCCGGGCGGGCTGAGCGAGCAGGCGATCACCATGCTCGCGGTACAGCTGCTGGCCGCTGAGCCCGATCCGAGCTTCGTCGCCGCTTGCCAGCGGGCTACCGGCGGCAACCCGTTCTTGCTCCTGGAGCTCTTCGGCGAGCTCCACCGGCGGGAGATCGCGCCGAGTCGCGAGAACGCCGGCCTGGCCAGCCAGCTGAGCTCGCACGGCGTCGGCCGAGCCGTGCGCGCCCGTCTGAGGCGCCTGCCACCCGGCTGCACCGCCCTCGCTCGCGCCGTCGCCGTGCTCGGCGACCCGGCCAAACCGGCCCTCGCAGCGCAGCTCGCCGGCCTCGACAAGGACGCGGCCCGGCGCGCCGCCGACGCTCTGGCCGAGGCGGTGATCTTCGAGCCCGGCCTCGGGCTTGCGTTTGTCCACCCGCTCGTGCGATCGAGCGTCTACTCCGAGCTGAGCTCTCAGGAGCGTGCCCGACACCACGAGCGCGCCGCCCGCCTGCTCACAGGTGCGGGCGAGGCAACGGATCGGATTGCCGTACACCTGTTGGCGACCCATCCTGGCGGGGATGGCGAGACGGTGAACACGCTGCGGCAGGCGGCTAAGGGCGCAAGCAACCGCGGTGCCCCCGACGTTGCGGTCACGTACCTACGGAGAGCTCTTGCGGAGCCGCCGTCGCCGGAGCTCGAACCTGTACTTGTTCACGAGTTGGGCAGGGCCGCGCTCAGCGCTGGCGAGTTCGGGATCGCGATCGAGCAGCTCCGGCAGGCAACTCGGGATCTTGCCGATGGGCGGCTGCGCGCGGAAGCGGCGAACGCGCTGGGTTCGGCCCTCTTCCTCGCGCACCGGCCCGAGGAGGCGAGGACCGATCTCACGGCAGTCATCGACGAGTTGCCAGAGAGCGAGCGCGAATGGGACTGCGGCTGCAAGCGACGCGCTGGGTGGCCGTGAGGGGCAGCGTTGCGGTGTGGCGTCGTCTCCAGGCAACCGGGGAACGGTTCGTCGTCACCTCCCGCACCCCGCGGACGATCGGGGAGTGCCTGCAGGTCGCCGTCGCGGCGTACGACGCCGCTCGAACCGGGACAGCCCGGGAGGCGCGCCAGCTGGCCCTGCAGGCGTTCGCGGACGGGCGGCTGCTCGAAGACCCGGGTCCGGAGTCGGGTGGGTTCTGGACCGTCCCGACCGTGCTCCTCCTCGCCCACGCCGATGACGACGCGGCGCGAGTCAGCACCGCGGTGATCGAGTGGGCGAAGCAGCACGGGTCGTTGCCGACGTTCTCGATGGCGGCTCAGCTGCGCGCATACGTCTGCCTGCGTCGCGGCTCACTGGCCGAAGCGGAGGCGGATGCGGCGAGCGCGCTCGAGCATCCTGGCCTGCCGGGCTTTCCTCGCTACGGCCGCATGGCGCTCGTCGACGTAATGCTCGCGCGGGGCAAGCTGACCGAGGCCGCCGAAGTCTTTGCACAGGTTGGGCCCCAGCCCGCAGCAGCAGGCCACATCCGCTACCTGCAGACACGCGCTCGCCTATGGGTGGCCTCGCGGCGCCCCGACGAAGCGCTGCTAGATCTGATCGCCTGCGGCCATCTCGAGCGGGAGTGGGAAATCCATACACCTGCGTTTAGCACGTGGCGCGCCGACGCCGCGCCGCTGCTGGCATCGCTCGGCCGCCACGACGAGGCTCGTGCTCTGGCCCGTGAGGAGGTCGAGCGCTGCAGCGCCTTCGGCGCACCAGGTCCGCTCGGCGCTTCGCTGCGCACGCTTGGCCTCATCGAGCCGGGACTCTCAGGGATCGAGCTGCTCGAGCAAGCCGTCGCCCACCTCCAGCGGTCACCGGCGCGGCTCGAGCACGCGCTCGCGCTGCTCGAGCTGGGCGCGGCGACCCGCCGCGCCGGCCAACGCGCCGGCGCGCGCGAGCCACTCCGCGAGGCGCTCGAACTGGCCCGCGCCTGCGGTGCCGACGCGGTTGCTGCGCGCGCCCACGACGAGCTGATCGCAGCCGGTGGCCGCCCGCGCCGAGACCCCACCGAGAGCCGCAGTAACCTCACCGCCGCCGAGCTGCGCGTCGCTCGTATGGCCGCCGAGGGGATGACCAACCGCGAGATCGCACAAGCGCTCTTCCTAACCGAGAACACCATTGAGACTCACCTCCGCAGCGTCTTCCGCAAGCTCGAGATCCGCTCCCGGTCGCAGCTCGCTCGCGCCCTCTAGCAGCGCCGGGCGGCCCGCTTCTCACGGAGTTCCTCACCGGCGCTCCGTGAGGCGGCAGGCGGCACGCGCGTCGATCCTGGTTGCAACAACCCAGTAGCGCTTCGCCCATGGCGCAAGACGCAAGGGAGACGAAATGAACATCTTGCGACGCCACTGAGCGGGCTCGCTCGCGGCACAGCCTGGCGGAGATCCTAAGGCGAACATCGCCTGGAGTCGCGAAGCGTTCGCGGCGATGCGCCGCCATATCGGGAGCGGCCGCTGGCCCAGCTACCTCGGCGACGATAAGGCAGACGACGCCATCCGCGCTGCCCACGGCCCGAATTACGACCGGCTGCTCGCGGTCAAGCGGCGGTACGCCCGGGACAAGGTGTTCCACCTCTGCCACAACATCGTGTCCTAACCCTGGCAGCCGAAAGTCAACCCACCCGGAAAAGAGAACCATGTCCCGCAGCACGACCAGCAAGCGACGGTGGGCGCTCCTCGCCCTCGCCGCCGCCACCACTACCACCCTCGCGCTCGCCGCTCCGGCACTGGCCGCGAGCGATGGCCAGACCGGCTTCGGCTTCAACGCCGGCGAGATCAGCGGCTTTCCCACCGGTGCCATCTCCCTGACCGGCGGCGGCGCATTCAACCTCGACACCAAGCTCGTTCACTCTGGCGGTGGCTTCCGCTGCACCGAGGATGTAGTCGGAATGGTGCCTCTGAATGGCTGCCTCGCCAGGCAGGGTGTCCGCTGGGATACGGAAGAGCTCTTGGCGAGCACCGGTTTCAAGTGCACCGGTGCCGCGAGCGAAGCCAGAAAGACGGCGACCACAGGCGACGGGATCGTCGTCCTGCAGTCCGACTTCTACCGAGCAGGCGATGGAATCGACGAATCCTTCCGCGCCCAGCTGATCGTCTCCCAGAACGACATCGCTCCGGACATTCCTGGCGTCCAGAACGTCTGGGTCCAGGGGGTCGGCTGCGGCTCGGCCATCGTCCACTTCAGCTCGCCGAGCTGAACATACAGGCGCCGAGTCCGAGAGGTACGCCGGCGCGTCCACCCGAACGCTCGAGGAGTTGCGGCCCAACGAGGGCCCAGAAACAAGAAGGAGACGACATGAACATCCGTCTTAACCGCCTACTGCTAACGGGGATCATCGCTGCCGCGGCGGCCTTGTCCATGACGCAGGTGGCCCAGGCCGGACCACTGCCGCCTACGGTCCCGGACGCAATCCAGGTGGGTGACGGCAACAAGGTGTTCCTGGTCGGCCACGCGGTCGGCGTCCAGATCTACTCCTGCAACGCCACCTCGAGCGGCTTCGCCTGGGGTTTCGTCGCGCCCCGTGCGAATCTGTACGACGACCACGGCAAGCTCATCATCACCCACTTCGCCGGGCCAACGTGGCAGGCCATGGACGGCAGCAAGGTCGTGGGCCAGCTCGTGGACCACGTCACCGTCGATCCCACCGCCATTGACTGGGTGCTCCTGTCCCGTGCTTCGACGGCCGCTGGCCCTGACGGTGACCGGCTCGTGGACACGACCTTCATCCAACGGATCTCAACCACCGGTGGCCTCGCTCCCCCCGCCGCGGAATGCAACGCGACAACGGCCGGTACCGTGGCCGAGGTCCCATACACCGCCGACTACTACTTCTGGAAGAAGAGCGGTGCCTGACGATAAACGCCCGTACCCGGAAGGGCCTGGCCCGACGCAACAACCGCAACCCACAACGATGGGCGGAACCACGCGCCCTCGATCGTTATCTAGTACCGACCCCGCGATGGCGATGACTGCTGAGGATCGTCTCCGGCGGGGTGAGGGCCCGGCAGGTGACCCGGGCCCTCACCCCGGGTCGACAAGATGGATTCTGGGGATGGCTACCCAACCCTCAGGTCATCCCGCGCCCGGCCCCGGGGCGTCCCTGCAGAATCTGGTCGCGGAGGCGCTGGGCGGGCAGGCCTTGCCCGAGGCAAACGAACTCGGCGAATCTGTCCCGCAACCGGCCACACTGCCATCGTGTATGGGCAGACGACGACGATGAGCATTGCCGGCCAGTGACCACGGCGGTCAGCCGTGCTGCTCGCTGAGGTACTCGTGGACGAGCTGCACGGCGATCGCACCCGCGCCGGCAGCCGACGCGACGCGCTTGACCGAGCCCGCACGCACGTCGCCAACGGCGAACACACCAGGCACGCTCGTCTCCAGCAGCAAGGGCGCACGCTCCAACGGCCATCCTGCCGGCAACGCTCCGTCCCGGAGCAGGTCGCGGCCGGTCAGGACGTAGCCCCGCTGGTCGCGCTCCACGCTCCCGGCCAGCCACGCGGTGCGTGGCTCACCGCCGATCATGATGAACAGGCCCGCGGCGTGCACGGTCCTGGTCGTTCCGTTTCGGCGGTCCCGGAGTGTGATGCGCTCGAGGCGCCCACGACCCTGCCCGTCGACCAGCTCCGTGCGCAGCCGCACCGCCACGTTTTGGATGGCCCCGAGCTCGCGGACGAGGTAGTGGGACATGCTGGTGGCCAGGGCGTCACCGACCAGCAGCGTCACCGACCTGGCGTACCTGGCTAGGTGGACGGTGGCCTGGCCGGCGGAGTTCCCGGCCCCCACGATGAAGACGTCCCCGCCTTCCATCGCCTGAGCTTCGGCCCCAGCCGCGCCGTAATACACGCCTGCGCCGCGCAGCGCCTCCAGGCGGGGGATATCAAGGCGGCGCCAGGCGACGCCGGTGGCGATGATGACCGTCCTGGTAGCGATCTCGCTGCCGTCCGACATTCGCACCAGGCGGTCGGGCCCGCGGACCGAGAGACCGGTCACCTGCTGGCTGACGAAGTTCGCCCCGAAGAGCCACGCCTGCTCCACGGCGCGGTTGGTGAAGTCCTGGCCGCTGAGCCCGCGCGGGAAGCCGAGGTAGTTGCGGATCAGGGAGCTGGTGCCGGCCTGCCCGCCGAGTATCTCTGACTCCAGCACCAGCGTCTGGAGCCCCTCGGACGCGGCGTAGACGGCGGCCGCCAGGCCGGCTGGCGCGCCGCCGACGACGGCGACGTCGCAGGTTCCCGCGGGAGGCCGGCGGCGGAACCCCAACTGCTCGGCAAGCTCGGCGTTGGACGGGTCGACGAGCGCCTGACCGTTGTAGAACACCAGCACCGGCAGGCGCGAGCCGTCCTGGCCGAGCTCAGCGAGCAGGGCCTGGCCAGCCTCGGTGCCCGCGGCATGAAACCTGTACGGGATGGCGGCGCGCGTAAAGAAGTCACGCAGCTCGTGGGCGCGCACCTGCCCGGCCAGGCCGACAATCCGGACCGCCTCGAAGCCTGGCGGCTGCGAACTGGCCCACTCCGCCAGGAGCTCACTGACCGGCAGGTACAGCCAGCGCTCGACCTCACCCACGGGATCGAACAGGTAGGAGTCGATCTGCCCAAGGATCATCGCCCGCACGGCCGGATGCGCCGAGGCGGAGGCCCACTCTCCCCGGCCGATCAGCAGGACCCGCTTGGCGCCCGGGTGCAGCTCGTGGGCACGCACAAGGAATTCCACCCCATCCATGCCGGCCATGCGGGGTGCCCCGATCAGCAAAGCGACCGTCTCCGAGCTGGCCGCAAGCTGTGCGAGCGCGGTCAGGGCCGTATCCGGCGAGCGCTCGCTGAGGACCTGGTAGTCGGCCCCGAAGCGCCGGTCCAGCACGCCGGCAAGCTCCCGCAGGGCCTGTTCCTGATCGTTGACCAGAAAGAAGATCGGTCTGCCCACATTGTCGCCTTTCCGCCCGCCAGGGGCGAAGTGCTGCGGGACGGATACCCATGAGCACAGTAGTGCCTGCGGCCCGCGAAATAGGGCCGCGCCTTGGCTCGGCGGATCGGGACACCCTTCCTGGCCACCCCGGAATCCGGCGCCCACCCCCAGGAGGTGGCGGCCGTGGTGGCCGCCGACTGCGAGGCGACCACGCTGCCTGAGAGGTCTGCGGTCGGGTGGCCCGATGCGCCCTACCGAGCTGGGGGCGACCACGCGCGACCGCAAAGACCCGGCGCGCCCAGCCAGCCGCGTGCCGGCCCACATCCCGCAGACGGTGCGCGCACCCGGCTGGACCAGGAACCCGGCCACCAGCGGGCAGCAGGTCTGAAAGGTCGGGGGGCCACGAAAGCAAAGCGAGCAGGTTGACCAGCGAGGGCGGTCGGCCCATGCGGGCAGGCTCAACCGCTGCTAGCTGGCGGTTAAGGCGCGGCATCTTCGGCTCCCGCAAAAGGCGCCGCGAGTCCGGGTCAGGTGCGGGCTCGCTGGTACACCTCTAGCTGGAGGGGGCTGATGCCGCCAGAACTGATGGGCACGATGTCCATCGGGCAGCTCGAGAGCACGATCAGGCAGTCCTGAGCCGCGCGGAAAGCAATGTAGTCACCAGGCCGGGAGGATGTCGGGTGGGAGACGAGAGTGCCATCGGGCTGAGGCCGCACGTCCATAAATATATTGAGCGGCTGCGGAACCATCGGCGCTTGACGACCGCGGTCGCGTAGCGCCTCACGCAGGTTCTCTGCGCAGGACCGGTGCGCGGCGCCCGCGCCGAGCAGTGCATAGCGAACGGGATCGCAAGCGGCGTACAGCATGTCATGCCGCCCGGGCGAGGTGTCCCCCGTCACAAACGGGATCGGCCGGCGCCGGTTTGTCAGCACTGGGTCACCCGGCCGCGGGAACAGTTTCCGGATTTCGACCCTCGTGTGCTCCGCGCTGGCGAACTCAGACTCATCCGCCGCGGCGAAGGCGAACAGATCACCTACCTGGCCTCCCTCGACATCCACGACGTGGACATACTGTCCCGCGTTGACACCCACCGCCCGCGCCTGTCCGGCTGACACCAGCACTGACTCGACCACAACACATCGCTCCCACATCCGGCTGTGTGAACGGCCGACAATCTCCCACTGCATCGGCCGCAAGCCGAGACACATCCTCTTCCGCCGTCCCGCAGTGGTCACTACTGGCGACATATTCCCCTCGCACCCGCCGGCCCTTCCTGTGCCCGGCTGTCTTTTTCGCTCAGCCGGCTGGCGCGCAGCGGGCGATCTCATGCAGTTGCCACTCCACGTTGATGAGGGACGGGGAGCAGGTAGCCGCGTTCCAGGCCGATGGCTTCGGCCCACCGCATGCCGGTGTAAGCGATGGTGATGATGAGTGTGAGAAGGATCCAGCCCATGTGCGGTACAGGTCGCGATCGCAGCAATGGAAAGTGACAGGCGGTTGCGGTGCGCCCCGTGCCCCGGCACCGGCGACTGATTGGGACACCCGGTGGATCTACGTCGTCGTGGGAGGCCCGCAGGGGCGCTAAGGCTGGTGGCCGCCAGGACCTGCACCGGCGGCCACCACCTTGTCGCTGGAGCCGTCGCCGCGCCGGTCCGGCGGCCGGTAGTAGTTGAGGAACATGTCCACTCCGGCCGTGATCAACTTGTCAGCGAGTACGTCATCGATCAGCGAGCCGTACGAGTTGTAGACGAGGTGCGGGTAGAGGGTAAGCGAAAAGAGCTGGATGACGGCGACGTCGACGTCAGGGACGGCGAGTTCTCTCCGTTCCGACAGCTGTTTTAGCAGGTCGGAGAGTAGTGGGAAGGATCGGCCGGGGCGCTTTGCTGCCAAGCCTGCCCCAGCTCTGGGAAGCGGCGGAGCTCGCCTGTGACGAGATTCCGCAAGGCCAGCACTGACGGCACGACTGCAACCGCTGCAACCGCCAACACCGGCGAAGCGCCCTGTCTGCGTTGAGTGCCGCACAACGTCACACTGAAGGAGAACTCGCGTCATGACTGGTCATCTGAACCGCAGCAGCCGGTCTCACTCTCTCGACCGCGACCCAGCTTCGTCGAGCTACCCGGCCGTCGAAGCGGGACGCGCAGGCCCCCTGGTGGTCTCGCGGACCAACCCCCGCTACTTCACCGTCGCCGGCACAGGTCCCGCCGGGGAAAAGGCGATCTACCTCACAGGCTCGCACATATGGAACAACTTCCACGACGGCATGGGCCAGGGCGCGCAATGTGCCGACGCTCCGGAGCCTTTCGACTTCCAAGCCTATCTGGCCTTCTTGAAAGATCACGGGCACAACTTCATCAGGCTCTGGCGTTGGGAACACGTCATGTCTCAAGCTGCCGATGGCGCGTTCCACCTCTGCATGACGCCCCAGCCGTGGGCCCGGGTCGGACCAGGAGTTGCTCGGGACGGAAAGCCGAAGTTCGACCTATCCACGTTCGACGATGTCTATTTCGACCGGCTCCGCGAGCGGGTCGCGGCCGCCGCCGCCGAAGGAATCTACGTCGCGGTAATGCTGTTCGACGGCTTCTGCATGCACCTAACGCCGCCGCCTGACAACATCGAAGGCCACCCTTTCCACACCGGCAACAACATCAGCGACATCAGTATCACCTCGATCGTCGACTACCAGGTACTCCCGCTCAATCCGCGGGTTCAGGCATGTCAGGAGGCGTACGTTCGCAAAGTCGTCGACACCGTCCAGGACCTTCCGAACGTCCTCTACGAAGTCGCCAACGAATCGTCGGGCGGCACCGCCAGCTCGGTCCGGTTCCCTGACGGATCGTCGATCCCGACGGCGATCGGCGACTCGACCCAATGGCAGTACTGGATCATCAGCGTGGTCAAGCATTACGAGCAGCAGATGGACTACTGCCCACACCCAGTCGGAATGACCATGCAATACCCGGTCCCCGACCAGAGCAAAGTCAACGAGCCGCTGTTCGGGGGGCCCGCAGACTGGATCTCGCCCGGCTTCGACGACCGGCCCTCGCCTGGCGCGGGCCGCTGGTTGTCGGACCCGCCCGCTAGCGACGGCACCAAAGTCGTAATCAGCGACACCGACCACTACGCCGCAGGCAAAGGCGACGCGCTGTGGGCCTGGAAGTCCTTCCTTCGCGGCCACCATCCGATCCTCATGGACTTCGGGCTCATCGAAGGTATGAACCCGCCAGAGCCTTCGGCGGGGCCCTTCTCATATGCGGCGTTCGAACCCTGCCGGCTTGCAATGGGAGACACCCGCCACATCGCTGAGCACGTGGACCTCTTGCGCATGCAGCCCTCCCCGGACCTGAGCTCGACCGGCTACGCGCTCGCCGACCCCGGTAGGGAGTACCTCGTCCTCGACCCCACCCCGGCCGCTCACCGATTCACGGTCACCGCCGAACCCGGGACCTACGCGGTTCAGTGGCACAGCGTGCACACCCGCGAGACTGCGGCATCGGCCGCTCTCACTGTCGAGGGGCAGGCTGCCATCGGCCTCGACCCACCCTTCGACGGCCCCGTCGTGGTTCATCTCAAGCGCGCAGCGTCCGAAGTCGGCCCAGGATGACTCACACTGTCCACGGCCGCGTCGACTGCAGCGCATGGCCCACGCATCGAGCAACAAGGACTGCGTCTGCAGACCTGCTCCGCCATCGGGCATCGGCGGGCACTAGCCAACCTCAGCCTCGACGGATTACCCGTTCTGAGCGCCTCCCAAATGGCCTGCCTCCCCGCTACGGCACGCCAGGCGGTAGGCGTGCGTGCGCCGCCGGCCGACGAGATGATCACGATGGTGTTTAGTGAGGCGGCCGAGCTGACGGGCAGCGTCGATGGTGAGGGCTTCAGCCCCGAGGAGTGCACGACCTAGACGGTGACACCGCGTTGTGCTAGGCAGTAGGCGGTGTCGTGTGATCCGCCGCACCGCAGATGGAAGGGGTTGGCTTCATCGGCGGTTTTGCGCGCGCCTCCGAGCACACGGGAGCGCGCGACCTGGCACCGAGTCGGTCCGCTTAGCGCACTCAAGCCCTCACGAGGGGTGTGCCGCAATGAGTTCTGTCGTGGGCTGCGGGCCCGGATGTGGGTGGTCGTCACCGCCTCATCGCTCGCACGTCTCCCGGCCATTGCCGCCATCTTCACGCCTTTGTGTCGGCCGCATGTCCGTGGTCGCTCCGTTCCCGCAGTTGGGGATCACCCGCGTCATGCGCGAACGGGCCGTTTCAAGACGGCCGTTGATCGCTTGGGTCGCGCTCGGCGCCGGCTTCCGGGTCCGCCGTGTGCGCAGGGCGTGTCTGTGTTTAGTTGCGTGCGCTCGCGATGGTCGGAATTGCCTGGCCGCGAGCCCGAGCCCACGCAATGGATCGCTCATCTTCGAGACGCGGATCCACGTGCCGCTCGACCCGCTACCCGGCACCGAGGGCCTGCTCGGGGAACTCGACCCGCTCGGAACTCACGGTCTCGAAGTCATCTCCGGTCTCACGGTGTCCCGGTGAGCGAGCGTAGCGGCCCGAATCAAAGAGTAAAGAGTACAGCCCCATGAGTAGCTGTACGGCCGCGCCGCGCGCACCACCTCCGGTCGCCCCGGCGAGTCGAGTCACGGGTCAGTGCCAAAGCGCGCCGACCGGTCCCGCGACCACCGCACCGTGGAGAGATCGCAACCACGGTCGCAAGAAGCACTTTTCACCCATGCCAGCGTTCTTCGCCATCCAGCAAGGAGAGTCATGTCCATTCACATCGACGCACGTGCGGCGCGCTCGGCCGCATCCGGCGCCCTGCCGCGGCTGTTGCCGCGCACCGCGTGGTGGGCCGTCGCACTGCTCGCCGCGGCGCTGGCCGCGGCGTTCGCTGCGGCCGCGCCGGCGCTGGCGGCGCAGCCTGGAGTCACGCAGGTCAGCGCCGACCCGTATACCCCGGCCACCGCGCCCAGCGGCGAGCATGCCACCGAGGTGGAGCCGGACACGTTCGCGTTCGGCTCGACCTTAGTTTCCGCGTTCCAGACCGGCCGCGTCTTCAATGGCGGCGCCACCGATATCGGCTGGGCCACCAGCAGCGACGGCGGCGTCTCCTGGACCCACGGCTTCCTGCCTGGCACGAGTCGGGAAGCGATGCAGCCCGGCCCGTTCTTTTCTGTCAGCGACCCGTCGGTCGCCTACGACGCCCGCGACCGCGTGTGGATCATCTCCTGGCTCGGCGCGCATTTCTCCGGCGGCGGCATCGTCGACGTCATGGTCAGCCGTTCCACTGACGGCGGCCTGACCTGGGGCACCCCGGTGACGATGGCGGCCACCGGCGTGTTCTACGACAAGAACTGGACGGCCTGCGACAACACGCCGGCCAGCCCGTTCTACGGCCACTGCTACACCGAATTTGACAACGCCAGCAGCGGCGACCTGGAGCTGATGTCCACCTCGGCCGACAGCGGGCTGAGCTGGGGTCCGCCCACGCCCGCCGCTGACAACATCCACGGCCTCGGCGGGCAGCCCGTCGTGCAGCCCAACGGCCGCGTCGTAGTCCCGTTCGAAGGTTTCAGCGGCATCCGGGCCTTCAGCTCCGATGACGGTGGCGCCACCTGGAACGCCTCCGTGCAGATCTCGACCAGATCGTCCCACCGAGTCCCCGGGGTCCGCACCCTCGCCGCTGCCCTCCGCCGAGATCAACCGCGACGGCACAGTCTACGTCGTATGGCAGGACAACCGCTTCGAACCCGGCGGCACCGCCAACGACATCGTGCTCAGCAGCTCGGCCAACGGCACCACCTGGTCG
>Ga0137375_10004715_pt1 | contig 16263 bp, 16 predicted proteins | sample SagtaG_24_FD_104936 | JGI IMG/M metagenome (GOLD analysis project Ga0137375, IMG submission 104936) | Vadose zone soil microbial communities from Sagehorn Ranch, Mendocino, California, USA - Sage1_R_113_16 metaG | ecosystem: Environmental > Terrestrial > Soil > Vadose zone | place: USA...
ATCTGGGCCGACCGCCTGCCGCGGCATCAGGTCATGGTCGCGTCGAACCTCGTCAGCGGCCTCAGCCAGGCCGCGATCGCCGCCCTCCTCTTCGCCGGGCAGGCCGAGATCTGGCAGCTGATGGCCCTCGCCGCGGTCAACGGGACAAGCTCGGCCTTCTTCTTCCCCGCCGCCGTGGGAATCGTCCCCCAGACAGTGCCGCGCCCGATGCTCCAGAGCGCCAACGCCGTGCTCCGCCTCGGAACGAACGCCAGCTTCATCAGCGGAGCCGCGCTCGGCGGGCTGATCGTCTCCGTGACGAGCCCTGCCGTGGGCCTCGCCTGCGACGCGGGCAGCTTCTTCGTCGCGGCGCTCTGCCTCGGCCTGATCCGAATTCCAACCGGCCTGCGCATGGAGAGCCCTCACTTGCTCGCTGAGCTCACCGAGGGTTGGCGCGAGTTCATCTCCCGCGCGTGGCTGTGGGTGATCGTCCTCCAGTTCGGATTCGTCAACGCCGTCGAGCAGGGAACCCAGAGCGTGCTCGGCCCGGCGATCGCCAAGGCTCACCTCGGCGGCGCTGCGGCCTGGGGCCTCGTCCTGACGGCGCAGTCGCTCGGGCTCCTCGCCGGCGGTCTGATCCTGCTCCGCTTGCGGCCGCACCGGCTCCTGCTCGTCGCAACGTTCGGCGTGCTGCTGACGATCCCGTTCCTGCTCGCGCTGGCCGTGCCGCTTCCGCTTGCCGGCATCGTCGCAGCGGCGGCTCTCGCCGGAATCGGGGCAGAGGTCTTCGGGATCCTCTGGGACACGGCGATGCAGCAGGAGATCCCGCAGGAGAAGCTCTCACGCGTCTCCTCGTACGACGCGCTGGGCTCGTTCGTGCTGATCCCGCTCGCGCTCGCCGTGGCCGGGCCGGTCGCCGAGGGGCTCGGCACCCGGCCGACGATTCTCGGCGCGGCGGCGATCAGCCTGACCGCCACGCTCGCCGTTCTGCTCGTGCGCGAGGTGCGGACGATCTCTCGCCGCTCGGACGCCGCGCCGGCGGTTGGCGAAGCCGTCGTAGCCGACCCGGTACCCTGGCGATCATGAGCGACAGGCGACTAGCCATCCTCGGATCGCTTGCCGGGCTCTCCGCGCTCGTCGTGGCGATGGTCGCGGTCCGGGTCGCCTACAGCGGCAACCCCTACTACGAGGCGCTCGTCTGGAACCTGCTCCTGGCCTGGATCCCGTTCGCGCTCGCGCTCTACGTCTACGACGCGTACCGGCACGGGGCGGGACTGCTCCAGCTCGCGCTTCCCGGCCTGCTCTGGCTGCTCTTCTTCCCGAACGCGCCCTACATCGTCACCGACTTCAAGTGGCTGCGGACCTGGACGGGCGCCCCGCTCTGGTACGACGTCGTGCTCGTCTCCGCCGCCGCCTGGGCCGGACTGCTCCTCGGCTTCATCTCGCTCTACCTGATGCAGGCAGTTCTGCGACGAGCACTCAATGCGCTGAGCGCCTGGGCGTTCGTCCTCGGTGTGCTCGCCCTCAGCTCGTTCGGGATCTACCTCGGCCGGTTCCAGCGCTCGAACTCCTGGGACGTCCTCGTGCGGCCGCGCGCATTCGCCGGGCAGCTCTGGACACGCCTCGCCGACCCCGGCGAGCACCCGCGCGTGATCGCGGTCACCGTGCTCTTCACAGCCTTCTTAGCCGCGACGTACCTCGTCTTCTACTCGTTCGTCCGCGCGACGGCTCGCGAGCCGACCGAGCCCTGGCAGCGCTGAGACGTCCTTAACAGGGACCGGGCGGAAGCTCGCTCTCGATGTTCGCGATGTCGTCTCGGATCGTGCGGATGTTCGGGTCGCCGACCGCGAATTGCGCGTCGAGCTTGTTCTCGAGCGCACCGAGCGCGCCCAGGGCCGCGCAGTCGTCTCCACGCGCGTTCGCCTCCGCCGACGCCTCGGCGCTCGCCAGGAGCGGCTGCGGGTTGAGATTCGGATCCCCGATCGCGAGCTGATCGATGTCGCGGATCAGCTGTTCGTACAGGTGCGGCGCCGGGCCGGCGATGGCTGCAGGCGCCAAGGCCAGGGCCGAGACGGCGCAGGCCAGCGATAGGAGTCGTGCGAGCATCGTTCCTCCCCTTCTCCGGTGACGCACTCGACTCTGATCGCTCGTGGCAAATGTGTCAAGTTAAGCCCGAAAGCTAGACGGACGCCACTCCCGGCCTGAGCCCCGAGAGGCGGCTCGAAACAATCGCATTCGCCGCCTCGGCGCTCTCCGCGTGACCGGTCACGGCGCTCAGGAACTCGTCGCGGTCGAGCGCAAAGAGATCGACGTCGGTCTTCGCCCGCACCGTGGCCGTCCGGGGCACGTCGCGCAGGAGCGCGATCTCGCCGAAGTAGTCACCCGTCCCGAGATTCGAGACGTGCGCGCCGTCGGTGGTGACCTCGAGCTCGCCGGAGGCGACGACGTAGAAGCGGTCTCCGTGGTCACCCTGCCGGATGATCTCGCTGCCCGCGCTCGCGTGCAGCGCGGCCAGGCTGGAGGCGAGCTGGTCGATCGTGCCCGCGGGCAGCGGCTTGAAGATCGGAATCTGCCGGAGCAGCGCCAGCTCGTGCGCCGGCGCGAGCGCCTCCGCGTCGAGCGCGGTGATACGACGCCAGAGGAGCGCGGCCACGAGCGGCAAGAGCGCGCCCGTCCCAACGAGCGCCCAGCGGATGCCGACTGCGGAGATCGCGAGCGGCGCGATGATCGCGCCGAGCCCGAGCGTGCCGACAAAGACGCTCTGGACGACGCCGAAGACCCGCGTCAGCACTTCGTCGGGCACCGTGCGCTGAAGCAGCGTGATCGCCGCCACGTCGACGACGGTGTTCCCGACGCCGACGATCCCGAGCAGGATCAGCGCAACGGGCGGATGCGGATAGACACCGATCAGCGCGATCGGGAGGCCCCAGAGAACGAGGCCGAAGGCGAAGTCCGAGGCCAGCCGCTGCCGCCCGACGAGCGCGAACGCAGCGACGGCCCCGAAGAGGCCCCCCACGCCCACGGCCGAGTTGAGAAACCCGACACCGGAATCGCCGAGATCCAGCAGCTCGAGCGCGGTGACGACGATGAGCACGTTCAGGGCGCCGGCAATCAACGTCTGCACCCCGTAGAGGCCGATGATCAGCCGCAGGTTGCGGTCGGCCGCGATCGCGCCAAAGCCGGCGAAGAACTCTCGACCGAGCCCCGCGCCGGCCTTACGCTCAGACGGCGCTTGCAGGTCGAGCCCGACGAGCAAGAGAGCCCCCGCGAGGAAGGAGACGGCCGCCGCCGCAAAGACGGTTTGCGCGTCGGTCGCGGCGAGGAGCAGGCCTCCGATCGCCGGCCCGAGGAAGATTCCGGAGCTCTCGACGGTCGTCAGCACGAGGTTCGCCGCCGTCAGCTCCTCCGGCGTCCGAGCAGCCTGGGGCAGTAGCGCCGACTGCACCGGCCGCAGCGTGCTGGCGGTGAGAGCGACCGCCCCGGAGAGGGCGTACACGACCCAGGGAGAAGCGCCGGCGAAGAGCACGGCGGCAGTCGTCCCCATCAAGAGCGCCCGCACGAGCGAGACGACGAACAGCACGCGCTCCCGTGGGTACCGGTCCCCGAGCACGCTCGCAAAGGGAGCCGCGATAAAGGCGGGCAGGACACGGATCAGGCCCACGAGGCCGACCGCGGCCGCCCCGCCCTCGTTGTAGGCGAAGACGGCGAGCGCGACGATGAACGCCCAGTAGGCGGTGATCGCGGCCGCCCACGCGAGCTCGATTCGCCGCAGCGCGGGGTTCGTGAACACGGCGCGAAATGCGTTCAGAGACTCGCGCAGACGCTCTCGGAAGGACCCGAGCACGCGCAAAGAATCTCACCACTCTTGTGCCGGTGCAGAAAAGGAGGGAAGATTCCTGCATTGAGATCGGTCTAGTGGTCAGATTTCCGCGCAGAGAGGTGCGGGACGAAAAAGGAGGAAATGACGTGAGTGACGAGCAGACGACCGAGAAGACCGACGGGGACGTCGAGGCTCACCAGTACACGGAAGGCCAGACGACGGAGCAGACGAGTGAGCGCGCCTCCGACGATCCCGACGTCGAGGCCCACCAGTACACGGAAGGCCAGACGTCCGAATAAACAGCTCGGCTTCGGTGCTAACGAGGGCGGCGTCAGCCGCCCTCGTCGCGTCTCAGGACCCGTTCGACGCCGCCCAGGAGCTCGAGGGCCGCTTCGCGCCGCTCTTCCTCGAGGCTCTGAACCGTTGCGGCCAGCCTCGCGAGCAGAGAGGCGCCCGCCCCGCTCTCGCCGAGGACAACCTCCGCCCGCCGGGCACGCTGGAGCAGGTCGAGCGCAATCGCGGCCTGATTCGCGAACAAGCTGAGCAGATCCATCTCGACGAGCGAGAACTGCGCACGCTGGGGCCGGTCGAGCACCTCGAGCACCCCCAGAGCGCGCTCCTCGTGGAGGAGCGGGACCGCCATCAGCCCCTGCGGCACGTAGCCCGTGCTCTCGGCGATCTCCTTTGAGTGACGCGGATCGTTGCTGACGTCTTCGATCACGAGCGGCTGGCGGGTGACGAGCACCCAGCCGGCGACGCCGGTGCTGGACGGAAGCCGTTGTCCGATGAGCGTGTCGGCGCCCTCTCCGGCAACCGCCTCGAAGACGAGCTCGTCCGTTTCCTCGTCGAGCAGGAAGATCGAGGAGGCCTTCGCGCCGAAGATCGCGCGCGCCACCTCCACGACCGAATCGAGGAGCGAGCGGAACGACTCCTCCGAGCCGACGACGCCCGCGGCGACCGCGGCTTTCAGCTCGTCGCTCATCTTCCACCTCCGACGTTCGTCGCGGTCAGGTAGAGCACGCTCTTGAGCTGGAACGGGGTCAGCTCCGGATGCTTGCCCAGGACGAGCGTGCTGATGGCGGACATGTGCGGTGTGGCGAAGCTGTTGCCGGTGCAGCGGATGTGCGCGCCGCCCGTCCACGCCACATCGACGTCGACGCCGCGGGCGAAGAACTCGACCGGAGGCGACGGGTTGTAGAAGAAGGTCAAGGGGTCGGGCTCCTCGTGGCTTCCGACGGAGATGACCGACGCGAAGCGCCAGGGATAGCTCTCGACCGGCATGTTGTGTGCCGAAGCAACGAGCACTGTGCGCCGGAAGTATGCGGCATCGCTCAGCTCGTGGAGGATGCCCGCGAACTGTTTCTTCGTCGTCGAGAGGCTCATGTTGATGACGTCGAAGCCCTGCTCCACCGCCCAGCGCAGGCCGGCGAGCAGCACCCCGCCGCTCCCGGTGAAGCCGGCGCCGAGGACGCGGACGCTGATCAGCTCACAGTCCGGGGCGAGGCTGCGGACGATGCCTGCGCAGGCCGTCCCGTGGCCGCAGAGGTCCCCTTCCGCGTCGTCCTCGACGAGCACCTCGTCGTCCTCGCCGATCGAGACCGCGACGGATCGCTGCACCTGCCCGACGAGTGGATGCGAGGGATCGACGCCGCTGTCGAGAATGCAGACCCTCACCCCGGCTCCCGTCGAGCCTCCCCACGCCCACTCGCGCGTGACCTGGCCGGGCCACTCGACATCCTGCGCGATGGTGTCGCCGGCGCCGGCCGGCAGGCTCCACGCCGGCCGCAGCTCGTGCGGTGCGGATTGCTTGTCCTGCTCGGGCTCGCTCGTTCCCATGCGCCGATGCTAGAGCTATGCGGGGTCTCGCCGCAATGACTCGACCCGGTCAGTCCGCTGCCGCGAGCGCCCGCTCCGAGGCTTCCGCGGCCGCTGCGACGAGCGCGCTGACGTGGCGAATACGCGGATCGTCTTCGGTTGCCCCGAGGTTGATCTGCACGAGCTTGGCGGCCGCGCGCGTGCCGCCTTCCGCGAGCGCGGCAGCCGCCGCGGCGTCCGCGCGCACTTCCGGATTCCCGTTCTCGACGAGCAGCGCGGCCAGGGCGGCGACATCCGTGCCGGCCTCGGCGATCCGAATCGGGATCTCGGCGGCGTGCTCGAGTGCCGCCTGGAGCTTCTGATCGCGGTACCGAGCTTCGAATTGCTCGCGGTCGCGGAGAGCGGAGAGGGCCTGGGTGTACGCGGCCGCGTCGGCCTCGGCAAGCGGCGCGACGCGGGCACGAAGGGCCTCCGCCTGGCCGATGGCGCCCCCCGCCTCCGCCCAGTGTCCTTTCGACGCGCGGGCGACCATGCCCACGAGGCCGGCCGCCATGGCGACGACGATGGCGGCCGCCGAGCCCGCGCCCGGCGCAGGTCCCTCCCCGGCGAGTGTGTCCAGGACATCGCCCAAGCGTGCACCGAGGAGATCGCCGGCCATCGCCGGCCCATTGTCGCTGGCTAGAGAGCGAGACGCGTGCGAACCGCGTCTGTGAGCGTGGCGTCCGGCTCGTACCCGGCGCCCTTCAGTGCCGCTTCCAGGTCGGCGATCAGCGCGTCGCGGAACGCCTGGTCGGCAAGGGCTCGCTCGACGATCTCGTCGAGCCCGCGCCGCGCGAGGGGGATCTCCTGCGCTGCCTGCACCCACGCTCGGGGGGCCGCGGGCAGCGTCCTCAGAAGCTCAGCCAGGGTTTCTTCGTTTCGCTCATACATACGCCGTCAACCTCCAGACTCGGCTGAGGCCGGATTTCTTCCCTCGAGCTCTCCGCGCAGCTTGACGAGACACCGCGAGATGCGGCTCGCAATCGTGCCGGCCGGCAGGTCGAGCGCCGCGCCGATGTTGCGATAGCTCTCGTCCCGGGCGAAGAAGCGGTCGAGAATCTCGCGGCAGTTGTCGGAGAGCGACGCGAGCGCTTCGTGCACCGCGAGCGCCTCGTCGAGCCTCGCCAGCGTGTCGTCGACCTCCCGGGGCTCAGGCGACTCCTCGATCTGCTCGCGGTCGCCGGCGCGCAGCATGTCGATGCAGAGCCTGCGCGTGAGCTGGGCGAGCCAGGGCCGAATCGCCGAGTCGTCACGCAGTTTGTGCAGGTTCTCGTAGGCCCGGGCGAAAGCCTCCTGGAAGACGTCCTCCGCATCCGACTCCTGCAGGCGATAGGCCTGGACCGCGATTGCATAGACGTAGCGAGAGAAGCGATCGACGAGCTCCCGCCAGGCGTCGTCGTCGCCGGCGCGGCACCGGGCGACGAGCTGAGCATCAGTCTCCACAACGGGCACGCCCCGAATGAAAGCGCACCAGGACGGCTGAAGGCTAGAGCAGGATGCGCACGGCGAGCTCCGGCGGGCAGCCGAAGGTCGCCGTCAGCGAGCGCGCGAGCTCGAGGTCGACGTGCTTCGCACGGGCGATCTCCAGCGCGTCCTCGACCTGATACCCGTGGTCGACGAGCTGCGCGAAGCGCCAGGCGAAGACATTCAGCTCCTCGCGCGTGAGCTCCTCGTCGAAGTCGAGGCTGCTGAGGATCGCGCGGCCGAACTCGAGAGCGGTCATGTCGTCGGTGGGGCTCATGCCCTCCCTCTTCGGCCGGGAGCGCCCCGAACTTGACACCGACCGCGCGATACTGCGGCGGTGAAGACCGGCCTCGACGGCAAGCGGGTGCTCGTCACCGGCGCTTCGGGCGGGATCGGATCGGCCTGCGCGCGCGAGCTCGCGGCCGAGGGCTGCCGTCTCGTGCTCCATTACCACCGCGGTCGCGAGCGCGCCGAGGCTCTGAGCGCCGAGCTCGGCGGCGCACCGATCGCCCGAGCCGATCTTCGGCGCGAGGAGGAGGTCGACGAGCTCTTCCGCCGAGCCGCTGCCGAACTGGGCGGCCTCGACGTCTGCGTGGCCGTCGCGGGCAAGTGGCCTGCGGAGGAGGTGCCGCTCTGGCGGCTCCCCCTCGAGCGCTGGGAGGAGACGTTGCGCGTGAACCTGACTGCGACGTACCTGACGGCCCGCGGGTTCCTGCGCGAGGTCGAGCGGACGGGTCAGGGGAACCTCGTCCTCATCGGCTCCACGGCCGGCCTCTACGGCGAGGCCGGGCACGCGGACTACGCGGCCGCGAAGTCGGGCCTCGTGCACGGGCTCCTGCTCAGCCTGAAGAACGAGATCGTCCGCATCGCGCCGCTCGGTCGCGTGAATGCCGTCTGCCCCGGCTGGACGGAGTCGCCGATGACGCGGTCGACGCTGGCCGATCGGGAGCTCGTCGGCCGCCTGACGCGGACGATGGCGCTGCGGAAGGTCGCGCGGCCGGAGGACGTCGCCCGGCAGGTCGTCGTCCTCGCCTCGGACGAGCTCTCCGGCCACGTCACCGGCCAGATCGTGACCGTCGCGGGAGGCATGGAGGGCCGTGTCGTGCACGGCGATCCGGGGTAGGGCCGGCGCACGGAGCCTGTTCATGGAAACGGCGGGCAAGGCCCGCCGCTTCGACTCCAGGTGCCCGGGCTGTTTGCCGTCAGTCCCGCGGCGAGGGAAGGAGCTACCAATGGTTTCGACACTCGGGACGAAGGACTTGAGCCCGGGAACGCCGGAACGGGCCGCCGCCCGGCCCGTTCCAACGTCTCCGAAGAGAGCCTTGTAGTTTCGAGGGGCCCATCCGCAAAGAGGCCCGGCTCGATTTCCGAGTGGCCCCCGCCGCATCGGGGCCCTGCTCGGTATCCCGATTGTGCATCGGCGGAGGTCGCTTGATCTATCCCCCTTTTCGGAGTTGACTGCCGTGGTTCACCGACCCGTCGTGGCCCCGCGGCCGGGGATGCTCCTCCGCGAATTCGGTGCACTCTTGCTCCAGATCAGCGCGGGATAGCCCGATACGATCCCAGCGGGTGGCGGGTGGATCCTCCTCCCCACCCAAGGGTGGGGATGTGGGCGGCCGCGGCCCTGGTAGGCTCGAATTTGTCCATCCAGAGCGGCTGAGGGACTCGGCCCGATGACGCCGCAGCAACCGGCCCTCGCGGGTGCGGTGCTACCGCCGAGACCGATGGAGGTGATCCGATTGCCCCGGCAGCACGAGATCCGTTACCTGCATAGGCGCGGGAAGTAGGCTCCGGCGATGGCCAACCGCTTCGTCGAGCGGCTCGCGACCGGCGCGCCGCTCGTCGCCGACGGAGGCATGGGCGTCCTCGTCTCGAGCGCCGTGCCCCGCGTGCGTGCACCCGAGGAGGCAAACCTCCGCGCGCCCGAGGCCGTCGTCAAGCTCCACGTCGGCTTCATCCAGGCCGGCGCCGACCTGATCGAGACGAACACCTTCGGCGCCAACCGGCGCAAGCTCGCCGCCCAGTTCCTCGAGGACGAGCTCCGCGAGATCAACAGCGCGGCGGTCAAGCTCGCGCGTGAGGCGCGCGAGATCTCGGGCCGCGACGTCTTCATCGCCGGCTCGATCGGCCCTCTGGGCGAGCCCGGCGGCGTGGCGGCCGACGTACGGGCCGAGATCTTCGCCGAGCAGGCCGCCGAGCTGGAGGGGCGCGGCGTCGATCTCTTCGCCGTCGAGACGTTCTTCGACCTCGAGGAGCTGGAAGCGGCGATCGAGGCCGTGCGCAGCGTCTCCTCGCTGCCCATTCTGGCCATGCTGACGTTTGACGCGGGCGCGGAGACACTGTCCGGCGTCACCGCGCGCCGCGCGGCGGAGCGCCTCCACGAGCTCGAGGTCGACGCGGCCGGCGCGAACCACGGGGCCGGCATCCAGGCCGCGCTCGCGGCGCTGAACGAGATGGGCGGCAACGGCCTGCCGCTGGCCGCGATGCCCAACATCGGCCTCGCCAGCATGGCCGGCAACCGCATCGTCTACCCGCACGCGACGCCCGACTACTTCGCCGAGTTCGCGGCCCACGCCCGCAGCCTCGGCGCGCGGGTGATCGGCGGCTGCTGCGGGACGACGCCGACCGAGATCGCGGCAATCGCTTCCGCTGTCAAGGAGGAGCGCGAGCCGAGCGCCCCGCTTGTCTTCGCGGAGCGGGAGGTCTCGGTCGCAATTCCCGAGCAGCGCCAGGAGACGGAGCTCGCGCGGGCTTTCCGCGAGCAGGAATGGGTCCTTTCCGTGCAGATCGACCCGCCGCTCGGCGGCAGCTACGAAGGCATGCTCGACGTCGCCCGGGTCCTCAGGGACTCCGGAGAGGCCGGCCTCGTCGACATCAACGACAACGCGACCGCCCGGGCCGCGGCGAGCGCGCTCATGCTCGCGGTCGAGATCGAGCGCGCGGTGGGAATCGAGACCATCCCCCACCTTACGAGCCGCGACGCGACGATCATGGGCCTCGAATCGCAGTTGCTCGGCGCGCATGCCTGCGGCATTCGGAACGTGCTCGCCGTCACGGGCGACCCGCCCGAGGTCGGTGACTACCCGGGGTCGCGCGGCGTGTACGAGATCGACTCGATCGGCCTCACGCAGCTGATGGCCCGCCTCAACCGTGGCGAGGACTACAACGGCCGGGCGATCGACGCCGCCACCTCGTTCTACATCGGCGTCGCCGTCAACCCCTCGGCCGACGACCTGGAGACCGAGCTCGAGCGCTTCCACCGCAAGGTCGAGGCCGGCGCCCAGTTCGCGATGACGCAGGTCCTCTTCGACCTCGACTATCTCGACCGCTTCGTCGAGCGGCTCGGCGGCGAGTGGCCGATCCCGGTGCTCGTCGGCATCTTCCCCGTCTGGAGCCATCAGCTCGCGCTGCGCCTGCACAACGAGGTGCCGGGAATCGTCGTTCCCGAGCGAATCCTCGAGGCGCTGCGCGCCGCAGGGCCCGGGGCCGCCGAAGTCGGCATGAACGTCGGACGCAAGCTGCTCGCGGCCTCGCGCCACCGCGCGCAGGGGGCCTACGTCGTCGCGCCGTTCCGGCGACCGCTCGGGATCCTCGACCTCCTTCGCGCTTAGAGGCGGTGTCGAAATGAGCTCGGATCGGGTCGACCGGTCATTGCAGACGGACACCGGGCGGAGCCCGGCGTCCTGAGGCGGCACCGCAAGCGGCGCCTTAGCGCGCGCAGGGCCCGGTCGAGACCGAGCCGCCGCCCGCCGAGCCGAGCGCACGCCGGACGAGCGAGCTCGGGACGCCGAGACCCCCGCGTCCATGGGTGAGCGAGCCGAAGACGGTCGTCTGCACCGCCCCCGTCGCATCGACGGCGGGGCCGCCCGAGTTCCCGTGCCGCACACGCCCGCTAAAGCTCGTGACCCTGCGCAGGATAGGCCCGCGTCCGTATGCGTCCTCGCTGAGCGCCGAGGTCGTGGTGCCGATCCGACCCGGCGTGGAGTCGAGCGGACCGTTCTCCGGATAGCCGAGGATGGCGACCGCGGTGCCGGAGCGCGGATCGGCGATCGCAAGCGGCCGTTCGCCGAGACCGGGAACGCGGAGCACCGCCACGTCGTTGCGGGGATCGAAGGCGACAGCGCTTGCCGACAGGCGCCCGCCCGAGAGCGGCAGCACGGTCGTGTCGTCCTCCCCCGCCACGACGTGCGCCGCAGTGACGACGATTCCCGGGCGGGCCACCCAGCCGCTCCCCTCGACGCCCAGCCCGCAGGCGGTGCCGAGGATGCGGACGACGCTCGAGGCTGCCTTCCGTGCGCCCGCCGACTCGAGAACGCGCGGATTCGGCGGCTCCCGCGGAAGTGCGGGCCCGGTCAGGACCGGCAGCGGATCGAAGCGGGCGAGCGCGTGCAGAAACGTCCTCGGGGGCACGATCGCGTTCAGCTTCCGGAGGACGAGCGAGCGCTGGATCTCGCGCCGAAGGTCGGTCTGGCCGGGGAGCTGAAGCCCGACCGCGCCGAACACCCAGACAATCGCGAGACCGGTCAGTGCTCCTGCGGCAAGGCCTGCGATCGAGTCGAGCCGGCGGAGGCCGGAGCTGCGGAGCCGACTGCGGAAGTTGGCCCCCGCAACACTCCCGAGCCCCTGCAGAAGCGAGGCGAAGAGGGCCGCCCCGCCGAGCGCCACGAGGGGCGCGTAGGGCGATCCAGACCCGCGCTCGAGCACGTGCGAGGCGACGCGCCCGCCGAGCACTGCTCCACCTGCGAGGCCCGCGAGCGAGAGGCCGCTCCAGACGAACCCGCGCGCGGCTCCGGCCAGGGCGGCAAAGACGATGAGGCCGAGCGCTATCCAGTCGATGACCGTCACGCCCGGGTTACGCTAACCCCCGTGAACGGAGACGAGCTCCAGAAGTTCATCGACCGGTACAACGCAGCGTGGGGCGACCACGACGTCGACGCGATCCTCTCCATGCACACAGACGACTCCGTCTTCGAGAACCACACGACGGGAGACGTGAACGTCGGAAAGGAGGCGATCGGGCGCGCGATCACCGGCATCTTCGGCGTCTTCCCCGATCTGAGCTTCGAGACCCGGCGCCAGTACCTTCGCGACGACCTCGTCGTCCAGGAGTGGACGGCCCGCGGCACGCACGAGGGTCCGATGACGCGTTCCGGAATCAAGGTCGAGCCGACCGGCCGCAAAGTCGAGTATCGGGGCATGGACGTGATCCCGATTCGCGACGGCCTCGTCGCCCGCAAGGACGTCTACTCGGACGGCGTGACGCTCCTGCGCCAGCTCGGCCTGACCGAAATCGCGTAGCTACACTGTCCCGCGCCCGGGGGCGTAGTTCAGTTGGTTAGAACGCCGGCCTGTCACGCCGGAGGTCGCGGGTTCGAGTCCCGTCGCTCCCGTAGAAAATCCCTGCAAATCGACATGTTCTGTTGCCTCCTTAGGCGCAGACGACCGCCGGCCTTCGGGCCGATCCCGCGCTGATCCCGTACGCCGGTCCCGGATGCTGCGGCGGGCCAGTAATGCGCTGGAAATGGGCACATTCTGTTCGCTGGCCTAGGGACCTGACGATCCCCCGCCCTCCGCTTCATCCCGCGCAGATCCCGCACGAGAATGGCCGGTTCGACCCCAAGCGGCGCTTTTTCGTTCGTTTGCAGGGGTTCGCAGGGCACGCTCACGGCGAGTCGGCGCGTCATCGCGCAGAGCCCGCGAGCGAGATCGACCCGGCCCTGCGGAACGAGGGTCAAACGTGGTTGTAGGACGCCGCTGGATCACTTGACGGCCGGAGCCGGGCAGCCTCGAGCTCGTTGCGCGCCGACCTCCGGCCGCGCAACCCTCAGAGACATAACCAGAAAGTCGCGCGCGCGTTGACTCGCGGACGATGGCTTGTTGCTCTACCGGTGCTAAAGCGGGTCACGGCATGATCCGCGCGTGCAGCGACACTTCGCGGTCGTACTCGCAGCGAGCCTGCTCTGCGTAGCAACCGCCTGCAGTGAACGAGGAGTCACTCGCTTCGGCGACCTGGAGGTGATCGGGACCGTCAAGCCTGTCTGGAACTTCAGCAAGGGGCCGCCGGGCGCGGGACCGGCGCGCATTGTCAGGAACGTCCTCTTCCTCTCTCCGAGTCACGGCTATCTCGTCACGGCCGCGGAGCCCGGCGTCGGTCTGCAGCGCCACGGCCTCGGTCGCATCCAGGAGACCCGAGACGGGGGGCGGACATGGCGGACGATCTGGTCGCAGGGGGAGACTGAGCTGGCGGCGATCGCGTTCGCGGACCGGCACCACGGAGTCGTGGCGGGCTTCCGGGAGGTCGGCGGGAACCTGAAGCCGCTGCTCGTGAGCACGGAGGACGGCGGCCGGCGCTGGGAGGCGATCCGACCGAAGCTTCCCTGGAGCGCGAGGCAGCAATGGCCGTACTTCAAGTTTCAGTTCCCAGCCCCCTCAATCGGGTACGCCGTCGCTGACCCCGACTTCGCCTTGGGCATCCCGAGGGAGCGGTGGCTCCTCAAAACAAGCGATGGTGGCCGCACCTGGCGCAGGCTTCCTACCCCGCGCGGCGCCTATGCGACAGGCATGGATTGGCTCGATCCGATGCACGGATACGTCACGGACAGCCAGCTCCTCTACGCCACTGCGGACGGAGGCGCGAGCTGGCGGCCTGTCGAGGGAACGCAAGCCGACGGGTACCAACTGAGCGCCGTCGACTTCCTCGACGCCAAGACAGGGCTTCTTGTCGGCGGGAACCCGTACTACTACGAGACACCGCCGGGACTCGTCGTCCGCCGAACCGATGACGGCGGCTTGACCTGGCGAACGCTGTTCGCCGATCGCCGACCGAGTGCGGCTCGCGGAAGCCCGTTCGTCCGCCTCGAGCTTGACGATCGCCGCTCCGCCTGGGCCGCGACCGGTGGATGCAAGAACGGTCAGAACTGGCCCTGCGGCGGCGAGGTCTGGACGACTGCCGACGGCGGCCACAACTGGCGTCGAACCGGACAGAGCGCCGTGCACCTCACGGCCCCCGGACAGGGAACCGCAGTTGCGATCGATGGCGGGTGCGACTGCAACGTCCTCTGGCGAACGAGCGACGCGGGCCGCTCCTGGTTTCCACTCTTCGGGCAACGGGGACTGGGTCTCCGTCAGGTCGCGGTTGCAGGGGCGCAGGTTCGATTGGAGACCGACGCCGGCTGGTTCGAGAGCTCTGATGCCGGAGCAGCGTGGCGGCGCTCGCGCCGCTTCGATCTGGATCCGGATCGCAGTCCTCCCGGCTTCGTCGCGCGGGACTGGTACCCGGGCCTGCAGATCACCCGGGACGACGAAATGAACTGGAAGACGATCCCGACGCCCGTGGACTTCCTGCGAACATGGGCGTTCGCCGACGAGAACCACATCTATGTCGCGAGTGAGGAGACGAAGGAGGGCTCAGGCGCGACGTACGCCAGTTCCGATGGCGGGAAGAGCTGGCGGCGCCTGCGCGCCCCGTTCCTTCCGATCACGATGTCAGCCACGCCGGGTCTCACGGTGCTCAATCAAGGTCACCCGCCGAAAGTGGCGTTCAGCGAGGATGATGGGTCGACGTGGAGAGTCGCGAGTCTGCCCACGGAACACCTCTGTTACGCAAGCGCCGGGGGCGGTGGAACGGCGTGGCTCTGGTGCGACGACGAGCTGGGTAGAAGAGAAGCATCGTTCCTTCGCAGCACCGACCGCGGCCGGACGTGGACGCGGCTTCTCACCGGCGACATGCTCGTGTACGACCTCGCTCAACAAGACGACGAGCTCTGGGCGATTGCGTCGCCTCGTAGGGAGGTCACAAAATCGCTGTGGCGTTCGCAAGACGGTGGCCGAACATGGAACCAGGTGTGGCCATCGCTTCCAGTTGGGCGCTAGATCTCACGAGCGGTTTTCGGCCAGAGCGCGCAGACTTTGCCCGAACTTTTGTCCATCTCAGGTGATCTGAGCTGATCTGAGGTGATCCGCCGCCGCTCAACCGAGCGGAGGTGCTGTTGCCTGACCTCGCGACAGGCGATTGTCAACCGGAGGGTTGTTGGTTCGAGTCCAACCCGGGGAGTTTCGTTTCTTCCTGCAAAGCGCCCGATTCTTCGCCGCCGGCCGCGTACGGCTTTCTGCGGGCGTCAGGCAGCCTCGCCCGGCTCGGCCGGAGTAGGGCGAAGCCGGTGAGCGCCGCGGCCCGCAGACACGCGCCGATAGCGTCCACGTCACGTAACGGGAACTTAGAGTGAGTGAAGTGACATCGCGGTCACGTCCCATAGCGTGGTGTAAGAGCGCGTCGGACGGAGTCGGACGGTAGTCAGATGTGTTGAAGGCTTGAGCTGGCGCACCGAGTTCGTGTTCGAGGTACGCCGTCCAGCCCACAAGAAGCGCAATGAGGATCACAGCCCACGCAAGCAGCACCGCGAGAAGCAATCGAACGCGTCCGCGCCTTCGCGTCACGGGTGTCACCGCCTCCGATGGAATTCCCTGACTGGACGATACGACCTCGCGCCGTCGCTGAGCGAGGGTCCAGCAGTCCGGCACGGTTGAGGTCAGCCGTCGTCGTGCGCCGTGCAGACGACGACGATCCCGCTCACAACCCGCCTCGTTCGCTAGCAAGGCAACGGCGCATCCCGCGTTCATCCCGCACGAGGGCGCCGGAGGCTCCCGCCCGCACCCGCCAATCCCCGCGACGCCAAGGTCAGAAAGCCCGCTCGCGCCGGGAATCCCCGCCTATCCCCGCTCAGACCGGAGGCGCCAAGACCGGCCTGTCACGCCGGAGGTCGCGGGTTCGAGTCCCGTCGCTCCCGCTCACAACCACCCTGCAACTGGGCAATTTGTGTTGCCTAAAAAGATGCGGAAGACCGGACGTTTGGGCCACGGTGGCCCGAACCGGCACGCGCGCTCTGCGCAGAAGAACCCTGCAAATGAGGGACTTCTGCAGATCGGGCTGCTGACGGCGTCGCGCACAAAACGGGTCATCACCGAGCGACTCGTTGCGCGCCGCTGTCCAGAGTTTGAGTGGGTGACCGCTACTCCGGCTGATTCGTTAGAAGGCGACTTCCCACCCCTGGCTGGTGCATGCGATGCTTGTCCGTCCACACTGGAGGCGTCTTTGTTGGAAACCCGGGCAGTCGTTGGACGCGAACGGGAGCTCAGCTGTCTTGAGA
>Ga0137375_10004722_pt1 | contig 16248 bp, 17 predicted proteins | sample SagtaG_24_FD_104936 | JGI IMG/M metagenome (GOLD analysis project Ga0137375, IMG submission 104936) | Vadose zone soil microbial communities from Sagehorn Ranch, Mendocino, California, USA - Sage1_R_113_16 metaG | ecosystem: Environmental > Terrestrial > Soil > Vadose zone | place: USA...
CGTCGGCATGGCCTTCGAGCGGGAGCGCCGTTTCGATGGGCACGGACGAGGTGAGACGGCCCTCGAGCATTCGTGGACCGGCGGCGCGGCCGAGCGTCGCCGCCGCCTCATCGAGCAGCGCGACGAGGCCGCCGCCGTGGACGATGCCCGGCCAGCCCTGCAGCGGCTGGGCAGCGGCAAAGCGCCCGCGGCCGTCGGCGGCGAGCGCGAGCGCGGCGGCGAATGCGTCGGCGATCGTCTCCACGCGGGAGCCCTAGCTCACGCGCGTGCTATACTCGGCGTGATTCATGTCGCCGGCCATTCTACTGCCACCGCAGATCCCGCCGCAACGCACGTGAGAGCCACCCTCGAGCTGATGCGTGGCCCCTTCGCGGCGGCCATGTGGACCAATTTCTTTTTCTTCGGCAGCCTGAATGGCTTCGTGCTGCTGCCGCTCTACATCCAGCAGCTCGGCGGCAATGAGGCCCAGATCGGCGTCGTGCAGGGGATGTACAGCGCCACCGGTATCCTCTGCCAGCCGCTGGTGGGGGCGCTGGTCGACCGAATCGGGCGCCGCTTCTTCATGCTGCTGGGCGCGACCGCGGTGACCATCACGAGCGCGGCCTTCCTCGTCTTCAGCTCGATCCCGATGCTGGCGGTGCTCCGGGGGCTGCACGGCGTGGCATTCTCGGCGTTCTTCGTCGCCAACTACATCCACGTGGTCGATCTGGTGCCGCTGGAGCGGCGCGGCTGGGCGCTGGGCATCTTCGGGCTCTCGGGCTTGCTCTCGACGTCCCTCGCGCCGCTGGCCGGGGAATTCCTGATCCGCCGATTCGGCTTCGCGTGGCTCTTCGTCGGGGGCGCGCTACTCGGCGCCGCCGCGCTGGCGTTCGTGGTCCGAATGCGCGAGGCGCGGGCGCCGGAAGTCACCGGCGGGCTCGACATGCTGGCCATCCGTCAGGGAATGCGCGAGCTGCTTCGCCTGCACATGGCGCTGATGTTCTTCTTCGGGTTGGGAACGGGAACGATCTTCACCTTCCTGCCGACCTTCGCCGAGAGCCTGGGCGTGACCGGGCTCGGGCTCTTCTACACGGCCTATGCCGGCGCCGCGATGCTGGTGCGCGTGGCGGGTGGCGCCCTGATCGACGTGCGAGGCCGCCGCGCCGTGATCATCCCGTCCATGTTCATCCAGGCCGCGGCGACGCTGATCCTCGCGCTGATCGCGATCTTCATCCGCCCGACATCTAGCGTGCCGGTCCTACCGTTTCTCTTTCTCGCCGGCTTCATGGCCGGCGCCGCCCACGGCTTTCTCTATCCCGGGCTGTCGGCCCTGCTGATGGACGTGACGCCCGAGGGCCGGCGCGGCAGCGCCGTGGGCATCTTCAGCTCGGTCTTCCTGGTGGGCACCGCCCTCGGCGCCATCGTCTTCGGCTATGTCGCCCACGGGCTCGGATATCGCATCATGTGGAGCGCCCTCACCGTGCTGCTGGCGGGCGGCTTCCTCGCGAGCCTGCGGCTGCGGATCGGCCTGCCCATTGCCGTGCCTCGGCCCGCCGTCTGAGTTGACTTGGCTGACTGAGACCGCCGATACTGCGCGTACATGGCACCTGAACCGCTCAAGGACGCCAGCCCGCCCGCGCTCCCTGCGCTCGACGTCGAGAGCCAGCAGTGGGCCATCCAGCGTCGCCTCGAGGATGTCTTCGGTAAGCTCGGCGAGAAATTCGGCGATCTCACCGGCCGGGTCGAGGTCAAGGTCAAGCCCGACACGCCCTTCGAGCATATCGGGGGGCTGGCGGAAGCCAAGAGCATCGTCCGCAGCTTCGTCACCGCGCTCACGGACCCCGAGCTGTATCGCAAGTGGGGGATCACGCCGCCCAAAGGGCTGCTGATCTACGGCCCGCCAGGCACGGGCAAGACGCTGCTCGCGCGGGCGCTGGCGACGGAAGCCGGCGCGATCTTCTATCACATCAAGCTGACCAACCTCACCTCCAAGTTCGGTCCGAACACGGGGGAAGTGCTCCAGGAGATCCTGGCGGTGGCCAAGGAGCAGGGCAAGGGCGTGGTATTCCTGGACGAGGCCGATGCGCTCTCGCTCGAGCACCTGCTGCCGCCGGCTCAGGCCCGCGAGGCGAGCGCGCGGCTGGTCGCGGCGCTCTGCGAGAAGCTGGACGGTCTCGAGGACTTCTCCCGGATTGTCGTCGTGGCGGCGACGAACCGCACCGACGCCGTCGACTCCTCGCTCGTGGCGCCGGGCCGGCTCGATCGACTGGTCGAGGTGACTCTGCCCGACGGTCCGGCCCAGCAGCAGATCTTCGAGCTGGTCAAGGCGCAGGCGGAGGCCGCCGCCGGGAGGAAGCTCGTCGCCGACATCGACTACCGGGCGGTGCTGCCGCCCATGGGCGGGATGAACGGGGGCGAGGTGGGGGAGGTGCTGCGCCGGGCGCTCGAGCAGAAGGTGCACGCCGCCGGGCAGGGACGGGACAACGGGCTGGTGACCACCCAGGATCTCCTCCAGCAGATCGACGCCTACCGGAAGATCCGTGGCGTGGTGGAGAAAATCCGTTACGGCCAGTACCTCTGATTCCCTCTCCCCTTTGGGGAGAGGGTTAGGGTGAGGGGCAGCTCCGCTCTACTTCTTCTCCTTCCCTTCTTCCTTCTCCGAGCCACCCGTCGTCTCGAGCGTCACCTTGTCGCCCACGATGATGAACACGACCTTCCCGTTGGAGGCCTTGTAGCTCCACTTCTCCAGCGGACCTAGCTTCGCGATGTCAGTCGGTTTGCCAAGTGCCTTCTCCAGCTCGGCCTTGGTCGAGACGTTCTTGGTCTTGAGCACGATGTCTTCCTTGGTCGGGCTCCCGCAGGAGGTCAGCAGCGCCAGCGCGATCCCGAGGACCAGAGCCGTAGAGATTGCCGTTCTCATTTGAGAATCCTCCTTTGTCCGGCTGATCTATTTGACCGCGCCTGCCGTGAGGCCCGAGACGTAGTAGTCGAGGAAGAAGACGTAAATGGCCACGATGGGCACGGAGCCCAGCACGGCTCCCGCCATCAGCGAGCCCCAATAGTAGATGTCCCCACGGATAAGATCGTTGGTCACCGGGTGAGCAGGATGCCGGTGAGGCCGGTGGCCCCGGCCGCCGTGTGCGCCATGAACTGACGTCGCGTGACTCGGCTCATAGACCCCTCCTTCGAGCGCGTAGGGCGGGGAAGGTGCCGCGAGGATAGGGCGGGGCGGTCCCCATGTCAAGGTCGCCCGCTTGGTGATACCATCAGCAACGGGCTCGGCCCCGGCGCGTCGCCTCGATGCCATCGATCACTCACATTCGCGTCCGCTACAAGGACACCGACACCATGTCGGTGGTCTATTACGGCAACTACCTCACCTATTTCGAGGTTGGCCGGGTCGAGTACTTGCGTCAGGCCGGGCTGCCCATGTCCGAGGTGAACGAGCGGGTGCACCTGCCGGTCGTGGAAGCCCACGTCAGGTACGTCAAGCCCGCCCGGCTCGACGAGCTGCTCGAGGTGACCTCGCGCGTGAGCCAGCGCAAGCGCGCGAGCTTCACGTTCGCCTACGAGATCCGCAACGAAGCCAAAGAGCTGGTGGCGAGCGGGTACACGCTGCACGCCTGCTGGGATCCGGCCAGCTCGAAGATGGTGCCGATTCCCGGCTGGCTCAAGGAGATCATGCCCGATGCCGATCTCGACCCTGTCCCCCCGCGCGGCTGATCCGTCCCGAGCCGTCGCGCCGCGCCCCGTCGCCGAGGTTGCCGACAGCGCCATCATCGGCCTCTCCTGACCGTGTGCTATACTTTCCGGCGGTCTACGCGATGATCGGACGTTATCGGTATTCTCTATGATCCAGGTCGACCACCTAACCAAGCGCTACGGGCCGGTCACGGCCATCGAGGATGTCACCTTCGGCGTCGAGAAGGGGCAGATCGTCGGCTTCCTCGGTCCCAACGGCGCCGGCAAGTCCACCACGATGAAGATCCTCTCGTGCTTCATGCCGGCGACTGGCGGCAGCGCGCGGGTGGCGGGCTTCGACGTCTTCTCGCAATCCCTCGAGGTCCGCCGGCGCATCGGTTACCTGCCCGAGAACGCGCCGCTCTACCCGGACCTGCCGGTCGCCACCTATCTCGATTTCGTCGCCGAGATCAAAGGGATTTCACGGAGCACGCGGAAGGCGCGCGTGGCCGATGTCATGGATCGCTGCTTCGTGAGCGAGATGCAGCGCCGGCTGATCGGCAAGCTGAGCAAGGGCTACCGCCAGCGCGTCGGGATCGCTCAGGCGCTGCTCGGCGACCCCGAGGTCCTGATCCTCGACGAGCCGACGATCGGCCTCGACCCGAAGCAGATCGCCGAGATCCGCGCGCTGATCCGCTCGCTGGCCGGCCAGCATACCGTGATCCTCTCGACCCACATTCTCCCCGAAGTCTCCATGGTCTGTGACGGCGTCATCATCATCAACCGCGGCCGGATCGTGGCCCGGGGGACGGAGTCCGAGCTCGTGGCCCAGGTCTTCCCGACCGCGCGCATCGAGCTGCGTGTGCGCGCGGCGCAAGGTGATGTGGCCGAAGCGCTGCGGGCCGTGCCCGGCGTGCTGGCGGTGGAGCCCTTGCAGTCCCGCGACGGCAGCGCCGCCTTCGTCGTTGAATCCGCGCGCGGCCGGGACGTGAGCGGGGCGCTGGTCAAGCTCGTGACGAGCCGGGGGTGGGAGCTCCGCGAGCTGCGCCAGGTCGGGATGAGCCTGGAGGACGTGTTCCTGCGCGTGGTCGCGGGGGAGGAAGCCCCGGAGCCGTCCGCGCCGGTGGAGGCCGCCTGATGCGCTGGTGGCCCCTCTTCAAGAAGGAGATGTGGCTGTACTTCGGCTCGCCCGTCGCCTATGTCGTGTTCACCTTCTTCCTCCTCATTTCGGGGTGGTTCTTCAGCCAGATCTTCCTCTATTACAGCAACGCTTCCATGCAGGCCTTCATGCAGCCGCAGTTCGGGCAGAGCCTGAACATCACGGACAACGTGATGCGCCCGCTCTTCTCCAACATGGCCGTGGTGCTCCTGTTTTTTGTACCGATGTTGACCATGCGGCTCTTCGCCGAAGAGAAGAAGTCGGGCACCATCGAGCTGCTGCTTACATACCCGATCCGCGACGGCGAGGTGCTGGCGGGGAAGTTTCTGGCCGCCGGGGTGCTCTTCGTGATCCTCCTGGCCTTGACGCTCGTTTACCCGGCTCTCGTCGCCTTCTTCACGCACATCGAGTGGGGCCCGATCCTGTCGGGCTATCTCGGACTGCTTCTGGCCGGCGGCACCTTCCTGGCGGTGGGCGTCCTGATTTCGTCGCTGACCGAAAACCAGATCGTCGCGGGCTTCGGCACCTTTGCCGTGCTCTTGGCGTTCTGGATTGTCAGCTGGGGAGCCGAGTTCGCCGGTCCGAATCTCCGGGCGCTGCTCCAGTATCTGTCGATCACCGAGCACATGGACGGATTCAGCCGCGGCATCATCGACACCAAGGATCTCGTCTATTACCTCACCGCGATCGCCCTGGCCTTGTTCCTCACGCTGCGATCGCTCGAGTCCAAGCGGTGGCGGGGATAGCGGCATGATCTTCCTCAAGCGCTACGCGGTCTGGCTCGGCGCGGCATGTCTCCTCGTGGCCGGATTGCTGAATCTGACGCCGTGGCAGGGACTCCCATTCAAATGGGTCCTGCTCGTCGCAGGGAGCTTCCTGCTCTTCGTCGCGCTCACTCTCAATGCCGAGGAGCTGCGCGGGCTGCTGGACCTGCGCGCGACGCGCTACGGAGCGGGCGCGACGGTGCTGGCGCTGCTGGCGCTGGGTGTGGTGGCATTCGGGAACGCCGTCTCCTACCGGCACAGCCACCGCTGGGATCTGACCGAGAACCGCCGTAACAGCCTCTCGCCGCAGACCATCCAGATCGTCCGGACGCTCAAGGCGCCGGTGAATGCCATCGCCTTCTTCCGCTCCGATACGCCGGGGAAGCGGACGGCCGAGGACCTGCTCAGCCAGTACGCCTCCTACTCGGGGGGCAAATTCACGTGGCGGATCGAAGATACCGATCGCGCCGTGGCGCTGGCGCGCCAGTACAACGTGGAGAGTTACGGCACCACCGTGCTCGAGAGCGGTGCCGCCGCGGAGGCCAGAACCGAAAAGGTCACGGACGCGGAGGAAGAGAAGCTCACCAATGCTCTCGTCAAGCTGACGCGATCCGGTAAGCGCCTCGTCTATCTGGTCAAGGGACACGGCGAACGTGAGGCCGGCAACACGGACAAGACGGGTTTCAGCCAGGCCAAGGACCAGATGGAGAAGGCGAGTTACGAGGTCAAGGAGCTGGTGCTGGCCCGCGATCCCAAGGTGCCCGAGGACGCCTCGATCGTCATCGTACCCGGCCCCAGAACCGATCTGTTCCCGCAGGAGCTCTCAGCCCTCGATGCCTACATCACCCGCGGCGGCAAGGTCTTCTTCATGGCGACGCCATTCCAGGGCGAGGGGCTCGGCAAATATCTGACCAAATATGGCGTGGTCCTCGACGACGACGTGGTGATCGAGCTCAACCCTTTGGGCCAGCTCTTCGGAACCGGGCCACTCGTGCCCATCGTGAATCAGTACGACTCGCATCCGATCACGCGAGACATGGCCGGCGTCATGACGCTCTTTCCCCTCACGCGCTCGGTCGATGTCGCCAAGGCGCCCCCCAAGGGAATTCAGGTCAACACCCTGGCTAGGACGAGCCGGCAGTCCTGGGGCGAAACCGACAGGAGCGTGTTCCAGAAGGGCACTGCTCAGCCGGACCCCGGCGAGAAGCGGGGGCCGCTGCCCGTCGCCCTGGTCGCGACCGTCGAGCCCCAGATGGACGTCAAGTCCGGCGCCAAGCCCGCCGGCGCCGACGAAAAGAAGACGCCGAAGGCGCGCATCGTGGTCGTGGGCACCGCTGATTTCGCCTCCAATCAGTTCCTGAGCGCGCAGGGGAACCGCGATTTCTTCCTCAACGTCGTCTCCTGGCTGGCCGAGGAAGAGGACCAGATCTCGGTGAGGCCCAAGGACACGCGCCAGAATCCCGTCCTGCTGACCTCGGCGCAATCGAACGTAGTGCTGTGGGTGCCGCTGGCCCTGCTCCCGGGCGCCGTGCTGGCCTGCGGGATCGTGGTGATCATCCAGCGCCGCCGCTCCAAGTAGCGGGACTCCCGCCATGAATTGGAAGACGCTTGGGGTTCTCGTCGTGCTGGCGGCCGGCCTCGGCGCCTTCCTCGTTTACGACACCTACTGGCTCACGCCGGCGCGCGAGCAGGCCGAGTCCGCCAAGGGGCGGCTCTGGACCGTCGAGCCCAAGGACGTCGAGGCCGTCACGATCAAGCGGAGGACCGAGACGGTCCGCCTCAAGCGGACCGCCGACGGCTGGGAGATGCTCGAGCCGGTCAAGACCCGCGCCGACCGCGCGGTGATCAACGACCTCGTGACGAGCTTCGTCACGCTCCGCAAGGACCGCGAGATCGATCCCAATCCCTCCAAGCCGGCCGACTTCGGGCTCGATCCGCCGGCCGCCGAAGTACGGGCCGAGGTCAAGGGGCGCGCGGAGCCCTTGACCCTGCTCCTCGGAGGCAAGAATCCCACCGGCGTCTGGGTCTACGCGCGCGAAGGCGCCAAGCCACCGGTCTTCACGGTAGGCGAGATCGCCCTGCGCGACGCCACCCGCGACGCCGCCGATCTGAGGGACCGCGCCCTCGTCGCCTTCGACCGGAAGAGCGTGAGTCAGATCGATCTGGAATTCGACGGCGACCGGATCTCGGTCGCTGTGGACGACTCCGGCGCATGGCGGATCGCCAAGCCGGGCCCGTACCGCGCCGACGCCGAGCTGATCGCGGACTTTCTCGACAAGCTCAATGCGGCCCGAGCGAAGGAGTTCGCGGCCGATAGTCCCAAGTCGCTGGCGCCTTGGGGCCTGGACCGGCCCGCCCGGGTGACGCTCTGGGTCGGTCGCGACAAGGAGCGGGCGGCGAAGGTTCTCTTCGGTCGTCGAGACGCCGCGAAGAAGGGCGTCTACGTCATGCGGGCGGGCGAGCCCTCGGTGATGCTCGTGGGCGAGGATTTGTGGACGGCCTTCCCCAAGACCGCGGCGGTGCTGCGCGACAAGGTCGTCCTCGCCTATGCCCCCGACAGAGCCGCCCGCATCGAGCTCGAGAATCCCCAGGGCAGAGTCAGGCTGGAGCGCGAGGGGTCCGGCTGGAAGATCACGGCGCCCGAGCCGCTGAAGGCGGACCCAGCCGCCGTCAACTCTCTCCTGTGGGCCGTGCGCGATCTCCGCGCCGCCGGGTTTCTCGGCGAGACGGCGGCGGACATCCCGCGCTGGATCCCCAAGCCCGATGTCACCGTGCGCATCTGGGAGGAGGGCGCCAAGGAGCCCAAGACCCTGCTCGTGAAATCTTCCAGCGAGATGCGCGGCAAGGAGCCCATGGCGGTGGCCGCGGTCGCGGGCCAGGGTCCCGTGGCGCTCGTCCGCGCCCAGGCGCTCAAGGATCTGGGCAAGACGGCTGCGGACCTGCGGGACAGGTCCATCTTTCCGGCCTTCGATCTCAGGGATGTCAAGCGCGCCCGCGTGAATGCCGGCGGCAAGGGCCTGCTGGTCGAACGGAGCGGGGAGACGGACTGGAAGACGCTCGAGCCAAGCCGGGGGCCGGCCAGAGAGGGCCGGGTGACGAATCTTCTGCTCACGCTCAAGGCGCTCCGCTGGAAAGAGATCGTCTCGCCCAAAGGGGACGATGTCGCTCGCTACGGCCTGGACCAGCCGGGCCTCGAGGTCAGTCTGCTCAAGGCCGACGGCAGCGAGTTGGGCGCTCTCCTGCTTGGCAAGGAAGCCGACGGATTGACCTATGTGAAAGTGAGAGCGGTGCCCACGATCTATGCGGTGGAGAGCAAGGCGCTAGAGGATCTCAGAAAGGCCCAGACCGAGATTCCCGGCCAGAATACGGCCGGCGCTGCGCCCAGCTCCGGTTGACCGCGTTCTGTCTCATCGGTAGTATCACGGCATGACGGATGGGCCCTACCTGAAGCAGCTCGAGCTGGGTCCGATGCAGAACTTCGTCTACCTCATCGGCGATCCGCAGACGCGCGAGTGCGTCGTCGTGGATCCCGCGTGGGAGGTCGACGCCATTCTCGACACCATTGGTCGGGATGGGATGACGCTCGCGGGCGCGCTCGTGACGCATACGCATCAGGACCACGTGGGCGGCCATCTGTTCGGCTACGACATCCCCGGCGTCGAAGAGCTGCTCGCCAAGTCGCCCACCAAGATCTACGTCCACAAGGCCGAGCGCGAGTTCCTCCGCGGCTTCGGCTCAGACGTGGTCAAGGTGGATGGTGGCGACACGCTTCAAGTCGGCCGGCTTGGCATCACCTTCATCCACACCCCCGGCCACACACCCGGCTCCCAGTGCTTCTTCGTCGACGGGCGGCTCATCTCGGGCGACACCCTGTTTATCCGGTCCTGCGGGCGCACCGATCTGCCGGGCAGCGACCCCAAGGAGATGTACTACTCGCTCACCCAGCGGCTGGCCGCGCTCCCCGACGAGACGGTGGTCTTTCCCGGGCACAACTACGGCGGCGCGTCCACGACCATCGGAGCCGAGAAGAGTCAGAACCCCATGATGAACTTCCGTTCCATGGCCGACTTCCTGCGGGCCATGGGAACGGTGGGCTGACATCGCCCCACCCGCTCTCCTCGTCGTCAATCCGGCGGCCGGCGGAGGCCGCACCCGAGCGCTCTGGCCCTCCATCCGCGACACTCTCAGCCGGCTGCATTTCCCCTTCGAGCATGTCGAGACCCGTGAGAGCGGTGATGCCCTGAGTCTGGCGGCCGACGCCGTGAGCCGATCCGTTCCGCTCGTCGTGGCTGTCGGCGGCGACGGGACGCTCCATGAGATCGTCAACGGGGTCATGGGCGCGGATGGCCGGCCCCGCGCCGCCATCGGTGTCGTCATGACCGGGCGTGGACGTGATGCCTGCCGGAATTTCGGCTTGCCGCGCGATCCACTGGACGCGGCCCGCGGCGTGGTCGCGGGCCGCGAGGTGCGGCGAGATCTGGGGCTGGCGCGCTGGCCCGGCGGCAGCCGCTACTTCATGAATGCCGCCGGCGCGGGCTTCGACGCCATGGTGGCCGCGCGCGCCGCGCGGCTGGGCGGCGGAATCGTTCCCTATCTGCGCGCGGTGCTTGGCTCGCTCCAGGCATACCAGCCGGTGGTGTTCACGGTGGAAAGCGAGAGTGCCGGCCGGTGGTGCGGGCCGGCGGCCGGCGTCGTCGTGGCCAACGGTGCCCACTTCGGGGGCGGGATGCGCATCGCGCCGGGCGCGGACCCGGCCGACGGCGCCCTCGATCTTGTGCGCTTGGGCGACTTCGGCCGGGTGGAACTGCTCGCCTGGCTGCCGACGATCTACTGGGGCGGCCATCTCCGAAACGCGAAGGTCGCCCTCACGCGAGTCCATCGGGCACGGGTCACCGCGCCCACGTCGCTACCCGTTCAGCTCGACGGCGAAGTCTGCGGCGCCACACCGCTCGAGATCTCCGTCTGCGCGGGCGCGCTCCGCCTGCGCGTATAAGAGGCATCACCGCTCGGCCCCACCCCGGGAGGCCGAGCGGTCATGAACCGTCCTCTGCTTCGACTCTACGCTCTGGTCCGAGCCGGTTCAGGGCGCCTGCAGACGCACTTCCTTGATCAGGAAATCGGCGCGGCGGTTCTTCGCCCAGCAGCCCTCGCCCGCTTCGCGGCACGCGAGCCGCTCCTTGCCATAGCTGACCGTGACGATCCGCTCAGCCGGCACGCCGTGATCCATGAGATAGGTCTTCACCGCATTGGCGCGACGCTCGGCAAGGTCCCGGTTGTACGGCACGGTGCCGCGCTGATCGGCGCCGCCCTCGACGACGACGCGATACTCGGGATGCGCCTTCAGCCACTCGGCGCTCTTTTCGAGAGTCCCGCTGTCAGCGGTGCGGATCTCGGCGCGGTTGAATTCGAAGTAGACGGGCCCCAGCTCCAGGGCGGGCTGAAAGCCCTCGATGGTCGGCTTGACGTCAGCAGGCTTGGCCGACTGTGACCCGGTTTCCGTCGAGTGCGTGGCGCGTTTCGTCTTCGACATGTCGGTGCCCGCCCAGGCGGCGGCCCCGACGACGACGAGCGAAAGAGATGCAGCGAGGACAATAGACGGCATATTGCGCTTCATGCCTGTTCCTCCCTTTGTATGGCCTTCGGAGCGAGCTTCATCAGCTATCAAGGGAAGCATCGCCTATGCCACTCCGTCGGGCCGGGAAGAAGTCCTTTAGAGATGGGCGCTTTCAGCGGGGACGACGATATGGGCGAGACCGCGTCAAGGCTGATCAGGTAAGCAAAAACTGCATGCCGTGTAAATCTGCACGGCGCGCGGCAAGTCCTTCAGTTCAGCGGCGATACATCGCCCGATCCGAGTAGCCGGGCAGGCGGCCTGGCTCCCAGACGTGTTTGCGGGCCACGGCCTCATCGAGATCAGCGCCCCAGCCGGGGCGGTTGGGGATCACCAGCTCGCCGTTCTCGATCACAGGCGGATGATCGACCAGCTCGTCCTTCCACGGCACATCGTCGATATCGATCTCCATGATCCGGACATTCGGCACGCAGGCGCACAGGTGCGCCGAATGGAGCGTGGACAGATGACTGTAGTAGTTGTGGGGGGCGATATTGAGCTCGTAGCTCTCCGCGAGATCGGCGATCCGCTTGGATTGCGCAAAGCCGTTCCAGGGGACGTCGATCATGACGACGTCCATCGCGCGCGCTTCGAAATAGGGTCGATAGCCGCGGAGGCCGAAGAGATTCTCGCCCGAGCAGATTGGGATGGAGGTCGAATCCTTGACCTCGCGGAGGGCCCGCTCGTCGTAAATGTCCAGCTCGACCCACATCATCCCGATCGGCTCGAGCGCCCGGCAGATGCGCCGGGCGGCTTCCGGCTTGAAGTTGAAGTTGAGGTCGAGTGCCAGACCGACGTGGGGCCCGACCGCGCGCCGAAAGGTGCCGAGCAGCGTCTCGATGTGGCTGAGCATCTCGGCGGTGAGGTTCTGATCGGTCGTGCCCGGCCCGCCCCCGAATCCCGAGAAATGAACCCGGGCCGTCTCGCCCGGGAAGACGATATTCGTTTTCAGGGCGCGGAAGCCCCGGCGCACGACTTCTTCCCCGAGGCGGGCGATGTCGTCCATCGTGCGAACCGGCGGGACGCCGATTAGCTCGGCGTTTCGGGCCCGCGACGTGCCGCAATGCGACCAGTAGACCGGCTGGCGTTCACGCAGCGTCCCGCCGAACAGCTCATAGACCGGCACGCCCAGCGCCTTGGCCTTGATGTCCCAGAGCGCCAGCTCGATCCCGGCGATGGCTTTTGCCGCGATGCCGCCCGGGCTCTGGCGGGCCATTCGATACAGGTCCCAGTACCGCATCTCGATCGGCCGAGGATCCTGGCCGACCAGGATGGGCTCGAAGTCGCGGACGGCCCCGACCACGCCGTACGGGTTCCGCCCGTCGGAGCACTCGCCGTATCCGGTGATGCCCGCGTCGGTGCGGACGGCGACGAATTGCCAGGGGCGCCACCCGGCGTCGACGACGAAGGTTTCGATGCCGCTGATCTTCACGGATTGGCTCCTTTGACCCTGTGACGCCGGCGCGCTCGGGCGCGCTCAGTCGAAGACGACGACGCCGCGGGCCACTTGGCCCGAGTGCAGGGCCGCGAACCCCTCATTGATCTCCTCGAGGCGGTAGGTCCGGCTCACGAGCCGGTCAATCTCGAGGCGCCCCGCCAGGTAGAGGTCGACCAGCCATGGGAAGTCGAGGTTGGGACGCACGGAGCCGTACATGGTTCCCTTGATGCACTTTTCCTGAAGCGCCATCAGGTACGGCGTGAGCGGGGCTCGGACGCTCATCGCCGCCATCCCGACGATGACCGCCGTGCCTCCGGGGCGGATGGCGTCGAGGATCTGCAGGGTCGTCGCCTCGCCCCCGATGGCGTCGAACGCGTAGTCGACGCCGCGGCCGCCGGTCAGGCTCCGCGCGTACTCGACGACCTGGGCCGTCGAGGCGTTGATGGTGTGGGTGGCGCCGAAATCCCGGGCGAAGGCGAGCTTGCCGTCGAGCAGGTCGCAGGCGATGACCATGCCAGCGCCCGCCAGGCGTGCACCCTGCACCACATTGAGCCCCACGCCTCCACAGCCGATGACGAGGACCGAGGCCCCCGCCTCGACGCCGGCGCAGCGAGTGACGGCTCCCACGCCGGTGGGCACGCAGCAGCCGATCAGCGCGGCCTGCGGCCACGGCATCTCCTTGCGGATCGGCACGAGGTGCTCGGCCGGGCATACCACCTGCTCGGCGAAGGTGCCGATGCGCGCCATCTGGTTGATCCCGTCGCCGTCCCGCCGGAGCCGGTGGCTGCCGTCAAACATCACCCAGCGCGGCGTGTCGTTGTGGCCGTCACAGAGAATCGAGCGCCCGATCGAGCAATACAGGCAGCGGCCGCAGTGGGGACGGAACGAGAAGATGACGTGATCGCCCGGCTTGACACTGCTGACACCCGCGCCCACCGAATCCACGATCCCGGCCGCTTCATGGCCGAGGACCATGGGCAGCGGCAGGGTCCAGTCCCCGTTGATGATGTGCCAGTCACTGTGACACACGCCGGTGGCCTTCACGAGCACCCGCGCCTCGCCGGCCTGCGGGCCCTGCTGCTCGACCTCGACCACTTCGAGAGGAGTATTCGCTTTGTAGAGCACCGCGGCCTTCATCGTCATGCTCCTTCCGCTGGAGTGGAGATAGCTCGACCGGAGGCTGCCGTCACGCTACCTGGCTTCGGCGCCGCGGTCAATGCCATCGGCTAGACGACGCTCGCGCCGCCGTCGACGTAGAGGATCTGGCCCGTGATGTACTCGGGGCAGGTCGCGAAGAAGTTCACGGCTGCCGCGACATCCTCGGCAGCGCCCGACCGGCGCATCGGGATGCGGGCGGCGAGTCGCCGGCCGGATTGTCGGGGGAATCCCTCCGGCAGCAGGACGAGGCCCGGCCCCACCGCATTGACCTGGATGCCCGGCGCCAGCGCCGCGGCCAGCCCCTTGGTGAGCATGACCACGCCCGCTTTGGACACACCGTAGGCGATATAGCCGGGCCAGGCCCGCGTCGCGCCCACGTCGGCGATATTGATGATGCGCCCGCCCCGCCGGCCCATGGCGCGCGCCGCCGCCTGGGAGCATAAGAACGCGCCTCGGAGGTTGACGGCGATCAGCCGGTCGAACTGCGCGGCCGTGGCGGTGGCCAGCGGAGTGCGGAAGAAGATCGCGGCGTTGTTGACGAGGACGTCGATCCGCCCCAGCCGGCGGACCGCGCCGGCGATGAGGCCGCGGGCCTCGGCGGGCTTGCCCAGATCCGCGCGAAGCGCGACGGCGCGAACGCCCAGCGCCCGCAGCTCGCTCACGGTCCGGCGCGCCGCGGCTCCCGATCGATGATATCCGATGGCCACGTCCGCCCCGTCGCCCGCCAGCGCGAGCGCGATGATGCGGCCCACTCGGACCGCTCCGCCGGTAACGAGCGCCACTTTTCCCCGTAGTTTCTTGACTTGCCCGGGACCGTGTGGTCTCATCACTGGGCTATGCAGGGGACGTTCCGCAACTGGTTCAAGGTTCGGTTCATCACCGGCTTCTTCGTCACCGTCCCCGCGATCGCCACCGCGTGGCTGCTATACGTCTTCTGGGACGCCATCGACCGCTTCTTCTCCCCCGGGTACGAGCGCATCTTCGGCGGTCGCATCCCGGGCCTGGGATTCCTCACGGCAGTCGTCGTCATCCTCGTGATGGGCACCATCGCCACCAACGTCGTGGGGCGACGGATCCTGGCCCGCGTGGAGCGGGTCCTCGAGCGGCTGCCGATCTTCCGCAGCATCTATCCCTCGGTCAAGCAGCTGCTCGAGTCGTTCTCGCCCGAGAAGCGCAATTCCTTCAAATCGGTCGTCCTGGCCGAGCACCCGCGCAAGGGCGAATATGTTTTCGGCTTCGTCACCTCCGAGGTCCTGGTCGAGGGGCCGGAGGCCAAGCGCGAGATGGTCACGGTCTTCGTGCCCACCAACAATCTCTATCTCGGCGACGTGATCATCGTGCCGCGCGAGGAGACCATCGCGACCGGCCTCACGGTCGAGGAGGGCATTCGGATCATCCTCTCGGCCGGTACCGCCACGCCCGCCCGGCTGCCCCGCGAGCGGCGCTGATCATCCCCCGCTGATCAATCGGAGCCGACCCAGCTGCCGATCCACTCGCGGATCGCTTCGCCGAGCGGATAGAGCTTCCCGAAAAAGAAGTGATCGGAGCCCTCGATCACGCGCACGGTGGGAGCCGTGAGGCGCTTGGCCAGCCGGTCCAGATCGCCCGTCGGGCAATACTCGTCCCGCGTTCCCGCCACGAGCAGCACCTCGTCCCGGTAGCCGTCGAGGAAATCGAAGTCCGACATCCCGAGGGGCGGCGCAATGAGGGCAAGGGCTGGAGGCTGAGCCATCGAGGCCGCCAGCCTGGCGGCGACCCATGCACCAAAGGAGTACCCACCCAGCCCTGAGCGGACGCCGCCCGGCAGATGGGCTGAAAGCAGAGCGAGGGCGGCCCTGACATCTTCCATCTCTCCCCAACCCTCGTCATGGACTCCCTGAGAGCCTCCGACCCCTCGAAAGTTGAAGCGCAACGTAGCCAGTCCAGCTTCGCGCGCCACCTCGACGGCGCGGATGACCACTGGATTTTCCATGTCTCCCCCGTAGAGCGGGTGGGGGTGGCACATGACCAGCCCGCCGCGGAGTTCGGGAGCGAGCCCCAGCCATCCCTCGAGGGCGGGCCCGTCGGACACCTCGATGCTGACCGTTTCCTCCATAGATGGTCGACCATAGGCGCTAAAGGTGGAATATTCAAGGGCGAGGGGCCGTCAGAGCTTTCGAGGTATACTCCTGGCCATGCTAAGTCCCGGATGTTTTTGGAATCGTCGCCGTCTCGAGCGCCATGTGGACGGCGCCCTGAGCGCGCGGCAAGCCCGCTCGGTCGAAGGCCATCTGGCAGGCTGTGAGGGTTGTCGCGGTGAGCGGGATCGCCTGGCCCGGCTGCATGCCCTCCTGCAGAACAGCCTCCCGGCTCCCGCCGATCCAGAGTGGTCCCGATTCTGGTCCGGCGTCCGGACCCGGATCGTAAGGGAGCATCCCGAGCCCTTCAGGGAGCCGTGGTGGCTGCCGATCTGGAAGCC
>Ga0137375_10004732_pt1 | contig 16219 bp, 15 predicted proteins | sample SagtaG_24_FD_104936 | JGI IMG/M metagenome (GOLD analysis project Ga0137375, IMG submission 104936) | Vadose zone soil microbial communities from Sagehorn Ranch, Mendocino, California, USA - Sage1_R_113_16 metaG | ecosystem: Environmental > Terrestrial > Soil > Vadose zone | place: USA...
CAACTCGGACGGTACAAGACGCCGCGCCTGCTCCGCTTCGTCGCCGCGCTGCCCAAGGGTCCCTCGGGCAAGGTGCAGCGCCTGAAGCTCGCCGCGCTGAGAGGAGAACGCGATGACGAATGAAGACACCGAAAAGATCGAAGTCCATCGCGGGCTCAAGGGGGTGTACCTCGATCGCTCGCGCGTCTGCTTCATCGAGGGGCGCAGGGGCGAACTGCTCTACCGCGGCTATTCGATTCACGACCTCGCCGAGCGTTCGACCTTCGAGGAGGCCTGCTATCTGCTGCTCAAGGGGGAATTGCCGGAGCGGGCCCAGCTCGAGGTCTTCGAGGCCGAGTTGAAGTCGGCGCGCATGCTGCCGGCGGCGGTGTACGACATCATCGGCACGGTGCAGCGCGCGCACCCGATGGACGTGCTGCGCACGGCGGTGTCGGCGCTCGCCGCCTTCGACCCGGAGGTCGCGGACAAATCGCCGGAAGCGACTCTGCGCAAGGGGGTGCGGCTCACCTCGCAGGTGCCGATGATCGTCGCTGCGCACGAACACATCCGCAACGGCCGCGCGCCGGTGCCGCCCGAACCGAGTCTCGGGCACGCCGCCAATTTCCTCTACATGTTGAAGGGCAAGGCGCCGAGTGCCGACGCTGCGCGGCTGATGGATACCGACATGATCCTGCACGCCGAGCATGGCTCGAACGCATCGTCGTTCACCGCGCGCGTGGTAGCCGGCACCGAGGCCAACCTGCACGCCGCCGTCACCGCGGCGATCGCGGCGCTCTCCGGACCGGCGCACGGCGGCGCGGCCGAGAACGTGATGCGCATGGCGCAGGAGATCGGCGACGCCTCGAAGGCGGGCGATTACGTGCGGCGCAAGCGTGCCAACTAGGAACCGGTGATGGGTTTCGGCCACCGCGTCTACCGCGCCGAGGATCCTCGCGCGCGGCACATGCGCGCCGGCGTGGAGCGGCTTTCCCATGAAATGGGCCAGCCGCAGTGGTACCAGATTCTCGAGGCGCTGGTCGAGGCGATGAAACCCTACGCGCGCCACGGCGTTAACGTCAACGTGGATTTCTACGCCGGTGTGGTCTACTTTCTGAACGACATTGCCGAGGACCTGTTCGTTCCGATCTTCGCGGTCGGCCGCGTGCCCGGCTGGACGGTGCAGGTGCTCGAGCAGATGGAGAACAACATCCTCATCCGTCCGCTCACGCTCTACAGCGGCCCCGGGCCGCGCGCCTACGTGCCGATCGAAAAGCGCTAGATCTGCTCAAGACTGGGCGAGAACGATCGCTGCGGTGGCGACGATGTCCTCCACGCTCGCGCCGCGTGACAGGTCGCTCAAGGGTCGCGCGAAGCCCTGCAGCACCGGTCCGATGGCTTGCGCGCCACCCAGGTACTGGCTGAGCTTGTAGGCGATATTGCCGGCATCGAGGTCGGGGAAGACGAGCACATTCGCCCTTCCCGCGACCGGCCCGGCTTCCTTCAGCTTCTTCGCCGCGACTGCGGGAATCAGTGCCGTATCGGCCTGCAGCTCGCCGTCGATCGCGAGCGAAGGCGCTCGACGTCGCGCAATCTCCAACGCGCGAACCACCTTCTCGATGTGCGGGTGCTTGGCGCTCCCTTTGGTGGAGAACGAGAGTAGCGCGACGCGCGGCTCCTCGCGCAGCAGCCGGCGGCAACTTTCCGCCGACGCGAGCGCGATGTCGGCGAGCTGCTCGGGGGTCGGGTCGGCGTTCACCGCGCAATCGGCAAAGACGAGGACCCGATCCCGAAAGACCATGAGGAAGAAGCTCGAAGGCGTGTCGATACCCGGCGCAAGACCGATCGTCATCATCCCCGCTTCGATCACCCGCGCGGTCGGGGCCGCGACCCCGGCCACCATGGCATCCGCATCGCCCGCCTTCACCATCAGCCCGGCATGAAACAGCGGCTTCGCGGCCAGCCGCCGCGCCACCTTCGGGTTCGTGTCCGGACGGTGCCGCAGGTAGAGCGCAGCATAGGCATCGAGCCGGTCGCTCGATTCTGGGTTCGCCGGAAGAATCGGGTCGGCGAGGTCCTCGTCGCGCAGGCAGCGTGCCGCGGCGAGGATCCGCTCGTCCTCTGCTTCCGGGAACACGACCCGCAAGCCGCGGCCCCGGATCTGCGCAAGACAGGTTTCGACAACGTTCATGGAAAAACAAATTCCATGCAGAGCCGTGTGAGCGACTTTGTTGCTCAGCGGTCTCGCAGGCTAGGCCGCTACCTTGCGCGAGCGCTCGCGCAGGATCTCCCGAATCGTTTCCTGCGATCCGGTAACGAGCTGTCGCATCGCCTGTTCGGCCATCGCGGTATCCCGCGTCTCGATCGCGCGAACTAGGCGCCTCCAGCTCTGCGCCGATTTGCGACGCCGCTCCACGCCGCGCAGCGACAGCCGTGTGTAGCGCGCGACCTGCTGCGAAAACGAACGGATCAGCGCTGCGAGCCGCTCGCTGCCGGCGCCTTCGGCGATCAATTGCGACAGCGCGTATACCGCCTCGAAATATTTGCCGTGGCTCGCGTCGGACGCGTGTTGCATGGCTTGGTCGAGCAGCACCCGCGCCTCGTCGAGCAGCCCGGGATCCGTTCGGGCGGCGACGCGCCGCGCTGCCACGGCGAGCAGGCTCGCCCGGATCTCGTAGAGGTCGTCGACCTCGTCGGCCGATAGCCGTGTGACGCTGGCGCCGCGGCGCGGTTCTATCCACACCAGCCCGCGCTTGTCGAGAAGGCGAAGCGCCTCGCGGATCGACGCCCGGCTGACGCCGTACATCGTCGCAAGATCCACCTCCTTGAGCCTGGCGCCGGACGGAAATCGCTCGTTCAGGATCTCGTCGGCGATGCGTTTCGCGACTTGTTCTGAGAGTGTGAGGAACAGCGCCGTGTCGGCCGCCACGATCTGAAAACCCGGCGCTTTTCGTCTTGGCATCGTCGTCCTGTCCGTGAGCGTTCCGCCGACCGACGGCCGGCAGCCTCGGGTGCGTTCCAGCCGGCAACCCACGACTCCGCTCAGGTCGACCCGATTTCTGTATGAATGTCGACATTATACACCTAGCGCAGTATAGTAGGCGCATACGCCTGATCGGGCCGCCAGCACGGCCAGCGCAGCGGTGCGCCGTCCTCGCAGCCGAGCGGCGGAGCCCGGCTGGCCGCGACGGCTCAACCCGTGTCAATCCGCCAAGGAGGAGAACGCCATGAAGCAGCTCAAATCCCTGTTGCCAGTGGTCGCGCTGGCAGCGCTCGTGATCGCCGGCGTCAATGACGCAGGCGCGCAGCAGACGGTGCGCCTGACCGCCGCGACGGGCATCGCGCCCACGGTGCCAACGGCGTGGTGGTTCACTGAATACATCGGGCCCAAGCTCAAGGAATATTCCAGCGGACGGATCGCGCCGAATGTCCAGATCAATGGCACGCTGTGCAACGAGCACAAGTGCGTCGAGCAGGCGCGGCTCGGTCAGATCGACATCGGGTCGGTCTCGGGCGGCAACATCGGCTCGTTCGGACACACGTTCGATATCCTTAACCTGCCCTACATCTTCAAGGACGATGCCGCGGCTGAGAAGCTGATCACGGGATGGCTCGGCGAGGAGCTCAAGAAGCGCGCGGAAAAGGAGATGGGCCTGCATGTGCTTGCGATCATTCCTTCGTACAGCTTCCGGAATATCGACAACTCGAGACGCGAGATCCGCGTCCCGAGCGACATGGCGGGCATCAAGTTCCGAGTCACCAAGACGGAGGTCGAGCTGACGCTGATCAACACCTGGGGCGGCACCGCGGTCCCGTACGACTGGGGTCAGCTCTACGAGGGGCTGCAGACCAAGGTTGTCGACGGCATGTACATCCCGGACGCCTACGTCGCCGCACAGAAGTTCTATGAGGTCGCGCCCTACATCACGAAGACGGGCGGCGGCTGGAACTCCCACATCATCTTCATGGACCTCAAGCGCTACCAGCAGCTTCCCGACTGGGCGCGCGACGTCGTGGACCGGGTCGGCAGGGAAATCGAGGCGCGGAGCTTCGGCGTCGATGCCGAGTGGATGGCCAAGTACACCAAGCAGCTCGAAGGCAAGGTGAAAGTCTACACGCCCACGGCGAGTGAGCTCAGTCTGTGGTATGCCGGCGCTCCGCCCGCGTGGCGTGCCGTGAGGAATACATACGACCCGGCGCTCGCACGGCGGGCGCTGCAGGATCAGGGTCAGCAGGAGCTGATCGCCAAGCTCGAGCGGGCTGGCGCGCTCTAGCAGGCTGATGTTCATCGCGGAGTCGGCCGCCGACGCGGCGGCAGTACAGGCATTCTCGCTCGCGCATCGCGGGGCGTGCGAGCTGTTCGCGGAGCCGCAGACGGCTCACTGTCTCGCGCTCGTGTCGGACGCGAGCGGCGACGAAGCCGCGTGGACGTTTACGCCGGTCCAGCCGCTGTTCGAAGGCGGACGCCACGGCCCCGGCGCGGGCGAATGGCTGCTCTGCGTCGGTCTGTGGGTGCCCGCCGATCAGCGCGGCGAGTTCCTGGCGTGGTACGAGCAGGAGCACCTGCCCATTTTGCTCAGGTGCCCGACGTGGGACGGCTGCCGTTTCGTCGAAGCGCCGCACGCGCGGGGCTGCCAGTTCTTCGCGTTGCATCAGCTCTCCGACCGGGCGGCGCTCGACTCCGCCGAGCGCGCACGCTCACGCGCAACGCCGTGGTTCGGGCGGCTCAAGCGATTCGAATGGTTCGACGAACCGTTCACCCGCACGCTGTATCGCCGTGTCGAGAACAACCAATCGTGACGCGCATCGTGGCGACGTCGGCGGCGCCGCTTCGTCGCGCCGCGGCGCGATGACGGCGCCGCTGCCGCCGCACCTTCGCCCCGACCTGCGAGGGATCGCATGCGCTTACTGGCGCGGCGCAGCCCGCGGCGAGCTGCAGCTTCCGCGCTGCCGCAGCTGCGCATCGCTCACCTGGCCGCCGAAAAGCCGCTGCCCGGTCTGCGGCTCGAGCGAGATCGAGTGGATGCGCTCGTCCGGCCGAGGTGTCGTCCACACGTTTACCGTCGTCAGGCAAGCCCCCGACCCGTACTTCAACTCCAAGCTTCCTTATGTGGTTGCGATGGTGCAGCTCGACGAAGGCCCGCGTCTGATGAGCAACGTCACCGATTGCGACGTCGAAACCGTCCACATCGGCATGCCGGTCGCTGTCGCGTTCGTCGACGCCGGCGACGGTCTTGCGCTGCCCGTGTTCAGGCCGTACGGGGCGCCGACGCGATGACCGCGCAACCGCTCGCGGGACACGTGGCGATCGCCGGCGCTGCGACTGCGGGCGTCGGGTGGTCGACCGAGGCCACTCCCGCGGAGCTGATGGCCGAGGCGACGCACGCGGCGCTGGCCGATGCGGAGCTGCGCCTCGCCGAGGTCGACGCGGTATTCGCGGTGACGCCGTACTACTGGATGCCATCGGTAACGCTCGCCGACGAACTGGGAATCCGGCCGCGCCTCACCGATTCGACCAACATCGGCGGTGCGTCGGTCGTCGCGCACGTCGGCCATGCGATGCGCGCGATCGTCACCGGCGGCGCCGATGTCGCGGTAATCGCTTACGCGAGCACGCAGCGATCGGACACCGGTCGCCTGGTGACGCGGGCCGAGGTGCCGCCGTACGAGCGGCCGTACGGCGCGCTGTTCCCGATCTCGGCCTACGCGATGGTCGCACAGCGCCACATGCACGAGTACGGCACGACGCGCGCGCAGCTCGCGCAGGTTGCGGTGGCCGCCAGCCAGTGGGCGTCGCTCAATCCCGAGGCGCTGCGCCGCGAGCTGCTGACGATCGACGAGGTGATCGCGTCACCGGCAGTGAGCGATCCGCTACGCAAGCTCGACTGCTGCCTGGTGACCAACGGCGGCGGCGCGATCGTGCTGACCGCCGCCGACCGGCGCGCGCGCAAGCCGGTGAAGGTTCTCGGCGTCGGAGAGTCGCACAGCCACTGCTACGCGTCGAGCATGCGCAGCTTCACGCGCACCGACGCTGTCGAATCGAGCCGCGCGGCGTACGAGATGGCGGGTGCGGGCCCCGAGGACATCGACGTCGTCCAGATCTACGATGCGTTCACGATCAACGTCGTCGTCGGACTCGAGGACACGGGGTTTTGCGCCAAAGGCGACGGTGGCAAGCTCGTCGAGCGAGGCATCGGACCCGGCGGCGCGCTGGCAGTCAATACCTCGGGCGGCGGGCTGCGCTACTGTCACCCGGGGATGTTCGGCATCTTCCTGCTGATCGAGGCGGTGCGCCAATTGCGCGCTGAAGCCGGCGAGCGCCAGGTGGCGAAGGCGCGGCGAGCGCTCGTCCACGGCTACGGCGGCATCTTCGCCGGCAACGCGACCGCCGTCCTCGGTCGCGGCTGACCCGTCGATCGGAACGTAAGCCATGCCCCAGATCCACCTGATCGATGTCACGATGCGCGACGGGCACCAGTGCCTTTGGTCGACGCGGATGACGAACGCCATGATCGCGCCGGTGCTCGATCTAGCCGACGACGCCGGCTTCCACACTATCGACCTCGTCGGCGGCGCCGTGTTCGACGTGTGCGTGCGCTACCTGCAGGAGAACCCGTGGGCGCGCATGCGAATGGCCGCGCGGCGGCTGCGCCGCACGCCGATCAACGTCTGGATGCGCGGAGCGAGCCTGTTCACGTTCGAGTACTTCCCGCACGACGTGGTCGAGCTGACGATCGCTCATCTCGCCGCGAACGGCGTGCACCATCTGACGACCTACGACGCGCTGAACGACAACCGGAACCTCGCGGGCTCGGTGCAGGCCGCGCGCTCGGCCGGCATCGGCGTCACCGGCGCCGTCGTGTACACGCTGAGTCCGGTCCATACAGATTCGTATTTCCAGGCCCGCGCGCGCGAGCTCGTCGCGCTCGGCGTCGACCGGATCTGCCTCAAGGATCCGAGCGGATTGCTCACGCCAGAACGCATACGAACGCTTGCGCCCGCGCTGCTCGCGGCCGCGCCCGGCATCGCGCTCGAGTTGCATTCGCACTGCCTGTCGGGCCTCGCACCGCAGGTGTACTGCGACGCGCTGGACGCCGGCATCACGTTCTTCCACACGGCGGTGAGACCTCTTGCCAACGGCGCTTCGCTGCCACCGGCCGAAGACTTCAACGCGACGGCGCTCTCACGCGGGTACCGCACGGGCATTCGCGCCGAACGGCTCGACGAGATGTCGGCGTATTTCGCATGGGTCGCGTGGCGCGAGGGCAAGCTCACCGGAAAACCGGCGACGCTTGATCCGCGGATGTACGAGCACCAGGTGCCGGGCGGGATGATCTCGAACCTGCGCACGCAGCTTTGCGCCGCCGGCATCGAGCACCGGCTCGACGAGATCCTCGACGAAGTCGCGCAGGTACGCAAGGACCTGGGCTATCCGATCATGGTGAGCCCGTTCGCGCAGTTCCTGATCACGCAGGCCACACTCAATGTGGTCCAGGGCGAGCGTTATTGCATGATCCCCGACGAGCTGCGCAAGTACGCGCTCGGCCATTACGGGCGTGCTGCGGGACCTCTCGCGCCCGAGTTCCTCGAGCGCGCGACGCGAGGCGAGCCTGTCGTGCAGGAGGCGCCGGCCGAGTTGCTTCCGCCCGCGCTGCCACGCCTGCGCGCGGAGCGCGGAGCGCACGCGGGCAACGACGAGATCCTGCTCGCCGCTTATTACGACGATTCGCTCGTGCGGCCGGTGCTCGCGCGTACGCGCGATGCGGTGGCGGGGCTGCGATTCCGCACGACGCCGCTGCGCGAGCTCGTCGCCTATCTCGCCGGGGCGGCGGACATCGAAAAGCTGCGCGTCGCGATCTCGGGCGTCGATCTTGCGCTCGGCAGCGCCGCTGCGGCGATCGACGCGGCGCGGCCGGCGACGACGACGACCGCCCCCGATACTGCGAACGGCAATCTGCGATGACAGAGGTGCACCCGCTCGACGCACTGCTACGCCCTCGCAGCATCGCGATCGCGGGCGCTTCGGACAATCCGGGCAAGCTCGGCTCGCTTCCGCTGCAATTCCTGCGCAAGTTCGCGTACGACGGCGACATCTACCCCATCAACGCCAAGCTCGACGAAGTGATGGGCTGCAAATGCTACCCATCGCTCGCGAGCATCAGCCGGCCGATCGACTTGATGATCGCCGCGGTCGCCGCCGAACGCATTCCCGCGCTGCTCGAAGACTCGGCGCCGGGTCAGGTCCGCTTTGCGCTCGTGTTGGCGTCGAACTACGCCGAGGCGGGTGCGGAGGGCATGCGCCTACAGCGCGAGCTCGTCGAGCTTGCCAACCGCAAGGGCATCCGTCTCGTCGGTCCCAACTCGGTCGGTATCGTCAATCTGTGGGACAAAGCGGTGGCGTCGATCAGCCAGGTGTTCGACCGGACCGATCTCGAGCCGGGGCCGGTGGCGTTCGTCACGCAGAGCGGCGCGGTCGGCACCGCGATCACCGCGCTCGCGCGCGAGCAAGGCCTCGGCATCGGCTATTTCATCAGCACCGGCAACGAGGCCGACCTCGAGTTCAGCGACTTCTGCGACGCCTTCATCGACGACCCGAAGGTGACGGTCATCGCGGGCTATCTCGAGAGCGTGCGCGACGGTGCGAAATTCCAGCGCACCGCGCGCCGGGCGCTCGAGGCGGGCAAGCCGATCGTGCTGGTCAAGGTCGGGACGACCGACGTGGGGGGTCGCGCCGTGCGGTCACATACCGGCGCGCTTGCCGGTTCGGACGACGTCTACCGAGCGGTTTTCGCGGCTCACGGCGTCGTCCGCGCCGACGGCATCGAGTCGCTGATCGATCATCTGAAGATGTTCGTCGCGTATCCGCGCACCGCGAACCAGGCGGATACGAGCCACGTAGCGGTGCTGAGCCACTCCGGCGGCGCCGGCGTCATGATGGCCGACGCCGCAGTGAGCCTGGGCCTCGAGATGCCGCCGCCGTCGCCGGGCCTCGTGCGCACGCTGCAAGCGCGGCTGCCCGCATACGCGGCGCTCAACAACCCGATCGACATGACGGCGAACGTCATCTTCGATCCGCAGGTGATGGCGGGCAGCGTGCTCGATGCCGCGCAAAGCGGCGAGTACGACGCGGTAATGCTGTGCGTCAACCTGATCTGGCGTCAGGGCGAAGCGCTCGCCGACGCGCTCGCCGACGCGCGCAGCGCTACAGACCGTATGCTCGCCGTCACCTGGATCGCCGCCCTTCCCGGCCCGCTGCAACGGCTCGCCCACGCCGGTGTTCCGGTGTTCAGCGAGCCAGTGCGCTGCGTGCGCGCCGTGGCCGCGCGTCTTCATTGGGAGCGCGCGCGCCGCGTGGCGCTCGACAGCATGCCCGTCACAGTGGCGCCCAAATCCCGCACGGCCGGCGCTGACGGCTACCTCGCCCAGCAATCGCTACTTGAGCGCCACGGCATCAACATTGCGCCGGCGCGGCTCGTAAGCAAGCACGAGGACGCACGTCGTGAAGCGCAGGAGCTCGGCTATCCCGTCGCCGCCAAGCTCATGGCAGCGTCACTGCCGCACAAGAGCGACATTGGCGGCGTCGTCCTCGGCATCGCCACTGACGACGGGCTGGCACGCGCCGTCGACAGGCTGTTCAAAGTCCCTTGCGAGGATCGCGAAGGCGTGCTGATCCAGAAAATGGTCGACGACGCCGACGCGATCGAGCTCTTCGCCGGGTTCACGCAGGATCCTGTGTTTGGGCCCGTGGTGCTATTCGGGCTGGGGGGCGTGTTTGTCGAGATCCTGCGCGACGTCGTCATGCGCCCCGCGCCCTTCGGCGTCGACGTTGCCACGCGAATGATTCGTGGTGCGCGCTTCTTCCCGCTGTTGCACGGCGCCCGTGGCCGCAAACCGTGCGATCTGCACGCGCTCGCGCAGCTACTCGCTCGCCTGTCCACGCTCGCCGCCGCGGAGCCGTCGCTGCTCACGCTCGATCTCAATCCGGTGCTCGCTTCGCAGCGCGGCGTGATCGTGGTCGACTTCAAGCTCGAGCTCCGTGGCCAAATGCTGGGCGAGCGATCGCCCGGCACCTGAGCGCGCGTTATGGAACTGCTGCTCCTCGTCGGGTCGCTCGTGCTGCTCATCCTCGTCGGCGCGCCGATCGGCGTGACGATGGCGGTGCTTCCGATGATCTATATCGCCTTCACCGGCGATTTGCCACTGAGTACCGTGCCTTACCAGATGTACGAGGCGCTCGCGCACGCCCCGCTCGTCGCGATCCCTTTCTTCCTGTTGACCGGCGAGTTGATGAACAGCGGCCAGATCACTGAACGGCTGCTCGCGCTCAGTCGGGAGTTGGTTGGCCGCTTTCGCGGCGGGCTCGCTCAGGTCACGATCATGGTGAGCATGCTGTTCGCGGGCATGAACGGCTCGGTGGTCGCCGACACGGCCGCCGTGGGCAGCGTGCTGATTCCGCCGATGAAGAAAGCCGGCTATTCCGCCGCGTTCGCAGCCGCCATTACTGCGGTGGCAGGAACGATCGGCGGCATCATTCCGCCGAGCATCGCGATGATCCTGCTCGCGAGCGGCCTCGGCCTTTCGGTCGGCGGACTGTTCGCCGGCGGCATCCTCCCGGGCGTGCTGATCGGGCTCATGCTGATGGCGGTGACGTACGTGATCGCGACCCGCCGCGGCTACGAGCGGCTCGAGGAGCCGTTCAGCCTACGCAGGCTGTGGCTCGCCTTTCGCGGCGCGATGCTGCCGCTGACGATCCCGATCGTTATCGTCGGCGGCATGGTGTTAGGTGTGTTCACGTCGACCGAGGCCGGTGCAGTCACCGCGATTGTTGCGGCGCTCATCAGCGCAGTCGCCTACCGCACGCTCAACCGGTCGAACGTTCGCTCGGTGCTCACAAAGTCGGTGGAGATGACGGCGTCGGTGTTCATCATCATCGCCGCCGCCGGCCCGTTTAGCTGGCTGCTGAACCAGATCGGTGCGCTGCAGGGCTTGGGCGACTGGCTGACGGGGTTCGCCGGCGATCGCGTCATGTTCATCACTGCGCTGGTCGGCTTCATCTTCGTCGCAGGCATGATCATGGATGCGGTCGCCAACATCATCGTGCTCGGCCCGACGCTCGTGACCGCCTGCATCGCCGCCGGCTTTCCGCCCATCCAGGCCGGGCTCGTCGTGACCGTGGGCTTCCTGATGGGAACGGTGACCCCGCCGGTCGGCATCAGCTATTTCATGGCTGCATACATCGCCGAGGAACGGCTCGAGCCGGTCGCGGTTGCGCTCATTCCGTTCATCCTCGTCGAAGTGTTCGCGCTCGTGCTGATGCTGCTCTGGCCCGGCCTCACGATGTGGGTTCCGAGCCTGATGGGATTGACATGAACGGCGACGCTACACGTGCGCTGCTCGCGTTCGAGCATCGTGCGCAGGGGTTTCTAGAAATCCTGTGCAGCGTTTTGCTCGTCGCGATGGTGCTTGTCACCGGCTACACGGTCGTCATGAGATACGCGTTCCACAATCCGCCATTCTGGGGCGACACGCTGACGATGTTCTGCAACATCTGGCTCGTGCTGATCGCATACGCGATCTCGGTTCGCAAGCGCGATTACATCGCGATGCAAGGCGTCTACGGGCTGCTGCCGTCGGGCTGGCCCTTCGCGCTCAACTTTATCTGGAACGTGATGACCGCCCTCTTCGGTGCATTCCTCTTCTGGTTCGGCATCGCCGCCGCGACCAACGTGCCGGGGAGCTACTGGGAGCTGGGCGGGTTGCCCAACAAGGTGCCGATGGCGATCATGCCGATCGCTGGCGCGCTGATCATGTTAGCGGCGCTGCGCAACGTCGCGGAGGACCTCGCCGTGCGTCGCGCGAAACGCGAATTGCGGGCGCCGTGACGTGATCCTCCTCGGTCGCTATCGCTCGCCGTTTACCCGCCGCGTGGCGATCAGCCTGCGCTGCCTCGGCATCGAGTACGAGCACCGGCCTTTCACCGCGTGGACGCACCTTGACGAGGTCCGTGCGGTCAATCCGGTGGGCCGCATCCCGGCGCTGATCCTCGATTCCGGAGAGCGGCTCTTCGACAGTGCGGCCATTCTCGACTACCTCGATCATCTGGTAGGCCCCGCTCGCGCGCTCGTCTCGGCAGACGAGCCCGAGCGGCGCGAAGTGTTGCGTGTGGTTGCCTGCGCGATGGGCGCGCTCGAAAAAGTCGTCGCCGCGCTGTACGAGCACACGATGCGTCCGGCCGGGAAGGTGCATCAGCCGTGGATCGCGCACAACGAGGCGCAGGCGCGCGGCGGCATCGCATGGCTCGAGGAGCAAGCGAGCGGGGGTTGGCTCGCGGCGAACCGCCTGACGCAGGCGGACATCACGACGACCGCGATGTTCGACTTCACGCGCATCGTCAACCCGGGGCTGGTTCCGGCAGGCGCCTACCCTCGGCTCGATACGTTGTCGGCGTATTGCAACACGCTGCCGGCGTTCGCCGAAACGCAGCCGACCAGCGCAGTGGATCGCGCGGATCCCGCGCTGCCGGCGTAGCCGCCTCAACCTGCCGTCCGCTCTTCGACGCCGGCCTGCCTGCTCTCGAACACCTGCTGGCGGAGCCAGCGTTTGACCTCGGCGGCGAGGTGCACGATCGCGGGGTCGGTCGCATCGCGCGGACGCGCGAATTCGACGGACTTGATCTCTTCGACGCGTCCCGGCCGCGGCGCCATGATCGCGATGCGATCGGAGAGCTTGATCGCCTCGTCGATGCTGTGCGTGACGAAAATCACCGTCTTCGGCTCGCGCTGCCAGATCTTCAAAAGCTCGTCCTGCATGTACTCGCGTGTCTGGATGTCGAGCGAGCCAAACGGCTCGTCCATCAGCAGGATCGAAGGGTTGACGGCGAGCGCGCGCGCGATGCTCACGCGCTGGCGCATGCCGCCGGAGAGCTCTCGCGGGTAGCGCGACTCGAATCCGCGCAGGCCGACGAGGCCGATGTAATGCTCGGCGATCCGCCGCTGCTCGGCTTCCGGCAGGCGTTTGCGCTGCAGCCCGTAGCAGATGTTGTCGCGCACCGTGTACCAGGGAAAGAGCGCGTATTCCTGGAACACGACGGCGCGCTCCCATCCCGGCTCCGTGATCGGCTCGCCGCCGACGCGAAGCTCGCCGCGCGACGGCTGTTCGAAACCCGCGAGAAGGTTGAGCAACGTCGTCTTGCCGCAGCCGCTCGGGCCGACGATCGAAAAGAACTCGTTGTGCTCGACGCAGAAGGTGACGTCGAGCAGCGCCAGCAGCGGCTCGCCATTGATCGAGAAATGAACCTTGCTGACGTTCTCGACGCTGACCTGCGACGTGCGCGCGCTCATGGTCGTCGATCTACTTGCCGTGGTACCACGGCATCGCGATGCGCATCGCCTGCTGCATCAGGAAATCAAGCACCAGACCGAGAACGCCGATAAGCACCATGCCGAGCAGGATGTAATCGCTGCGGAACAGCGTGCGCGCATTGTTGATCATGAAGCCGAGCCCGCTCGGCGCCGCGACCAGCTCGCCAGCGACCAGCGCCATCCAGCCGATGCCGAGCCCGATGCGCACGCCGGTGAAGATCTGCGGCAGCGCCGCCGGCAGCACGACGGTGCGGAACAGCTCGCCACGGCGCGCGCCGAGGCTCAAGCCCGCGCGAACGAGATACGCGTCGACGTCGCGCGCACCCGCCATCGAGTTGAGCACGACGGGAAAGAACGCTGCGAGGAAGATGATGTAGACGATCTGCATGTCGCCGATGCCGAACCACAGGATCGACAGCGGAATCCAGGCGAGCGGCGGAATCGGCCGGATGAACTCGAGCACCGGGTCGACGGCGGCGCGGAAGCGCGCCGACCATCCCATGGCTAGACCGAGCGGTACACCGAGCGCCGTCGCTGTGCCGACGGCGCTCAGCACCCGCTTGAGGCTGTCGAGGATGTGGGTAAAGAGCACGCCGCGCTGGAACAAGTCGATGGCGGCGGACACGACCGCGGTGGGCGGCGGCATCATCACATCGAGCTGCGGATTGATCCGCTGTCCGTAGACGCTGATGACTTCCCAAACGACGACGAATGCCGCAAGCAGCCACCAGTGACCGATGCGCACGAGCGCACGGCGCCAGCGTGACTGCGGCGGCGTCACCATCGACGCAGTAATCCGCGCCACCGCGTCGGGCGCCGGCGCCGTACCGGGCTGCGTCGCGGCCCGCGCGGGCGTCTCGACGACGTGTTGCATGGCGCTCGCTTACGGCGTGTACGTCTTGCCCATGAACGTCCACGGCTTCTTCAACTCGCCGGGCTCGGGAAACGCAGCCGGTCCGTTCAGCAAGGCGGCCGCGTACGGCTTGTACGGGAGGTTACCGACGCCGCCGAAGTCCTTCGGCAGGAACGGCGGCCGTTCGGGCACGGCCCAGCCGAGCTTGTCGAACGTCGCCTTCATGTAGCTGGTGCGGCGCACGTTCTTCCAGTCGTCGTTCGTCACCTTGTTCTTGGACGCGCCGGTCTCGAACGCCCAGTCGCTGATCCGCGACTCCTCCTTCGGCCAGATGCCGTTCGCATCGTCGAACGGGTAGTACACAGTCGGCTTCGGCCAGAAGAGATAACGCTCGGACATCTTGGTCAACAGCGGCCGCCCGAGCCGCCCATAGGCCGGCTGGCTCAACAGCGCATCGATCGCCTTGTCCGGATTCGCTTTCGCCCACAGCACCGCTTCGATGAACGCGTCGGTGAGCAGTTGCACGACGTCGGGCGCGTTGTCCTCGATCTCCTGTCGCGCGTAGTAGTAGCCGCTGTAGATGTAATACGGATCGAGCGGCTCGAGCAGTCGCGTGACTTTCAGCACTTCGGTCGAGTACGAGACGTGCGGCTCCCAGATCGTGAAGACGTCGATGCCTTTCGGGCCCGAAGCGAGATCGCCGGGTGGCGTACTGCGCAACGTATAGTCCTCGTCCTGCTTGAGCCCCAGATAGTGCGCCGCCGCGATGAAGCCGAAGTGATTCGTCGAGCCGGTCGTCGTGCCGACCACGGCAGGCCGCTTCAGCACCTTCTGCCCCTTGAGATCGGCGAGGCTTTTGAGCGGCGAGTCCAGCGGAACCGTCGCCGCGTGCGTGAGACCGGGCGAATGGGTGGCGACCGCGCGCGTTGGCACCTTGTTGCTGAGCAGCGCAAGCACGCCGAGCGCGCCGGTGTTCGCGATCTGGATGCGTCCGGGGATGAACGCCTCGTTCGAGAAGCCGGCGGCAACGAACGTCTGCCACTGCATCTCGATGCCGCGCTTTTCGAGCAGCTTCTGCGTCTGCAGCGTGTTGCCGATCATCTCCTCGCTCGCCCACACCACGATCCACGCGGCGTTGAGCGGCCACCAACCCTTGCTTTGCAGCCACTGCTTGGACTTCGCCGAGATCTGCTCGTACGGCTGCGGCCAGCCCCAATCGGTGAACTTCTGCGAGGCGACCGCCGGGCCCGCGGTCTGTGCGCTCGCCGCGCTCGCGGCAGCGAGATCGCCGAGCAGCAGACCGCCGGCGGCCTTGACGACGGTGCTCAGGAACTCCCGGCGTGGCAGCGCGGTGGCGGGTTCAGCCGGCACGATCGCGCCGCTGTCGTGCGATTTCGAAGCATCCATGGTGTCTCCTCCTTGTTCAGTGGGTTGTGATGTAGCTTCGGCTGCTAACGGCTGCCATCACGAAGCCGCGCGCGAACCGGACGAATTTTTGCATGAAAGCTCGAGCAGCGATCCAATCTAGCGCGTGAGATAGCCGCCGTCCACCGGAATCGTCGCGCCGTTGACGTAACCGAGCGCATCCGAGGCGAGCAGCGCGACCGTGGACGCGATATCGTCCGGTACGGCGAAACGGCCGGCCGGGATCGCGGCAAGCACATCGCGACGGCGCTCGGACGTGAGCAGCGGACCCGTCATCCCCGTTTCGGTCACGCCTGGTGCGATCGCATTGACGTTGATGCCATGCGGCGCGAGCTCGCGCGCGAGGCCCTTCGTGAGCGCGACCACACCCGCCTTTGTCGTGCCGTAGAGCACGTTGCCGAACGAGCCGCCGCCCTTCGCCGCGGATACCGAAGCAATGTTGACGATCTTGCCGTAGCGTTGCGCGATCATCGCCGGCAGCACCGCCTTGCAACAATAGTAAACGCCCGAGAGGTTCACGCGGCAGACGTCGTCCCAGTCGGCGATCGTCGCGTCGGCGATCGGTCCCGTCTTCAGGATTCCCGCATTGTTGACCAGGATGTCG
>Ga0137375_10004740_pt1 | contig 16198 bp, 13 predicted proteins | sample SagtaG_24_FD_104936 | JGI IMG/M metagenome (GOLD analysis project Ga0137375, IMG submission 104936) | Vadose zone soil microbial communities from Sagehorn Ranch, Mendocino, California, USA - Sage1_R_113_16 metaG | ecosystem: Environmental > Terrestrial > Soil > Vadose zone | place: USA...
CTACTCCGCGATCTCCGCGACGACGCCGGCGCCCACCGTGCGCCCCCCCTCGCGGATCGCGAACCGCAACTCCTTCTCCATCGCCACCGGCTGGATCAGCTCGATCGTCATCGTCACGTTGTCCCCCGGCATCACCATCTCCACCCCCGTCGGCAACGTGCACACCCCCGTCACGTCCGTCGTCCGAAAATAAAACTGCGGCCGGTACCCGTTGAAAAACGGCGTGTGCCGCCCCCCTTCGTCTTTTCCTAGCACGTAGACTTCCGCCTTGAACTTCTTGTACGGCTTGATCGACCCCGGCTTCGCCAGCACCTGCCCCCGCTCCACTTCGTCTTTATCGATCCCCCGGAGCAGGGCCCCGATGTTGTCGCCGGCCCGCCCCTCGTCCAGCAGCTTCCGGAACATCTCCACCCCCGTCACCACCGACTTCTTCGTCCCCTCCTGCATCCCCACGATCTCGATCTCTTCCCCCACCTTCACCACCCCCCGCTCCACCCGCCCCGTCACCACCGTCCCCCGCCCCGTGATCGTGAAGATGTCCTCGATCGGCATCAGGAACGGCTTGTCCACCGGCCGCGGCGGCGTCGGAATGTAGCTGTCCACCGCCTCCATCAGATCCCAGATGCACTTCGCCGCCGTGGCATCCTCCGGCTTCTCCATCGCCCCCAGCGCGCTCCCCCGCACCACCGGGATGTCGTCCCCCGGGAACTGGTACTTCTTCAACAGCTCCCGCACCTCCAGCTCCACCAGGTCCAGAATCTCCGGGTCGTCCACCATGTCGCACTTGTTCATGAACACCACCAGGCTCGGCACATTCACCTGCCGCGCCAGCAGCACGTGCTCCCGCGTCTGCGGCATCGGCCCGTCGTTCGCCGCCACCACCAGGATCGCCCCGTCCATCTGGGCCGCCCCCGTGATCATGTTCTTGATGTAGTCCGCGTGCCCCGGGCAGTCGATATGCGCGTAGTGCCGGTGCGCCGTCTCGTACTCCACGTGCGACACCGCGATCGTGATCCCCCGCTCCCGCTCCTCCGGGGCATTGTCGATCGTCCCGAAGTCCCGCACCGCCACCCCGCTGTACTTCGTGTGCAGCACCTTCGTGATCGCCGACGTCAGCGTCGTCTTCCCGTGGTCGATGTGCCCAATCGTCCCGATGTTCACGTGCGGCTTCGACCGATCGAATTTCGCCTTGGCCATGACTGTCGTCTCTCCTGTGGCGGGCTAGCGGGAGCCCGCTCGAGGAGTGCTCTTGCCGGCGGCCTTCGCCATGATTTCTTCGGCGATGTTCCGGGGCACTTCCTCGTAGCGGGCGAACTGCATCGTGTAGGTGGCCCGCCCCTGGGTCATGGAGCGGACATCGGTGGCGTATCCGAACATCTGGCCGAGCGGGACATAGGCGCGGATGACCTGGGCGTTGCCGCGGCTGTCCATGCTGACCACGCGGCCGCGGCGGCTGTTGAGATCACCGACCACGGCGCCCTGGTACTCCGAGGGCACCACGACCTCCACGTCCATCACGGGCTCGAGCAGCACGGGCTTGGCTCTGCGGCACACGTCCTTGAAGCCCATGGAGGCGGCGATCTTGAAAGCCATCTCGCTCGAATCCACGTCGTGGTAGCTGCCGTCGGTGAGCGACACGCGGACGTCCACCACGGGGTAGCCGGCGAGCACGCCGGTCTCGGCGGCCTCCTTGATGCCCTTCTCGACCGCGGGCACGTACTCGCGCGGGATGGCGGGGCCCTTGAGCTTGTTCTCGAAGATCACGCCCGCCCCGGGCTCCGACGGCTCGATCTCGAGCCAGACGTCGCCATACTGTCCGCGGCCGCCCGTCTGCCGAACGAAGCGTCCCTGCGCCTCCGCCTTCTGGCGAATGGTCTCGCGATAGGCGACCTGCGGCTTACCGACATTGGCCTCGACCTTGAACTCGCGCAGGAGCCGGTCGACGATGATCTCGAGGTGCAGCTCGCCCATCCCGTGGATGAGCGTCTGGTTGGTCTCGGGATCCACGTTGACCTTGAAGGTCGGATCTTCCATGGCGAGCCGGGCCAGGGACTGGCCGAGCTTCTCTTCGTCGGCCTTGGTCTTGGGCTCGATGGCCACCGCGATGACCGGTACCGGGAAGTCCATGGACTCGAGGACGATGGGCTTGTTGGGGTCGCACAGGGTGTCGCCCGTGCGCGTGTCCTTCAGCCCGGGCACGGCCGCGATATCCCCGGCCGAGACCGACTCGATCTCCTCCTGCTTCTTGGCGTGCATCCGCACCAGGCGCCCGATGCGTTCCTTCTTGTCGCGTGTCGAATTGTAGACCCCGGTGCCCGAGCTGAGCGTGCCGGAGTAGACGCGCACGAAGGTGAGCTGGCCCACGAACGGATCGTTCATGATCTTGAAGGCCAGGGCCGAGAACGGAGCCTTGGCGTCGGGCTCGCGAGTCTCATGCTCCTGAGTGTCCGGGTTCACGCCGGTCATCGGGGGTACGTCCAGGGGCGAGGGGAGATAGTCGACGACGGCGTCCAGCATGGGCTGCACGCCCTTGTTCTTGAAGGAGGCGCCGCAGATGACGGGGAAGAGTCTCATCGAGATGGTGCCGGCCCGCACCGCGGCCTTGATCTCGTCGGGGGTGACCTTCTCCCCACCCAGGTACTTCTCCATCAGGTGATCGTCCACCTCGGCCAGCCCCTCGATCATCTTCTCGCGATACTCCGCGGCCTGGTCCTTGAACTCGGCGGGAATCTCCACCGTCTCGAAGTTCTGCCCGAGGTCCTCGCGGTCCGACCAGACGTAGGCGACCTGCTCGATCAGGTTGATCACGCCCTTGAACTGGTCCTCGCGGCCGAGGGGGATCTGGATGGGCACCGCGTGGGCGCCCAGGCGGTCCTTGAGCATGGCGAGGCAGCGGAAGTAGTCGGCCCCCACGCGGTCCATCTTGTTGACGTAGACGATGCGCGGCACCTTGTACTTGTCGGCCTGCCGCCACACCGTCTCCGTCTGCGGCTCGACACCCGAGACGGCGTCGAGGATCCCGATGGCGCCGTCGAGCACCCGCAGCGAGCGCTCGACCTCCATGGTGAAGTCCACGTGGCCGGGCGTGTCGATGATATTGATCCGGCAGTCGCGCCAGAAGGAGGTGGTGGCGGCGGAGGTGATGGTGATGCCGCGCTCCTGCTCCTGGACCATCCAGTCCATGGTCGCCGTGCCCTCGTGCACCTCGCCGATCTTGTACGACCGGCCGGTGTAATAGAGCACGCGCTCGGTGGTGGTGGTCTTGCCGGCATCGATGTGAGCCATGATGCCGATATTCCGGGTCCGCTCCAGCGGGTACTGCGCTTCCACGACGCTTCCTTTCCCTCTGCTCGGCGCTACTCAAGAGAAGAGGGGGGTCGAGGCTCCGGCCCCCCTCTCCGTATCTCGGTAACTACCAGCGGTAGTGCGCGAACGCCTTGTTGGCCTCCGCCATCTTGTGAGTGTCTTCTCGCTTCTTCACGGCCGTGCCGCGGTTGTTCGCCGCGTCGAGGAGCTCGCCGGCCAGCCGCTCCGACATGCTCTTCTCCGCCCGGCGCCGGGCCGCGCCGATAAGCCAGCGCATGCTGAGCGCGGTGCGCCGATCGGGCCGCACCTCGACCGGCACCTGATAGGTCGAGCCGCCCACTCGGCGAGACTTGACCTCGACGGCCGGCTTGCAATTGTCCACGGCCGACTTGAAGAGCTTGAGGGCATCCTGCTTCGCCCGGTCTTCCATGGCGCCCATGGCCTCGTACATGATCTTCTCGGCCGTGCTCTTCTTGCCGCCGTACATCATCATGTTGACGAACTTCGCCACGATCCGGCTCCCGTACTTGGGATCCGGCAGGATCTCCCGTCTCGCCGCTCCCGCCCGACGCATCTAGGCCGCGCCTCCGCCCTTCGGCTGCTTGGCTCCGTACTTCGACCGGCTCTGCTTCCGGCCCGCCACGCCCGCCGTGTCGAGCGAGCCGCGGATGATGTGATACCGGATACCGGGCAGGTCTTTCACACGGCCGCCCCTGATGAGGACGATCGAATGCTCTTGCAGATTGTGACCGACGCCCGGAATATACGACGTCACCTCGAGGCCGTTGGTCAGGCGCACGCGGGCGACCTTCCGCAGGGCGGAATTGGGCTTCTTGGGCGTGGTGGTATACACGCGGATGCACACGCCCCGCTTCTGCGGGCAGGCTTCCATGGCGGGCGTCTTGGACTTCTTCCGCACCGCCTCGCGGCCCTGCCTCACCAGCTGATTGATTGTCGGCATATCTCCCCTGTCGGTCTCTGGAGGCCCCTCCGGATAGCCTAACCTCCGGTCACTAGGGCCAAAACTCTAACTTTTTACCCGAAGTAGGGGCCATTGTCAAGTCGCTGACGCTCCGGCCCCTGGACTCCGGTTCGCCCTTAGCCCGCCTGGGCGATCTCCTCACCGTCCCCATCCACCGCGTCGATGATCTCCTCGGCCGGACCTTCCTCGACGGCCACCGCGGCAACCTCTTCCCCGCCCTGGCTCAGAACCTCGGCGCGCGTGTAGTGGCCAAGGCCGGTGCCGGCCGGGATGAGCCGGCCGACGATGACGTTCTCCTTGAGGCCGCGTAGGTCATCGGTCTTGCCGCTGATGGCCGCCTCCGTCAGCACCCGGGTCGTCTCCTGGAAGGAGGCGGCGGAGATGAAGCTGTCGGTCGACAGCGATGCCTTGGTGATGCCGAGGAGCACGGGCTTCGCGGTCGCGGGCGGCTTGCCGGCGGCCGTCGCCTTGTCGTTCTCTTCCTGGAAGACGAACTTGTCCACGAGCTCACCCACCACGAAGTCGGTGCCGCCGACCTCCTCGATACGTACGCGCCGGAGCATCTGGCGCACGATGATCTCGATGTGCTTGTCATTGATGGTCACGCCCTGCAGGCGGTAGACCTCCTGCACCTCGTTCACGAGATAGCGCTGCAGCTCGCGATCGCCGAGCACGGCCAGGTAGTCGTGCGGATTCGGGGAGCCGTCCATCAGCGCCTCACCCGCCTTCACCCGATCGCCCTCGTGGACGGAGATGTGCTTGCCGCGGGGGATGAGATACTCCTTGGTCTCCCCGTCGTCGGCCCGGATGACGATCTTGCGCATTCCCTTCACGAAGCCGGCGAACTCGACGCTGCCGTCGATCTCGGTGATGACCGCCTGCTCCTTGGGCTTACGCGCCTCGAAGAGCTCGGCCACCCTCGGCAGGCCGCCCGTGATGTCCTTGGTCTTGGTCGTCTCGCGCGGGATCTTGGCGATGATGTCGCCCTGATGCACGTCGGCCCCGTCGGCCACGAGCAAGTGGGCGCCCACCGGCAACATGTAGCGCCCACGCGTCTCACCCGCCCCCACCTCGCCTTCGGGGACGTCGCCCACCCCCGGAACCTTGATGGACACCCGCGGCTGGAGCTTTCCTTCCTGGTCCTCGATGATCACGCGCCGCGAGAGGCCGGTGACCTCGTCGAACTCTTCCCGGATGGTCACGCCGTCCACGATGTCACGGAACATGACGGCGCCGCTGACCTCGGTGAGGATGGGGGTGGTGAACGGATCCCACTCCACGAGCAGCTTGCCCATGGTGACCTTGCCTTCATCCTTGATCTTGATACGGGCCCCCGGTACCACCGGGTACCGCTCCTTCTCACGGCCGCGCTCGTCCACCACGACAATCTCGCCGTTGCGGTTGAGCACGACGATGTCCCCGTCGCGATTCACCACGGAGCGGATGTTGTGGTACTTGACGAGGCCCGCGTGCTTGGCGTCGTGCTTGGACGCCTCGACCACGCGGCTGGCCGTCCCGCCGATATGGAAGGTGCGCATGGTGAGCTGCGTGCCCGGCTCGCCGATGGACTGGGCGGCGATGATGCCCACCGCCTCCCCGAACTCCGCGAGACGGCCCGTGCCGAGGTTGCGCCCGTAGCACATGACGCAGATGCCTCGCTTCGACTCGCAGGTGAGGGCGGAGCGGATGCGCACGCGCTCGAGGCCCGAGTCTTCGATCTTCTGCGCCAGCTCTTCGTTGATCTCCGTTCCCGCCTGGACGATGATCTCGCCCGTGAAGGGGTCGCGGATGTCCTCGGCGGCCACCCGGCCCAGCACGCGGTCGCGGAGCGATTGGATGATGTCGCCGCCCTCCACGAGAGGGGCGGCGTCGATGTACTTCACGGTGCCGCAGTCGTACTCGGACACGATCACGTCCTGGGACACGTCGACGAGCCGGCGGGTCAGATACCCGGAGTCCGCCGTCTTGAGCGCGGTGTCGGCGAGACCCTTGCGCGCCCCGTGGGTGGAGGTGAAGTACTCCAGCACGGTCAGGCCTTCCCGGAAATTCGAGGTGATCGGCGTCTCGATGATCTCGCCCGACGGCTTGGCCATGAGGCCGCGCATGCCCGCGAGCTGCCGGATCTGCTGCTTCGAGCCTCGGGCACCCGAGTCGGCCATCATATAGATGGGGTTGAACTCACCGCCCTGCTCCCCGCCCTCCAGCTCGCGGAACATGGCGTCGGCGATCTGCTCCGTGGTGTGCGCCCAGATGTCGACGACCTTGTTGTAGCGCTCCCCGTTGGTGATGACCCCGTCCTGGTACTGCTGCTCCACCTCGTTGACCTGCCTGCGGGCCCGCTCGATCAGCTCACCCTTGGACGAGGGGATGTGCATGTCCTGGATGCCGATGGAAAGCCCGGACAACGTGGCGTAGCGGAAACCGATGTCCTTGAGGTCGTCGAGGAAGGCGACGGTCACCTCGTTGCCCAGCCGGTTGTAGCAATCGGCGATGAGGGTCCCGATCTCCTTCTTCTTGAGCTCTTTGTTCACGAAGCGGAGCGACTCGGGCACGACGTCGTTGAGCAGGGTGCGGCCCACCGTCGTCTCGATCACCCCGCCGTTGTAGCGCAGGCGGATCCGCGCCTGCAGGTCCACGTCCTCGTTGTCATAGGCGATGCGCGCCTCTTCCGGGTCGGCGAAGAGCCGGCCCTCGCCCTTGGCGCCGGCGCGCTCCTTGGACAGGTAGTAGATCCCGAAGACCATGTCCTGGGTGGGGATGGCCACGGGGGCGCCGTTGGACGGCGACAGGATGTTGTTGGCGGACAGCATCAGCACCTGCGCCTCCATCTGCGCTTCCATGGAGAGGGGCACGTGCACGGCCATCTGGTCGCCGTCGAAGTCCGCGTTGAAGGCGGTGCAGACGAGAGGATGGATCTCGATGGCCTTGCCCTCGACCAGGATGGGCTCGAAGGCCTGGATACCCAGGCGGTGGAGAGTCGGCGCGCGATTCAGAAGCACCGGATGCTCCGTGATGACCTCCTCCAGGATGTCCCACACCTCCGGCCGCTCCTTCTCCACGAACTTCTTGGCCGCCTTGATGGACGAGGCGATGCCCCGCTCCTCCAGCTTGCGGAGGATGAAGGGCTTGAAGAGCTCGAGGGCCATCTTCTTCGGCAGACCGCACTGATGGAGCTTGAGGTACGGCCCCACCACGATCACGGAGCGCCCGGAATAGTCCACGCGCTTGCCGAGGAGGTTCTGCCGGAAGCGGCCCTGCTTGCCCTTGAGGGTGTCGGAGAGCGACTTGAGGGGCCGGTTGTTCGGGCCCGTGATGACGCGGCCGCGCCGGCCGTTGTCGAATAGCGCGTCCACCGCCTCCTGGAGCATCCGCTTCTCGTTCCGGATGATGATCTCGGGCGCCCGCAGCTCCATCAGCCGCTTCAGCCGGTTGTTCCGATTGATGACGCGCCGGTAGAGGTCGTTGAGGTCCGAGGTGGCGAAACGGCCGCCGTCCAGGGGCACGAGCGGACGCAGCTCGGGGGGGATGACGGGGAGGACTTCGAGGATCATCCACTCGGGCTGGTTGCCGGACTTGAGAAAAGCCTCCACGACCTTGAGCCGCTTGACGATCTTCTTGCGCTTCTGGGCGGAGGTCTCGACGCCCATGCCGCTGCGCAGCTCGCGCGCGAGCACGTCCATGTCCATGGCACGCAGCAGCTCGCGAATGGCCTCGGCCCCCATGCCGACGCCGAAGGCGTCGTGGCCGTGCTCCTCCTGCAGCTTGCGCGTCTTGTCCACCGCGAGCAGATCCTTCTTCTTCAGCCCCGGCACCTTGCCGGGCTCGAGAACCACGTACTCCTCGAAGTAGAGGATCTTCTCCAGCTCACGCAGCGACATGTCGAGGAGCTGGCCGATGCGGCTCGGCAGCCCCTTGAAGAACCAGACGTGGGAGACGGGGGAGGCGAGCTCGATGTGCCCCATGCGCTCGCGGCGGACCCGGGCCCTCGTGACCTCCACCCCGCACTTGTCGCAGATCACCCCGGCGAACTTCATGCGCTTGTACTTGCCGCATGCGCACTCGTAGTCCTTGGTCGGCCCGAAGATCCGGGCGCAGAACAGGCCGTCCCGCTCCGGCTTGAACGTCCGGTAGTTGATGGTCTCCGGCTTCTTGACCTCACCGTGCGACCAGTCGCGAATCTTCTGCGGCGCGGCCAGCTTGATGCGGATCGCGCCGAAGGTCATAGGTTTCGGGTGACGATCGAGGATGCCCCAAAGGTCCCGCGCAGGCTTCTCCTCGCGAACGAGGCTGCCGAATGTCCGGTCCGTCAGCATGCTGGCGATCTCCTTATGACTCTGTTCGCCTCGGAAGGCGGGGCACCCAGCCCCGCCCGCGTCCAGCGGCGCACGTTCTTTACGACGCCGTCGGCTTCTTGGCGTCCTTGGGCACGAGCTCGACGTCGAGGGCCAGGCTCTGCAATTCCTTCACGAGCACGTTGAAGGACTCGGGGGTGCCAGGCTCGAGGAAGTTTTCTCCCTTCACGATAGCCTCGTAGATGCGGTTGCGGCCCTCGACATCGTCCGACTTGACCGTGAGCATCTCCTGCAGCGTGTGGGCGGCGCCGTACGCCTCCAACGCCCACACTTCCATCTCGCCGAAGCGCTGGCCGCCGAACTGCGCCTTGCCGCCCAGCGGCTGCTGGGTGACGAGGGAGTAGGGCCCGATCGACCGCGCGTGCATCTTGTCGTCCACGAGATGGGCCAGCTTCAGGATGTAGATCTGGCCGACCGTCACTTCCTGATGGAAGGGCTTGCCCGTGCGGCCATCGTAGAGCCGCGTCTTGCCCGACTGGGGCAGGCCCGCCTGCTTCAGGTGCTCGCGGATCTCGCCCTCGGTGGCTCCGTCGAACACGGGGCTGGCGACCCAGACACCGAGCGCCTTGGCCGCCCAGCCGAGATGGGTCTCGAGGATCTGACCCACGTTCATACGCGAGGGGACGCCGAGCGGATTCAGCACGATCTCCACCGGCGTACCGTCGGGCAGGTACGGCATGTCTTCCTCGGGGAGGACCCGGGAGACGACCCCCTTGTTGCCGTGACGGCCGGCCATCTTGTCGCCCACCGAGAGCTTGCGCTTCACCGCGACGTACACCTTGACCATCTTGATCACACCCGGCGGGAGGTCGTCGCCGCGGCGCAGACGGCCCACCCGCTCCTCGAGCATGCGATCGAAGAAGGCGATCTGATCGTCCGCCAGCTCCTCGATGCGCTTGATGGTGTTGGCGAGGCCCTCGTCTTCCTTGATCTTGATCTTCTTCAGCTCGGCCCAGGAGAAGTTGTCGAGCTCTTCCCGGTCGATCCGGTCACCCTTCTTGGCGATCCGGTCCTTCTTGATGGGGTCGGCCATGTCCTGGGTGAGCGTCTTGCCCACGAGGATGTTCTTGAGCTTCTGGTCGCGCTCCATCTCGACCATGGCGATCTCGTCCTGGTAGTCCTTCTCCAGGCCCGCGACCTCCTCTTCCTCGATCGACTTGGCCCGGTCGTCCTTGTCCACGCCCCGGCGCGAGAAGACCTTGACGTCGACCACGGTGCCCTCGATGCCCGGGGGAACGGTGAGGGAGGTGTCCCGCACGTCTCCCGCCTTCTCTCCGAAGATCGCCCGCAGGAGCTTCTCCTCCGGCGTCAGCTGCGTCTCGCCTTTCGGCGTGATCTTGCCCACGAGAATGTCGCCCGCCTTGACCTTGGCCCCGATGCGGACGATGCCCGAGTCGTCGAGGTCCTTGAGGGCCTCCTCGGAGACATTCGGGATGTCCCGCGTGACTTCTTCCTTGCCCAGCTTGGTGTCGCGAGCCTGCACTTCGAACTCCTCGATGTGAATCGAGGTGTAACGGTCGTCCTTGACCAGCCGTTCGGACACGAGAATCGCGTCCTCGAAGTTGTAGCCGCCCCACGGCATGAAGGCGACGAGCACGTTGCGGCCGAGGGCCAGCTCGCCCTGGTCGGTTCCCGGGCCGTCCGCGATGACGTCTCCCGCATGCACCCGGTCACCCTTCTTCACGATCGGCCGCTGGTTGATGCAGGTGTTCTGGTTCGAGCGCCGGTACTTGGTCAGGTTGTAGATGTCCAGGGGCAGGTCCTGAACCGGATCTGCCTTCTTGGAGCGGGTCTCCGCGCGCACCACGATGCGGTTCGCCGAGACGTATTCGACCACCCCGGGCCGACGCGAGAGCACCACCGCCCCCGAGTCGCGGGCCACGATGTGCTCCATGCCCGTGCCCACAAACGGCGCCTCCGGCTGCAGGAGCGGCACGGCCTGGCGCTGCATGTTGGAGCCCATGAGGGCGCGGTTGGCGTCGTCGTTCTCCAGGAAGGGCACCATGGCCGCCGCCACCGAGACGAGCTGCTTCGGCGACACGTCCATGTAGTTGAGCTCCTCCGGGGAAACCATCTTGTACTCACCGCCCTTTCGCGCCGACACGCGCTCGCGCACGAAGCGGCTCCGCGCGTCGAGCTCGGCGTTGGCCTGGGCGATGACGAACTGCTCTTCCTCGAGGGCGGTCAGGAACACGATCTCGTCCGTCACCGCCCCCCCCTGCACCCTGCGGTACGGCGTCTCGATGAAGCCGAACTCGTTGATCCTGGCGTAGGTGCTGAGCGACGAGATGAGGCCGATGTTCGGGCCTTCCGGCGTTTCGATCGGACAGATGCGCCCGTAGTGCGTGGGATGCACGTCGCGCACCTCGAAGCCGGCCCGCTCGCGCGAGAGACCCCGGGGTCCGAGAGCGGAGAGGCGCCGCTTGTGGGTCAGCTCGGCCAGGGGATTGGTCTGGTCCATGAACTGGCTCAGCTGCGACGAGCCGAAGAACTCCTTCACCACCGCCGAGACGGGCTTGGCATTGATCAGGTCGTGCGGCATCAGGTTGGTGATGTCGGAGATCGACATCCGCTCCTTGACCGCCCGCTCCATGCGGGTGAGGCCGACCCGGAACTGGTTCTCGAGCAGCTCGCCCACCGAGCGGACGCGCCGGTTCCCCAGGTGGTCGATGTCATCGGTCGGCTTGGTGCCGAGCCGCACCATGAGAAGGTGCCGGATGACGGAGACCACGTCCTCCCCCCGGAGGGTCTTGATATTCAGGTTGGCGTTGATGCCGAGCTTCTTGTTGATCATGAAGCGGCCCACGCGCGCCAGGTCGTAGCGGCGCGGGTCCATGAACATGCCGCGGAAGAGCGCCCGCGCCGAGTCCACGGTGGGCGGATCGCCGGGGCGGAGGCGGCGGTAGATCTCGACGAGTGCCTCGTCAGGGTTCTTGAAGTGGTCGCGGGCCAGCGTCTCGAAGACCGAGGCGTCGGCCTTGCCGGGCACGATGGTGAGGAGCTTGAGGGCGGAGATCTTGCGCGTCATGAGCTGGGTCAGGAGGGTCTGGGTGAGCTCCTGGTTGGTCTCGACCAGCACCTCGCCCGTGTCGGCGTCCACCACCCGCTCGGCGGTGCGCCGACCTACCAGCGAGTCCGCCTTGACGGGGATCTTGGTCACCCCCGCCTCGATGAGCTTCTCGATGAGCTTGGGATTGAGCGTCTTGCCCGCGGCCACCAGGGCATCGCGGTGCCGGGGCGGCTTGACGTCGTCCGCCACCTTGGCCCCGTTGTGAGCCTCGGCGTGGAGCTTGACCCAGGCGTTGCGATCCTCGAAGCTCAACACCTCCTCGGCATCGTAGAACTGCCCGAGGATCTCCGCGTCGGAGATGATCACGCCCTTCTCGAGGAAGGTGAAGGCACGCAGGAAGGCCGTGGCCAGCATCTTCCGGCGGCGGTCCACCCGCACGAAAAGGATGTCGTTGGCGTCGAACTCGAATTCGACCCACGACCCGCGATAGGGAATGACCCGCGCCGAGTACAGGAGCTTGCCCGAGGCGACGGTCTTGCCTTTGTCGTCGTCGAAGAAGACGCCGGCCGAGCGCTGGAGCTGTGACACCACCACGCGCTCGGTACCGTTGATGATGAAGGTGCCCTTGTCCGTCATGAGCGGGAGCTCGCCCAGGTACACTTCCTGGCCGCGCTGCTCACGGATGGTGCGGGTCTTCGCTTCCTTGTCGTGGTCGTAGACGACGAGCCGCAGGGTCACCTTCAGCGGGATGGCGAAGGTCATCCCCCGGTCGTGGCACTCCTCGACCGTGTACTTCGGATCGCCGAAGTGATAGCTGTCGAACTCGAGGAGGGCGTTGTCGTTGTAGTCCGCGATGGGGAACACGGACTTGAACACCGCCTGCAACCCCGTCTCTTCGCGACGCTCGGGCGCCACGTCCTTCTGGAGAAACTGCTCGTACGATCGCTTCTGGATCTCGATGAGATTGGGGATCTCAACGATAGACGGAATCTTGCCGAAGTCCTCGCGGGTTCGACGCCCGCACTGGATCGTGCTAGCCATACACCCTCCGCGCCCCCGCGGCGTCAAGCCGCCGGGTGCTCAACCCCGACCGGCTGGCCGGGGCTCCACGTTGGTTGAAGGGGGCCCGTGCCCCCGTTCCAAGTTTTCTCGCGCGCAGGGAGGCTATTTGACTTCCACCGTCGCCCCGACCTCCTCGAGCTTCTTCTTCATGTCCGCGGATTCGGCCTTGGCCACCTTCTCCTTCACCGCCTTCGGCGCGCCGTCGACCAGATCCTTGGCCTCCTTGAGGCCCAAGCCGGTCAGCTCGCGCACGACCTTGATCACCTGGATCTTCTTCTCGCCCGCCGCCATGAGCATGACGTCGAACTCGGTCTTCTCTTCGGCCGCCGCGCCGCCGGCCGCCGCGCCGCCCGCTGCGGGCGCCGCCACTGCCACCGCCGCCGCCGCCGACACGCCCCACTTCTCCTGCAAGAGCTTCGAGAGCTGGGACGCCTCCAGCAGCGTCAGCGTGTCCAGCTTCTCTGCGATCTCTTCGATATTCGTTGCCATGTCATCCGCCTCCGTGTGTGGTTGCTACGTCTCTTGATGAAAACCGCTTGTCTCAGGCCTGCTCGGCGCCGTCTTTGCCCCTGGCCTCGAGCACGTACACGATCTCCCGGAGCGGTGCCTGGAGGAGGCTCACGAGCTGAGCCATCGGCCCCTGCACGGCGCCCACGATCTGACTCCGGATCTGCTCCTTGGACGGAAGGTCCGCCAGGGCCTTGAGCTCCGCCGGCTGGAGCACCTTGCCTTCCACGAGGCCGAGCTTGATCTGCAGCTGCGGGTTGGTCCGGACGAAGGCCTGGAGGGCCTTGGCCACCGCCACTGGATCCTGCGTGCTGAACGCGAGCCCCGTCGGGCCCTTGAGATGCGCTCCGAGCGCGTCGAGGTCTCCGCCCTTGACCGCGATCCGGGCCAGACGATTCTTGACCACCTTGTACTCGGCCGCCGCCCCTTTGAGCTGCTTCCGCAGTTCGGAGAGCTGCGCCACGCTGAGGCCGCGGTATTCGGTCAGCACCGCGGTCTTCGCGCCACCCAGCCGCTCCTTGAGGGCTTCGACGCTGTCCGTCTTCGCTTGAGTCGGCACGTCCCCGCTCCTTGTTCGCCTAGACCTGCTTCTTGAACTGGTTCGCGACCCGCTGGGCGTCGACAGGAATGCCCGGCCCCATGGTCGTGGACAGGGTCACCGTTCGCAGGTAGACGCCCTTGGACGCCGCCGGCTTCGCCTTGACGATGGCTTCGAGCAGCGCCATCGCGTTGGCCACGAGATGCTCCTTCGCGAACGACTTCTTGCCCACCTGCACATGGACATTCCCGGCCTTGTCGACGCGGAACTCGACTTTGCCCGCCTTGACCTCGCGCACGGCGCGCCCCACGTCGAAGGTGACGGTGCCGAGCTTGGGATTCGGCATCAGCCCCCGTGGCCCCAGCACCTTGCCGAGCCGTCCCACCTGCCCCATGAGGTCTGGAGTGGCGATCGTCGAGTCGAAGTCCATGAAGCCACCCTGGATCTTCTCCACGAGATCTTCGGCTCCCACCACGTCGGCTCCGGCCTCGCGAGCCTCGCGCTCCTTCTCGCCCTTGGCGAACACGGCCACGCGCACGACCTTGCCGATGCCGTGGGGCAGCACGATGGCCCCGCGCACCATCTGGTCGGCGTGCTTCGGATCGACACCGAGCCGAAGGGACACGTCCACGCTCTCGTCGAATTTCGCGCCCGGGGACTGGGCCACGATGTCCACCGCCTCTTCGATCGAATAGCTCTTGGTACGATCGACGAGCGCTTCCGCCGCCTTGAATCGCCTGGTCATGACCGCCATGTCGTCACTCCGTGGTTGTTGATCATGTCACGCTAGACCACATCGATCCCCATGCTGCGGGCCGTGCCTTCGACCGTGCGCATGGCGGACTCGATCGAGTCCGTGTTGAGGTCGACCATCTTGGTCTGCGCGATCTCGCGCACCTGGGCCTTCGTCACCTTGCCGATCTTGTCCTTGTGCGGCACGGCCGAGGCCTTGGCAATGCCCGCCGCGCGCTTCAAGAGAATCGCCGCGGGGGGCGTCTTCACCACGAAGGTGAAGGATCGATCCTGGTAGATGGTCACGACCACGGGCAGGATGAGCCCGTCCTGCGACTGGGTCTGGGCATTGAAGCCCTTGCAGAACTCCATGATATTGACCCCGTGCTGGCCGAGGGCGGGGCCCACGGGCGGCGAGGGGTTCGCCTTCCCGGCCGGGATCTGCAGCTTCACCATCGCCTGAACTTTCTTCGCCATGGATCAGAGCCTCTCCACCTGGTAGTACTCGAGCTCCACCGGCGTCATCCGTCCGAAGATCGCCACCATGACCTTGAGCTTCCCGCGCTCCGGATTGAGATCGTCGATGCTGCCCTGGAAGTTCACGAACGGCCCCTCGATGACCCGCACCTTGTCCCCCTTCTGGAAGGTGGACTTGAGCTTGGGCTTCTCGGCGCCCTCCTCCATCTGCCTGAGGATGCCTTCGACCTCCTCGGCGGGCAGGGCCACGGGCTTGGCTCCCGATCCCACGAAGCCGGTGACCTTGGGTGTCGAGCGTACGAGGTGCCACGTGTCGTCGGTCAGCTCCATCTCCACGAGAAGATAGCCCGGGAAGAACTTCTGCTCGGTCTCGATCTTCTTGCTCTTGCGGATCTCGCGCACTTTCTCCGTGGGAACGATCACGCGTCCGAAGGAGTCTTGAAGATTGAAGATCTTCGCCCGCGACTCGATGGCCGACGCCACCTTGTTCTCGAACCCCGAGTAGGTGTGGACGACGAACCACTGCTTCGCCGACGTGCTGGTCTCACTCATCAGGCCATTACCCCCGTCGTCCCATGCCCGAACTCCGGCTTTTGCCCTAACCCCATCGGAGCACCCGGTCCACCACCCAGGAGAGCGCCACGTCCACCGCGGCGAGGAACACCGCGAGCAGGACCACCACCGCCAGCACCACCGCCGTCGAGTTGATGACGTCCGCCCGGCTGGGCCACGTCACCCGCCGGAACTCGCCCGCCACCTCGCGGAAGAACTGCTTGACGCGCTCGAAGAACTCCATGTCCTCTCGTTCGTTCCTGACTACGCTCGCACTGCACGAATCTGGCAGGCGTGGAGGGATTCGAACCCCCATCCCCCGGATTTGGAGTCCGGTGCTCTAGCCGTTAGAGCTACACGCCTCCGAAACTATCGGGCCCCGCACTTCCGGCGCGCTCCCCGCCCTATTTCGACTCTTTATGCGGATTGTGCTTCCGGCACCACTTGCAGAACTTCTTGATCTCCATACGGTCCGGATGCGTCCGCTTGTTCTTGGTCGTCGTGTAGTTCCGCCGCTGGCATTCCGTGCAGGCGAGCGAGATGATGTCGCGCATCGCCTACTCCGCGATCTCCGCGACGACGCCGGCGCCCACCGTGCGCCCCCCCTCGCGGATCGCGAACCGCAACTCCTTCTCCATCGCCACCGGCTGGATCAGCTCGATCGTCATCGTCACGTTGTC
>Ga0137375_10004747_pt1 | contig 16188 bp, 13 predicted proteins | sample SagtaG_24_FD_104936 | JGI IMG/M metagenome (GOLD analysis project Ga0137375, IMG submission 104936) | Vadose zone soil microbial communities from Sagehorn Ranch, Mendocino, California, USA - Sage1_R_113_16 metaG | ecosystem: Environmental > Terrestrial > Soil > Vadose zone | place: USA...
AGAAAATATCCGGCGACCGATAGCGCGAGTCCTACGATGATCCCGGGCAAACTGATTACGTCAGGCACGATCCGGACATCCAGATCGATGAAAGAAATCACGATCAGCGCGCCGACGAATGCAAAACTCACTAAGAAACTATATCCGAAACCGAACCGGTCGAATAACGCCACGGCCAGTACGGCCGTCAAAAGCTCCACGACAAAATAGCGCGGCGAAATGCGCTCGCTGCAAGCCCGGCACCGCGCGCGCAAAATCAAGTAACTGATCAACGGAATGTTGTCGTAAAAAGCAATCGCCGCTTTGCACTTTGGACAATGAGACGGCGGCGAAACAATCGAAGCACCATTGGGAATTCTTAATATACATACGTTCAAGAAACTGCCGACTATCGCGCCGAACAGGAATACTGGAATTACGCCCTCAATCACTAATCAGCTCCTGATTAAAAAAAATCATTAAAAAAATCGCTTCGGTGTCATTTCGGCTTCCTCAATCTCTTAAAACGAACTGCATGCCGCATCGATCACGGCTTCTCGGGACTCACTAGCCTCGACCCAAAAAAATTTCCGCTAGTGCGGCGAAGCCGCATAAGAATTTCTTTTGACCGCAGCGCGCGTCGAGCTACAGCCAAGAACATCAAACCACCTGGAATTCGCGACATCCTCATGCACCCTTCGAGCCAATAACTCTCCTGAAGCGCGGCAAAAAATCGCCGCGGCGTCAGCGCAAGCGTAGGACCAATATCGGCCGCAATTATCGGACGACTTCTCTTAGACCCCCAATCCAAAGAGTGCGCAAAACCGCGCAATGCTTTTGTCTGTGCCAGAGTTGGGCGAAGAATGAGTTGAGCAAGTCTTTCAACGGCTCGATCGCGGAGCAAACCTGAATCAACTTCATGATCGCCGTTCGCTCTTACGAACGATAGCGCATAATCCAGAATCCCCGTCTGGACTAGCCGCTGCTCGTCGGACAGGTCAGTTTCCATCTCGTCTAGAACCGGCCTGATTCCACCGTCGGTTTCTTCATAGCTCAGCGTAGCGCCATGGGGCGCGGCGGCCGCAAGTTCGAAGATTTCGAGGCAATGGCCGATCGCATGTTCCGGACCAACCGGTGTCTTCTGATCGAAAAATCGCCCCGGCATGTACAAGCTTCGCGACGAAACAAGATAGTCCTCGTGTCGATACCGTCGACCAAAATAATAACCAATCAACATTGGGAATTCAGGATCATCCTCGAACGCCTGACTTAAGTTCGCCTGAATTGTTGCATTCCAGCCAATGTCAACCAGGAGTTTTACCTCCTGAGGATTGAAAAATCCTTCCTGGGACAGATAACCGCGAAGTAGTGACCGCGCAGCATCGGCACGCAAGCGAACACGCGCAACAAATTCCGGCAGCGCGAACAAACTCGCCCTTGCTGATTCCTCGCGATTCTGAAAATCAACCGCTAAGTCGGAAAACTCAGCGGGGTTGAGTCCGAAGGCGCTGATACATTCGGCAAGCGTTGCGTTACGGTCGCGATACAAGGCCAAATGTAATTCCCGTTGGCTCAGTTCACGAATGGCTGGCAGACTGGTCGCGAGCCGGCTGACGAAAAGATAATGATGGCGCATCGGTGGCAAACATTTCACCTGATGAAGATGCCCTGTCAATATTTCATGCAGCTCGCGAAACAGCAGGCCTTCGCGGGCCAGATAATAAATATCGGCAGCGCCGACGCGATGCGACTCCTCGATCACGTCGACTACGAATAACGTAAAGGCTGGTCCGAGGATGTCCCTGCCGATTTGGTAAAGTTCAGATTCTTCGTTTCGGTGTGAATTCAAAATCGGCAGTGCAGCTGCCCTTTTCGGCGCAACCTTATGGAATTTCGCCTGCACCATGTCGATTTGTGTCGATTCACGGGATAGCCGGCGACGGCGACGCAACCGCCCGATATCGAAAAGAAACACCGCAGGTATACCGGCCTTGACCGCGCCACGGATATCACTTTCATAAGTATCGCCAATATGAATCAAACGCGCTGCAATGATCGCTTCGGCGCTGAGGATCGTTTGAAAGAGCCGCCCAGAATATTTCCCCAGTAGGTGTTCAGAAGAAGCGTAGATCGCATCGATCCATCGATCGATCCCTAGTTGGGCGAAAATCACTTGGAGATGACCTGGTTCAAGATAGGTATCACTGGTGACGATGATTCGTTTCCCCTGAGACCTCAAATTTTGCAGTAGGTCTTTCACGCCCTCGACCACACGCAAATGGTCGACCTCGATTTTGAGTTCATGCTCAAGCAGTGTGGCAGTTTCGATCTCGGCAACTTCGCTTCCAAACAAACGAAACAGCACTTCGTAAATGACTTCAGACAGCTTGCATTCGGTATCCCACCCACGACTTTGTGCAATACGCCTTTGCCGGTGTTCACTTTCATCGCGCAGATACAAAAAGAGATCGGCAGTCAGAGGATAACCGCGCTCGGCATACAACTGGGCCGCGTAGTTCGCCGCCAAGCGTTTCAGATAGTCCGGCGGCTCAACCGTACGGTAAAGCAGCGTGTTAAAGACATCGAAACTGACCACATCCGCACTGGTGCATAGCGTTGCGATGTCTGGAAGCTTTCGAATCGTCCGCACCCCGTCGGCAAGGGTATCTTTTGCCCACGCTGACGCTCTTAGAACATGGCGGAAACAATACGGTGCGGTCACTGCAATGCGCGCGCGCCATCCTGTTTCTCGGCCAGCCAAATCGCGCTGCCGGCAGGCTTCGAGGTATCGACAGCGCAGGAGCGAAGCATTGAACTCAGCCTCGGAGATCCGTGGCGAATTTAGATCGACAGGAGGTTTATCCCGTATGAATCGGTCACGTGGGAATATAGCGCTGCCTCCAGATGAAATGGCAGACTCTGTGGGGTAGGGATTAGCCGCTTGCTTCATAGAGAAATAGTCTTGCCTTAACGCTCTGCCATGAGCTGGCTTAATAGACGACCCGTCTTTCGAAACCCGGGTACTGCTCTGAGCAATCGCAAAAATTTGAACCAGCGATCTTGGCACAAACTATGGATTTGCCCGCGCAAGTCGGCAAGCGTATTTTCCGCCTCATGAAGTCGCTTTCGGTCCCCCTCCCAAAGCCGGTAGGTCGCGTCCAATTCGTACTGTAGGCGCGACATAGGGGACACCGCGAAAGATGACAAATGGGAATGAATCTGGCGGAAATCTAGCTGGCCTGTTATCGGCCGTGCTTCCGTCTTGATTGATCCCTCGACAGCAGGCGTCGCGGCTGCTCGACGGATCACTTCTGCTAGTCGGGCCGAGCCATCGCCGAGCTCAAGCTCGTCGCGCAGGTTGGCTTCTTGAAGCGCAAGCTTTTCCGGCGGCGGGAACAATAACTCTTGAATCACTCCCTCGATATGTTCCGCTCCGCGAATCTCCCAGGCCGTCTGCACATATTGCGGTACCGCGCGATAGTCGATCTGCGCAGTGGGGATGCCTAAAAGCATAGCTTCCAACAAGACTGTCGAAGTAAAGGATACGACCCCGCTTGCGGTTTCTAACACTTCGGTCGTGGCGCCGGCGAGCGATGGTTCAACAGACAGCTCGACGGCTAACTCCGGCGCGATACGCCATACCGGCTGCAACTCGCTGTGCTGTTCGAACCAATCTTTGAGATCCCGGAGCGCGGCCCGGACATAAACTTTATGGCCAGTGTTGTGACCAAAGGTTTTTGCTGTGGCCACGACGAGACGTTGCGGCTGGTCATGCTCGACAACCCGCCGCCGCTTGATCGCATCCAAACGTGGCAAGCCGACCACGTGAATTTTATCCGCCAATCCAAGCGCCGCTAGAATTCTTGCCGGATGCTGTCCAATGACGCACACGTCGCTGGCAATCAATGGCTGAAGAACCGTCCCTTCGGGCTTGACGAAGCCCCAGTTTTGCCAAAGATACGCCCACTCGACAACACCGTCCATGACATAAACAACCGGAATACCACGGCGGCGCGCTTCGATGGCCGAATGGCGCAGATCCACACTCCACTCGCGGCTCAGCAAAACAACATCCGGTGCAGGTGCTGTCGGAAATTGCGGCCGACTCGGGTCGATGAAAAGCGGCTCGACGCCTAGGATTTCGAAAGCACGACCGCACATTTGCCCTTCATGCTCGCGGTTACCTAGAACAGTGATCTGCAGCTTCTTCGCGTTCGCCAAGGACGCCGCTCCGCTTTCGATCAAAGTCTCGCTCATCACGATTTACGCCGACAAACGGCTATCTAGCATTCCGCCAACAACACTTTCTCTTTCCATGTCTCAACAATTTCCGTTGGTTGATCATGATTGAAGGGCGTGTCCGACCCGGAGTATTGGTCATAGATCCACACACTCAAACTGTGATCCAAGAACACTGAGAAATCATCCCCGATCGTATTCTTTATCAGTGGAACGGCAGCCTGACGTCGGATAACCAAGGCACCTACCACCGGAGCCAAAAACGTTCTGGTCTTCTAACCATTAGTCGCGAGTCAAGGTGGTGTTTCACTCGATTTCTGAAGTCACCCGAACTCAGAAGTTCTTCAGAGGGGCAAGCAATCGTAGAGCTCTTTCGCCCGAGGAAACCAATAGCCCATGGCCAGACCTCGGCCGCACCACGTATGACTGCAACGACCTCCAACCCGCAACGAAGAAAAAGATTCCGGAGCGCAGTCTCGTGAAAATAGCAGACATGAGCGATGTGAAAGAAATCTTTTCCTGACCAGCGATCCGATAAGAGATCGGGCACCTCGACGTAAATGAACCCGTTCTCCGATAACCGCGATACAGCGCGTTCTAAAACGTCTACGGGACTCAAAACATGTTCCAGAACGTGGATCATTGTGACCAAGTCGAAGGACCCCGGGAGATCTCCGACACTTAGCGAATCCCAAGGCCGTTTTTCTATGCGAAGCCCATGACGTCTAAAACAATACTCAGCAGCATCCACGGATGGTTCGACACCATTGCAGCGCGAATTAGGATATCGTGACCTGAACTCAGCGAGCATCGCTCCTTGTCCACACCCAACGTCCAAATAATTCTTAGGGGAGCTCGTTAAGAACGGCTGAATCGTATTCCATATCTGACTCGATCGCTCGGCGCACTGATCTCGGATGTACATATCGTCGAGGTTCGCGAATCGTGAGCCAATGTATAAAGGCCAAAAATGATCTCGGTAAAATTCCTCGAACCAGGCATCAATTGGCCGTGGTGACACGATAGCCATGGCGCAACGTTGACACATCACAATACGCAAGCCTAGATCATGTCGATCAGAGCTGACGATGGTGGACATCTCGAATCCACCGCACAATGGACAATCAATGTCCACCTTAGTTGCCCGCTGGAAACTCGTGCGCAACGTCTCTAAATAGTTTGATCCGTTCTCCGTGGTCTCAACGCTGTTGAAGGTACTCATGAAGCTAAAGAAATGTCTTTGCCCATATGCTCCGATGATCCGTTATAAATCATTTCCCAGTCATGCTTGAACAGAACGGCGTGGCATACTCCATACCCGAATGTATCCACGGGTGGGCCCGTTACTTTGAATGATACTGCATTAGTCACTGCATGAAGGAAATCCTGCACTTCAGGGCCATACAGATTAAGTCGCAGGCTGTAACTGCCCACAAGCAAGGGCAAGGCACGCATCGAAAACCGTACGACCGTTTCCGGCGGGATAATATCGAAGCTGAATCCGGCGTGCGGGGAGGAAAACGCTCCAAGCGTTCCTAGGGTTGGGGTCATAACGTGCACAATCAAGCGCGCGTCGGTAACTTTTTTGGTCGCAGATAGCGTAATCTCGGCGATTAGATCCTCACCCGTAGTATAACTATTCCGGCGGAACCCTTGCGAGTCAATGAGATCCACTCGTGCGATCCAAGCAGGGGCCTCAGGCAACCGTTGGTCCGCGAGCACTCCCTGATTTAACAGAAGGTCTTCATAAGTCGCTATTCCGCTCGATACATCGCCTTCGTAGATTTTCATTCCCGTGTCCATGACCATCACTCGGTCGCATACGCGGTTGATATCGATCATATTATGTGAGACCACGACGATGGTCTTGCCAGCGTTCTTGATATCAAGCAGATGTTGAAAGCATTTCATACGAAAAGCTGTGTCTCCGACGGCCAACAGTTCATCGATCAAGAAAATATCCGGGTTGAGCTGCGCTGCGACCGCAAAACCCAGGCGCACATACATACCTGAGCTATAGGTTTGCACCGGCGCGTCGATGGCGTCGTGGAGTTCGGCGAAGTCGACGATCTCGTCGAACTTTGCATCGATCTGTTGTTTGGAAAATCCTAGGACGGCGCCGTTGATGTAGATATTCTCGCGGCCGGTAAGCACCGGACTAAAGCCGGCGCCGAGCTCGATCAGCGCGCCGACTCGGCCGCGCATGGTGATCCGCCCTCGATCGGGGCGGATGAGCCCGTTGAGCATCTTGAGAAGCGTACTCTTGCCCGCGCCATTGTGACCAATCAAGCCGATACATTCGCCTGCTCTCAACTCGAAGGAAACATCGTCGACCGCCAGAAACTCAGCATGGCGTAATTTTAGATCATCACCACGCTGCCGGGCAGCGAGCTCTGCCGCGAGATCCGTCAACCCGTACCAAAGCGCATAGCGCAAACGCCGGCAAAACTTCTTCGATACTCGCTCGACTTGAACTACCGCGGTATCACTCATGGTCATGCCGCGATCCGTTCGATAAGAATTGGTAGCGCCAAACGATACACTAACCAGCCAGCCATAAGCGCCACAGCAGTCGTCCCGCATACGAACAGAAATCCCCCGAAATATTGCGGTGTGCCGGAGAAGAGCCATGCGCGGGCGGTATCGAGCAACGGACTGACAGGATTGAGAAGCATCGATAACGACCCCGACCATGATTGAGCCGCCGGATAGATCACTGGGGTGAGAAACATCCAAAGATTAAGCACGAATGGCAAGGCCTGCCCCACATCGTGGTAGAGCAATGCGATTGGTGTGAGCAGTAACCCAATTGCCAACCCTAGTGCAGCCAAGGCGATGACGCCCACGAACATTCCGAGCACACTCCACGTAAGCGGCACACCAAACAAAACGAGCAGAATGAACATCAAAATCGCACGGATCAAAAATCCGAAGATCACCTCGCCAAGGCCAGCGATGATGAGCGCCTCGCGCGGGAAATTCACTTTGGTCAGTAAGGAAAACGACTGCTGCACCATCCGCAGTGGCGCGTTTAATGCATCGGTAAACACCTGCCAAAGGATCAATCCAGCAAATACGAATACAACATACGACACGTTCGTCGGTCCGATCGTGAAGTAACCGACCCGGTGCAGGTAGACAAATACCGAAGTAGTCATGATCGGCGGTAGAAACGCCCATAGATATCCGAGCAGGGTTTGGCGATATTTAGAACTCAGGTTTCGCACAAACAGCCGCCATGCCAGTTCCTTGGAAGCGGAAATATCCCGCAGCATATCGCGCATCAGACGCAGTGGATCTGCCAAGGGTGAGATAGGCGTATAGACTGTGACGAGACTTTTCATGCTAGGGTCGATCCAATGATATCTCAGGTTCTTACAATTGAAACGTTATTCTACTGGCCTTCACCCATGTCTTCAACAGAAATGTGCTGAAACACCATGACGTCGCTCATTTCCACAACTGATTTCAATCAATAAAGTTATCGGCGGAACCGGACGAATCAGCCAGCAATAGCCCGGTGAAGCCAGTGATATGTGATTCAGCGCGAATTGACGGTCTGATTTGCCGAGAAGGGACTAGGTTAGCAGGAGCAATATCATCGGCCGATGCCTATTTAGACTGACCTACCAACTGGTGATAGACCGCCAGATGATTCTTTAGAAAAATTTCATGGGTATAGTATTTTAGGACCTTTTCCCTTCCGGCCGGCCCCCACCGTAGCGATCGTTTTTCCTTCAAAGCAAGCCGAAAGCCCCGAACTACGTCATCGACATCCCCCTTGGGAGCCAAGTAGCCGGTGCTCAAGTGCTCGACAACCTCAGGGATGCCCCCGGTAGCATAACCAACCATCGGAGTCTCAGTTGCCATTGTCTCAAGGATTGTTAGCGGCATGTTGTCATCCAACGGACAAAACAGAAAAACATCGGCAGCAGCGAAATACTGGACCTTCGTCCTGTCATCTCGAAGATATCCGGTCTCAAAGACTTCGATACCACCTAACATCTGTCTTGCGTCATCTGCCATTTTGCCGACTACCAATACGAAGGGGTCGATTTCAGAGTGTAGCTTTTTCAGTGCCTGAACGGCATGAATCGTGCCCTTGCGTTTGTCGCTAATATCCCCGGCGGACAGCAGCACGATCGGTTTTTCCGTCACCAACCCCAGCGATTGCCTGACTTTGGCTTTGTCTAGCGGTAGGCAGACCGACGTATCGATGCCATAGGGAATAACTGTGAGGCGCTTGAACGGGATACCAGAACTGCGCGCAGTGTTCGCCATCCACTCGCAAGGCGCGACCACATGAATACTGACATCACGAAAAGTTTTTTGTTTGATTCTGAGCATCCGTCGAGTGAAATCGATCCCCCGGGAGCGATTCAGCGGCCAAAGATCCATCTGTGGGCAAGCGCCACAACCGCTTCGGAATTTCCGGCACTCCATTGGAAAGATGCACCCACCGGTAAAGGCGGCATAATCGTGAAAAGTCCACACAGTGTGCAAGCGCTTTGCGATCAGGCGAACGGTCAAGGGCGAAATCGCAGACGACAAGTCGTGGAAATGAACCAAATCATAGTCCATCGGCCCCTGAGTCAAGCGAAGCACGAAATACTCCCAGGGAATGATTTCTTGCCACCCAAACCGTTGGGTGACGTTGTGAGCGAGGCGCACTAGCTTTCGCAGCCGTCGTCCCCCATAAACCGACTTCATGTACGGCTTGAGTTCCGTCGCGCTGGATAGATAGTGATGCGCTGTGTGACCCTTCGATTCCAGGAGCACACAGAGGTCTTCTGCGACGCGGCTCGCGCCCCCACCGAACCGGTCCGCCTTACTGATGATGGCTATTCGCACGTGCCCGACTCCGCCGCCAGTCGCAACAGCGCTACAATCCACTTGCGCATAATCCGTCCATCGGACGTTCAGCCTGCGATCGAATGAATTTCAAAATATCGCGCGACAAGGTATAGCTTTGTTGATGCTTGTGCGTTTGGCAAAATTTTGCGATCGGTTGTCGCGTTTGCCGATTCCTTGGAGCGCTAAGCCGTGATGCGAGTTTGGCTGCCGGCGATCCACGGCGGAAGCGGGGTCGATGTCCATACCCGGCGCTTAGCGCTGGCGCTTCAAGGTCACGGAGTCGACGTGCAAATATCGTGGTTTTCAACATACTATCAGTTTGTTCCTTTTTCTCTTGCCTTTGCGTCGCCACCGCCCGGAACGAACGTCATTCATGCGCTGTCTTGGTCAGGTTTCGTATTCAAAAAAAATAATATTCCTCTCGTCGTATCCGAACAACTCGACGTGCTCGATCCAACCTATCGCCCCTACAAAAGCCCGGCACAAGCTGTATTTCACCAAGCGCTCGTACGCCGTTTCATGCAGAAGTCTTTTGCCGCGGCATCGGCAGTCACTGCGGTCAGCCAGGCCACGGCACTGAGCCTAGCCCACACTGTCAATTTACAATCAGCACAGATCATCCCTAACTTCGTCAATACCCAAATCTTCCGTCTTCCGACTGGCACGCCAAAATCATCTAAAATTTATAAACTACTGTTCGTAGGAAATTTGACCAGGAGAAAAGGTGCTGACCTGCTGCCACCAATCATGAGACAGCTTGGCGACCGATTCGAACTTCGCTTCACAACTGGCCTACGCGACGGTAGTATACGAAACATTCCGACTAATATGAAATCCATTGGCCGGTTGACGGAGGATCTTCAATTAGTAAACGCCTACCAAGAGTGTGACGCGCTTCTGTTTCCATCCAGACTGGAAGGCTTGCCGATGACCCCTTTGGAAGCCATGGCTTGTGGAAAGCCGGTCATTGCTGCGCGCGCCTCATCGATGCCGGAAGTGATCGAGCACGGTACAACTGGTCTTCTCTGCGAACCAGACAATGTGAACCAGTTCGTCGAAGCGTGCCGAACCCTCGCGGATTCGCCGAAAACCCGTCAGCAATACGGCGACGCGGCACGCGAGCGCGTGGAGAGATTATTTTCCGAAGACGTCATCGTACCCCAATATATTGCGCTCTATAAATCACTGATCGACAAGAAAACTGGCTGACCGCAATTGGTTGCCCGCCCTCTTGTTTAGGGAGAATAGCGAGTCTACTGGCTCAGTGATGAGCCATCGAGATGGGGTTTCGTTTTCTATTTTGCCTCGGTTTCACGTTGCTTTCGGTTGAGTAAATGAATTAAGTCAGCGATTACCAATCTTCGTGATCGGTCTCAATTAAAGGATAAGATCATACCATGGTCTTCCAGTCTTCTCCCGCACAATCCGCAACCTCGCAACTCGACCACTTACCCGTATCCATGAACCAGCAACAAGGACTTAAGGTACTCTTTCTAACTTCAAGCTATCCGCGCAGCCCCGAAGATACGGCGTCGGCCTTTCTGCGCTACCTCGCAGAGCATCTGGCCGAGCGTGGGCTGGAAATTCATGTCCTCGCTCCCGCGGATGGCACTAGCGGAACGCTCGTCGAAGGGAAGGTTACGGTACACCGGTTTCAATACTTTCTTCCTCACCTGCAAGCGCTCGCCTACGGATCGGGAATCATGCCGAATCTGAAACGCTCACCGTGGCTTTGGCTGCAAGTTCCCTTTTTCGTTTTGGCGATGGCCTATTCGCTGTTGCGAGTGATCGGGCGAGAGCGAATTGATTTGCTCCACGCGCATTGGATATTGCCGCAAGGTTTGCTTGGCGTCGTAGCCAAATACCTTCGCCATGTTCCATTAGTCACAACGGTTCATGGAGCCGACGCTTTTACCCTTCGAGGTGGGCTGGCGAGCGCTTTGAAACGATTTGTTGTCATGCACAGTGATGTTTGGACCACGAATACACCGGCAACGTCACGCGCTGTCGACCCCGCCGCGATCAGTCCGCGTGTTCAAGTTATCCCCATGGGTGTCGATACCGATTTATTTGCCGGCGGCGACCCTGCCGGTCTACGACAGCAGTTGCCGGGGCGGGAATTTCTCCTGCTGTTTGTCGGCCGATTGGTCGAGAAAAAAGGCTGCCACAGCTTGCTTCAAGCGCTGTCGCTGTTACCTCATCCCTTGCGGGATCGAACGACTCTCTGGATCATTGGCGACGGAGAGCAAAGAAGCCAACTGGAACAAACCACAAAAGATCTTGGGCTAGCGGAAAAAGTTAGATTTTGGGGAGCGATAAGCAATCAGTGCTTGCCAGAGTTCTATGCCGCCGCGGACTTATTCGTCGCTCCGTCCATCGAAGCAGCTTCGGGAGACACCGAAGGCCAAGGTGTAGTGCTACTCGAAGCTTTTGCCGGTCGCGCCTGCGTTCTGACGACTCGCGTTGGAGGTATCGAAGCGGCCGTTCGTGATAACGTCACCGGCGCGTTGGTACCGCCCAACCGGCCGAGGGATCTCGCCCTCGCCATGGAAAAACTACTAGATGATCCTGATTTACGGGCGCGGCTCGTCGAGAATGCGTTCAGAGAAGTTAAAGAGCGCTACGATTGGAAGCGGATCGCTGGCGAATTCGAGAGCCTTTACCGAACGCTTGCAAACCGGCCGAGGCGGCACTCAAATCCGCAATATTAATCGTCACGTGGGATTTCCCCGTCGATGGGCGTCCCGTGCCGTTCCATCCGCAGCAGGGCGATTTGCTCTGAGACCAAGCCGAGCATGAAGATAATGACCGCCGTGGTGAACATGAATACCGACATGTTCGTGAAGCGGCCCTGGGTGAGATAGGTGTAGAGATAATTCGACGTGCCGGCGAGGAAGAAAAAAATACTGACGGGCAGAAACACGCGAAACGGGGAAAATAGCGTCGCGATTTTGGTAATGATCAAGAGAAAGCGAATCCCATCGGTGACCAAGCTAATTTTACTTTGGCCGGCGCGGTAGAGCGTCCGGATCGGAACATACTTAACGGTGAATCCGGAACGCAAAATCGCCAAAGTAAGTGTCGTCGGATAAGAAAAAGTATTGGGCAAAAGATCGATAAACCGCAGGGCATCGCGCCTAGACAAGACCCGAAACCCAGATGTGAGGTCTTGTACTTTGAATCGGGTGACATAAGACGCAAGTAGATTGTAAAGTAGGTTCGCCGCGTAGCGGTGAAATCGCAATTTTGATCCCTTGCCGCGGGCACCGACCACCATATGATAGTGGGAAGCCTCGGAGAGCAGTTTGGGGATATCTTCCGGCGGATGCTGTCCGTCGCCATCCATCAGGACAATAAGCCGCCCTTGTGCCGCACGCATACCGCTCTTCACCGCGGCCCCGTTACCGATGTTGTAAGGATGGCACACGACGTTCGCGCCGGCGCGCATGGCGATTTCGGCGCTGCCGTCCGTGGAACCATCGTCGACGACGATGATTTCCGATTGCGGCAGTTTAAGCGCCTGGACTTTGCCGATCAGCGCGGCCAGATGATTCGCTTCGTTGAAAACTGGGATGACTATGGAAAGCTCGTAGCGGTTAGGCATGGAGTTGATAGACGGCGTGGCCGCGATCGCGAAAATTCAATGTTAGGCGGCTCTGCGCGAACTGACTCCACGTCGCGGCTTGAGCGGGTGTCAAATTGTGCGTCAGGAAATCCACCAGGAGTTCCTCGCGGACCATGAGATGCGTAATTTGTTTTCGCTTCAAGGCTTCGTCGATTTGATCGGGACTCTTGGCGGCGCGAATGACTCCGAGGAGATATCCCGGCAGTTCGCCGCCGTCGTGAAAATAATCCCGCTCGCAATAATAACCTCTCCGGCCGACAAAGAGAAGATAAATTTTCGCCGCCGGCGCCGTCGTTTGGTTGATGAAGCGAAAGGCCGCATACTCAGGCAGCATTCGCTCGAGGTATGTGTCGCGGCTTTCGCTGCCGCTCAGATAACCGAACGGTTCCGTCGCGCGAACATAGTGCCAAAGGTAGCTCCCATGCCATGCCACGAAAGCTATGAGTCCGACAAAGAGATAGACCGGCCTCTTGATGCGGAGATAGACGTTGAAGATGCCGTAAACAGCAAGAATGACTAGTGGCGGAACGATCGACAGAATATAACGAATGCGCAGGTCCACTAAAAATATTGCATACAGCAAGAACAACAGCGCGAAACTTGCGAGCAACTTCTTATCTTCAAGCCACTTTCCCTTGAACGCCCAAGGCAAAAGAATAATCAGAATCGGCGTCAGCACACCGTCGAAAAATTGCGGGTTGTCGTCTCGACCGGAAAAGAACACGCGCAGCGGCAGGCCGAGTATCTGCCAAAAATTCTCGCCGTAAAGCAACTCTCTCTTTACCAATATGCCGATGCCGCCGAAGCTTGCGCTCTCCGTCGCGATTGGACCGCGATACACGAAAAAATTGGCTAGTAGCGGGAACAACGGATTGCCGGTTTGAGACCAGTTTTTGACGAGCCACGGCAAAAACGGCAGCAGAGTCAATCCGCCGTAGAGAAGCAGCTCGCGTCCGATTTGCGCCGCCCTCTTCCGCGGTGGCTTCACGATGAGGAGCAAGAACATCACGGATATCAGCAAGGCGGCAACCAAGCCGTTCGGTTTAGTGGCGAGGGCAAATCCAAGTGAAAGAGCAGCAAGAGTTAGCCATTGGAGCGACTCCCTTTCCTCGCGCCACCGCAGCAAACAGAGCAGCGATGCCGTCGTGTAGAAAGTGATGCCGAGATCGATGTAACCCCAATGGCTCAAGCGCGCGATGATGGGCGTCGATACGAAAAAGAAAAAACCGAGAAGTCCGTAAACTGCGTTCATGCGTCCGCCGCAATAGGCGTAAAGCAAAAGACCGGTGAGAAAACCGAAGAGCGCGTGTATCCATTTGGGCACGAAATCATAGCCCCAATACACCCACGGTGTGTAGAGCATGTCGATCAGCATGGGGTAGTAGGAATAAGGCGCGATCGGCACTTCGATGATCCGGCTGGCTTTGGCGTAAAGTTTTGGGATCGCTAAGTGGTGCGTCAACTCGTCTCGGCTGGTGGGTGGCAGCAAACCAAGAATGATTTCAACGATGAGAATGACAAAAATCGCGGCCCAGATTATCTTGCCGAGCCGGTGCGTCTGTCGAGGAATCTCCAAAAAGTGGCAGATAAAAAAGACCGCAGTGGCAAGGAGAACGGTGACGACACTGAAGTTTAGCCAGGGGTTGCTCACATAACCCGCCAGCCCGAACAGAAAATACCACGTCCCGCAGACGCCGAGCAGGCACCCAACCAGACATGTTCGATTGAGGAGAACTGAAAACCGCTCTTCCATCAGTCTCCGTTGTCACGCGGCAAAGAAGTCCGCACCCGATTGGCGGACCGAACGGAATTGAAGTTTAGCAAAGGAAAGATTCTACGAATCAGCGATTGTGAAAATAGAACCAAGATGATGGGCCGGTAGTCTCTAAACGGAAGCTTGAGGGCCTGTGCCGGCGCGCATTTCTCCCGATTCCGTCTTTCAGGCGAAAGCCGGAATCCAGTCTTTGTGTGCCGTTGCCAGCCCAATCTTCCCAATCAACCTGGATGCCGGCGTGCGCCGGCATGACAGACTTTCACATGGCTTGAAAGCCGGATTTCAACCACCCCCCCTGGGAGAAACATCAGGATTCCTGATCGATCACTGCGACAACGGCGCCGAATTTTACAAAGTCGCCTTCTTGCGCCTTGATCTCGTTTAGTTGACCGTCGTCGGGAGCTTCGATCTCGATATTGACCTTATCGGTCTCCACCTCGACAAGAGCTTCGCCCTTCTGCACTCTTGCGCCTTTGGCCTTGAGCCAGCGCAGAATCCTCACCTCATCGCTTTCGTCACTCGATCCCAGACGGGGAACAACCACATCCTTTTTCATCGCAGTTTCTCACAGACGGCTAAAGCGACTGCGCTTCGAAGCTGTCGGCGAGAGACTTTAGCTTCAGCGCTTGGCGCATGTTTTCCATGAAGGAGTTGACGTTCTTATATCTTGCAGGAATCTCGTATTTGACCGCCGTATAGAGATAGTGCAGCTGAGAAAAAATCGCGATATCGGCGAGGGTCATGCGGTCGAAGATAAATTTCTTGCCGGAGTAGATCTGATCCAAAGTATTGAAATGAACATCCCACTCGTCCTCGGCTTTCTTGCGCGCCTCCGCATTATCCGCGCGGCGCAGGGCATGGTTAGCGTGAATCAAGACTTCGTCGGACCAGTCCTCCAATGCCAAACACAGCCCTTTGTTCGTCGCGCCATCGGGATAAATACTGATCCCCGGATAATCCTTCTCGAGACGCGTCGCGATCACCGTGGAGTCGATCACGCACTCCCCGTTATAATCCGTTGACGGAACTTTTCTTTGGCCGGTGTATTCGATCAGCGATTTACGGTCGTCTTTGCGCACGTCGACGATGTCGTAAGGAACTTTCTTCAGCGCCAAAACAATTCTCACTTTCTCGCAGAACATCGAAGTTTGGGATTGATACAATTTTATAGCCATACGAAATGCCTCCTTAGTAATATGATGCTGGTTCGGGAATCCTTTTTGCAGCCGAGGAGCGAATAAACCTCTTGTTTAATATCCCATGCATCAAATTCGCTAAATTCTCAACCCCGCTTACAGCGCCACTTGTTGACGTTACGTGGCTTCGTGAGTATTCTTTCTCGCACGTCAAAACAGTAACGCCATGAATAATCACGACGCCGAGACCAACGACCTTGATCTCTTGTGGCATCAAACCGAGACCAAGCATCTTATTGCTCCTCGTAAAGTGACGGCCAAGTGATTCTTGGGTAGGGACAAGCGGTCGCCGAAATTTGAATAGTCGGAATTTGGAAGGAAAAGATGGCAAAATATTTACAGTGCAGTGAGTGCGGCAAATTGGCTTTTTACTATGACGACTTCGTCGGCACCGAGAAGCCCTTTTACCGGCGTTACATGCGTTACCCGGAAGGGGAAACGAAGCATGAACCGCCGCGCTGCTTCAGCTGCGGCGGTGTGCCGCGCCTGATCCACGAAAACATCAAGGAAGAAAAAGCCGC
>Ga0137375_10004758_pt1 | contig 16169 bp, 15 predicted proteins | sample SagtaG_24_FD_104936 | JGI IMG/M metagenome (GOLD analysis project Ga0137375, IMG submission 104936) | Vadose zone soil microbial communities from Sagehorn Ranch, Mendocino, California, USA - Sage1_R_113_16 metaG | ecosystem: Environmental > Terrestrial > Soil > Vadose zone | place: USA...
CGGCGTCATTTTCGGAGAGTGATCGATCATGCGAGTAAGGGACGGGATGACCCCACTGGTCCTCACCGTGGGCCCGGCCCACACGCTCAGGGACGCGGCACGGCTGATGACCTCGCGCGGCGTCGGCGCAGCTATCGTGATTGACGCAGAGCACGCCGGGATCGGCATACTCACCGAACGGGATCTTCTTGAATCTGTGGGGCATGGGGAGGATTCTGATCGCGAACTTGTTGCGAACCACCGCACCAGCGACCTTGTGTTCGCATCCCCGGACTGGACACTGGAGCAGGCCGCGGCCACGATGATCCGCGGCGGGTTCCGCCACCTGATAGTGGTTGAAGAACACGATGTCGTGGGCCTGCTGTCCATGCGGGACATCGTCCGCTGCTGGGCGTCCGGGGCTCCGGTGCCCGCCGCATCAGGCGTGGCGGGCACCGGCGACTAGCGGTCCCCATGCCGACAGCGCTGCGTGAGAGTGTGGCGGCATGCAGTTGACGGGCACGGTCGCGCTGATCACGGGCGGATCTTCTGGGATCGGCGCAGCGACCGCGCACGCCATGGCTGCGGCAGGCGCGCGTCCGCTCATAGCTGGACGCGATCAAGGCCGCCTGGCCGCCGTCGCGGCGCAGACCGGCGGGACCGCGCTCGCCGCCGACCTTGGGGCGCCCGATGGCCCCGCGGAGCTGGCCGACGCCGCGCTCCGCGCGGCCCCCGGCGGCATTGATGTGCTGGTCAATAATGCCGGGGTCGGCTGGCAGGGATCCTTCTGGGATATGCCGGCCGCCGCCGAGGAGCGGCTGATCGCCGTGAACCTGACCGCGCCGCTCAGGCTTACCCGCCTGCTCACCCCGGCGATGGCCAAACGCGGCCGCGGCCATGTGGTCTTCGTCTCCTCCATCGCGGGCGCAACCGGCGTGGCCAGGGAGGCCGCGTACGCCGCGACAAAGGCCGGCGTCAACACTTTCGCCGAGAGCATCCGCCACGAGCTCGGCCCAAGCGGCGTGCGCGTGTCTGTTGTCCTGCCGGGTGTGATCGACACACCGTTCTTCGACCGGCGCGGCGCACCGTACCAGCGCACGCGCCCGATTCCCATACCCCCCGAACGGGTGGCCCGGACTATCCTCACCGCCATCGAGCACAACCGCGCCGAGGTCTTCGTCCCCGCCTGGCTGCGTTTTCCGGCGTGGATCCGGGGGGCGGCGCCCGGGGTTTTCCGCTCACTTGCCGACCGGTTCGGCTGACGGGTACAGCTGGCGGCCGAGCCGCCCGGTGGCGGCTCATCGCGGGCGCGCAGCCGCGGATGGGGATGCGGCCCGCCGCGCCGGATTGGATCCCGGAGGATGTCACGGTTGACAGAGAGTTGACAGAGGTCAGAGCAGGGGCCGAGACTCGCAAGCATGTGCGCGGGTGGGGCTGATTGTGGTCGCACGTCTGTACGTGGATCTCCGCCGGGTCGACAGCGCGATCTGTCCTTCCATCTGAAACTGCTATCGACATAGACATCCCCGGGCTCGCTGCCGAACTAGCACGGAAGGACATCCTCATGGCTCTGTGGAAACCCGACCCCACGTTCTATCCCTCCCCGCGCGACGCCGCGGCGGCACCGCCGGAGAAGCTCGCGTACGTCGCAGCGTTTTCCCGCCCGGCCAATACGCCCGACGCCATCGCAGTCGTAGACGTCGACCCGGGATCGTCGGGCTACGGCTCCGTGGTGGGCTTCACTGAGTTGCCCTACACCGGTGACGAGCTGCATCACTACGGGTGGAACGCATGCTCGAGCGCACTGTGCCCGTACGCACCACACCCGCATGTGGAGCGGCGATACCTCGTCGTACCCGGGATCCGCTCGTCGCGTATCTACATCCTTGACATAAAGGACGACCCGACCGCCCCCGCCGTGATCAAGGTGCTTCAGCCTGAGGAACTCGGCAAGCATGCCGGATACTCACGGCCGCACACGGTGCATTGCGGTCCCGAGGGCTTGTACATGTCGTGCCTGGGCGGCGCCAACGGCGCAGACGGCCCAGGTGGTATCGCGCTGCTCGATCACAACTCCTTCGAGGTGCTGGGCAGGTGGGAAGTCGACCGTGCCGATCAGTTCCTCGCCTACGACATGTGGTGGCACATCGCCCACGACGTAGCGATCACGTCGGAATGGGCAACACCCTCCATGATCGAGGAAGGGCTGGTTCCTGACCTGCTTCTTGGCCGCAAATACGGTCACCAGCTGCACTTTTGGGATCTGCGCCGGCGCCAGCACGTCCAGACCGTCGATCTCGGCGACCAGCACCAGATGGTCCTCGAAATTCGCCCGGCACACGATCCGACAAAAAAGTACGGCTTCGTCGGCGTGGTCGTGAGCGTCGAGGACCTGTCGGCCTCCATCTGGCTGTGGCACGAGGACGGCGGCCGATGGACCGTCACCAAGATCATCACGATCCCGGCCGAGCCGGCCCCGGCCGAGAAGCTGCCTCCGTTGCTCCAGGGATTTGGGGCCGTGCCGCCACTGGTCACCGATATCGACCTTTCAGTGGACGACCGGTTCCTCTACGTGTCGTGCTGGGGCACTGGAGAGCTCAAACAGTACGACGTCAGCGATCCCTTTCACCCGCGGGAGACAGGCTCGGTTCGGATCGGCGGGATCGCCGCGCAGGCGGCGCACCCCGCGAAGCCCGGCGCTCCGCTCCGGGGTGGACCGCAGATGGTCGAGGTCAGCCGCGATGGAAAGCGTGTTTACGCCACCAACTCGCTGTATGGGGCGTGGGACGACCAGTTCTATCCCGAAGGGGTAGGCGCATGGATGGTCAAGTTCGACGCCAGCACGGATAGCGGCGGGATCACAGTCGACGAGCGGTTCTTCCCCGAAGGAGATGCGTTCCGGGGCCGCCGTGTCCATCAGGTCCGTTTGCAGGGCGGGGACGCGTCAAGCGACTCCTATTGCTTCCCGTGATCGACGGCTCTCCGTGACCGGCGCTCAGCTCACCACGCTCGCCCTTCTTGGGTTCTTTCACGGCGTCGATCCCGGCATGGGCTGGCTCTTCGCGGTCTCGTTCGGCCTGCAGGAGCGCAGCAGGCGCGCACTCCTGCAGGCGCTGCCCTTCATTGCCCTCGGGCACGAAGGCGCGGTCGCTGTCATGGTGGTGGTCCTCACGATCACAAGCTCGCTGTTTGCCGCGAAGATGGTCCTAGTGATCGGCGGAGCGATCCTGCTCGCGTTCGGGCTGTGGCAGCTGTTCAGCTCCAGACACGTGCGCTGGGTCGGCATGCGCCTGTCCCACTGGCAGCTCGCCGGCTGGTCATTTGTCATGTCATCGGCGCATGGGGCCGGCCTGATGCTCCTGCCGGTCTTCGCGTTTCCCATTGACGAGCAGGTCAGCGCGCTCAACCTGCACCGGGGCCTTGAGCATGTGGCCATGACGGGCCTTGTCGCCCTCATTGTGCATGTCGGCACGATGATCTTGACGTGCGGGGCGATCGCGTTGCTCGTATACGAAGTGCTGGGCCTGCGCATCCTGCGCCGCGCGTGGTTCAACTTCGGCAGGGTCTGGGCGTTCGCCTTGGTCGGTGCGGGCGTCGCCGTGCTCCTCAGCACGTGACCACTGGCGACAGTACCGTAGGGCTAGGCCTGCGCGGTCAGGACTGCGCGGTCAGGACTGCGCGGCGCTGGAGATCACGGTGTCAACCTCCGCCGTGCGGACGGCTTCCTCCGTGGCGAACCGCTCATGGTCGAGCTTCTCGTGGTCGAGCTTGTGGGCGATGTCCTCATCCTGGCGCATAAGGATTTCCAGGTCCTGGCGCGCCATGTCGAGCACGCCGAGATCGGCGTAGGCGTCGCGCAGTCGCTCGCTCCACAACCCAATATCGCGCACACACGGCACGATCCGGCTGAACAGCAAGCTGCGGAACAGCCGCAGGTATTCGGAGTTCTCGATGAGGTCCTTGACCTCCTTGACCGGGATGCCGAAGTTTTCCCAGATCTCGAACCCGCGGATTCGGTCACGCATGAGGTAGCAGCCCTCGATGACGAAGTCCTCGCGCTCACGCCGTTCCGCCTCGGTGATCTGCTTGTAGTAGTCGCGGAGCGCCAGCCTCCCGAACGCTACATGCCGTGCCTCGTCCTGCATCACGTACGCGAGGATCTGTTTGGGCAGCGGCTTGGTGGTCACGTCGCGCATGAGGCCGAACGCGGCCAGCGCAAGGCCCTCGATCAGCACCTGCATGCCCAGGTAGGGCATATCCCAGCGCGCGTCGGTGAGGGTCTCCCCCAGCAGCTTCTGCAATTGGTCGTTGATCGGGTACACGAGGCCGATCTTTTCCTGCAGGAACTTGGCGTAGATCTCTACGTGTCGCGCCTCATCCATCACCTGAGTGGCGCCGTAGAACTTGGAATCGAGATCGGGTACGGATTCCACGATCCGCGAGGCGCACACGAGCGCGCCCTGCTCGCCGTGCAGGAACTGCGAGAACTGCCACGCGACGGAGTGGCGCCGCAGGTCCTTCCGCTCGCGCTCGCTCATCGCGTCCCAGTACTTGCTGCCATATATGGCCAGCGTCTCGTCCGGCACTCCGAGCACATTGAAGGGATCGACCTCGATGTCCCAGTCGATGCGCTTCACCGAGTCCCACTGCTTGTCCTTGCCCTTCTGGTACAGGGCAAGGAGCTTGTCGCGGCCATCGTCGTACTCCCAGCTGAAGCGCGCCGCACCAGCCGCGGGAACGCTCCAGTCCATGCTGATCGGCCTGGTGTAGAGATCGCCGGTTGACATTGCCGCTCCAGGCTTGCCGTTACGTACGATGTACGGACGGTCGCACGTACATCGTACGTATGTCAATGATTTTCCCGCGCCGGGGGGGTGCGCGGCGGAGCCCGCGTGGGGGCACGGCGGAGCCCGCGCGGGGGCACGGCGGAGCCCGCGCGGGGGGCACGGCGAAGCCGGGCGTCAGTCGCGCGGCAGGGCGGTGACCGCTCTGATCAGCAGCTCGAGGCCGAACTCGAAGTCGGCGTCGGGATCGGGATCCATCAGCGTTCCGGCCAGGGCGGCCGTGTTAGGAAACTCCGCCGGGTCAACCGCCGCGTACCCTGCCGGGTCAACAGCGGCGGGACCGCCCGCGGCGCCGGCGCGCCTGTGATTGAGCCGCATCTCGTGGAGCACGGTTCCTAGTGCGTACGCCACGAAGGCCCGCATCACCCGAACCGCGGTCACGCCGTCGAATCCGGCGGCGCGCGCCGTTGCCAGCGCAAGTTCCAGCGGGCGAAGGCCCGCAGGGGAATTGACCTGCCGAATGATCACAAGATTGACACTGCACGGATAACGGCGGGCGATCTCGCGGAACGTCCGGACCAGAGCCCGCGCCTGGTCGCGCCAATCCGCCTGCGGACCGGCGGCGAATTGCATGTCAGCCATGATGTATTCGGCGATCGCGTCGAGCAGCGCGGCCTTGTTCGGCACGTGGTTGTACAGCGACATGACCCCGAAACCCAGGTCGGCGGCGATCCGGCGCATGGATAGCGCGCCCTCGCCCTCGCGCTCGAGAAGGTCGACAGCCGTAGCGACGATGCGCTCGCGGGTGAGTTGTACCCGCTGCACTGCGCCAGCAGCGCGAGCCGCGGGCACTTCGTCCGCCGTAGGCAACGCTTGATCCCTCCCCTGCGGTACGTGACGACATGCTACGCGGACAGACGCAGGTGCTTCCCCGCGCGGCCGTGCACCGGTCCAGGCAGGCGACGACAAAAATGATCCCGAACGGCTGCCGCTGGCACAACCAGAGTTTGCCCGCGCAGCCGTTAAGGAGCATTTCCTTGACCTTGCCTTCCGCCGACGCGCGCCCCGGCCTGCGGCGTTTTTCCTGACTGTCACGGGGGCGGAGGAAATGGTGTTTGATGTTTATGTGAGTGGCTTTACCAAATGGGACGTGCTCGCCCTCGCCGGAGGCAGGTTCTTTCTGCGCGGCATCGGGTGTATCGGCGCGGTCGGTGAGCTGGAGAAAGATGGCGATACGGTCTTCGCGACCGTGCAGGGCAGCGATCTCTATGAGGTTGAGCTATACGTAGGAGCAGAGGGTGGGGAGGCCTTGCGGGGGCGCTGCAACTGCGCATGGGCTCAGGAGGCCGAGGTCGCGGGAGCGGAGCCCGTCGCCGGAGGCGGCAACTTCTGCAAGCACTGCGTCGCCGTTGCGCTGGTCTACGCCTACGAGCGGGAACGTGGCCAGGCGCTGCCACGTCAGCTCGACGTACGGGCCTACCTTGAGCTGTTAGATCACGACAATCTCATCGACGTGCTCGCGGAGGCGGCCGAACACGACCGTAAGCTACGCCATCTTCTGCACAGGCGGGTGACCGCCGGGCGGGTCAGGAGCAGGGACTTCCGATACCCGCGCGAATGAGCGCGGCTGCCCGCCTGCAGCTCGCCGCCCTCCACTAGCCATCCATCAGTGCCCCAACAGCCCTCCGGCTAGCCAATCGCCCCAACGCTACCTCTAGCCCCGCGCTCTCTAGCCCCGCGCTCACTAGCCCCGCACTCTCTAGCCCCGCACTCACTGCCCACCACTGAGCGTAGAGGGCCTCTGCGGGTCCCCCCCGACCAGTAGAGGGCCTCTGCGGGTCCCCCCCGACCAGTAGAGCGCCTCTGCGGGTCCCCCGCCACCAGTAGAGCGGGTCCCCCCCCACCCGTAGAGCGCCTCTGCGGGTCCCCCCCGACCAGTAGAGCGCCTCTGCGGGTCGCTCCCGACCAGAACCGCGCGATCATGTCGGGTGATCCACGTCTTACCAGCTCGATGGATCGGGTCCGGGCGATCGGCACGTCCGCCGCCGTACCACACGTCCACCGCATACAAAGGATGCCTTGCCGTCGGCAACCGTTACATGGCCCAGCTGGATCCGCTCCCCGTCGCGGGTCGCCAGCTGGCTTCGTAGGTACCCGATCCAGCGGCGGCCTCGATGGTAAGGAACATCCACGAAGGCGTGCCCTGGTGGCCAAAGACGTGCCCGACATTGTTGTGACCCGAGTAGATGGTGGCAGCGTTGAGATAGCGCCCGGCCGCCACCGCGAGAGTCCTGCGGGAACTCGCCGCAAGCTGGCGATCCTGCGCGGTCGAACGCCAGACCGCGGCCAGCTCCGGGAATCAGATCTCGGATCGGTGCGCAGTCTGGCGCTGGCGGCTGAGGCAGCCGATCTCGCCAGGACCCCGCCGGTGCTGTAACTCCGCTCGCTCGGCCCGTCCCCCGGCGGCACACCCCATCGGCCAGCACCCCCGTGTCCCACGCGGAATGCCAGGCCGATCGGGAAAGCTGGCCTTGATCAGGAACCGACCGTGGTCCCTTTCGTTCGGCGAGTCTCTTCGGCCGTGTCGCTGAACCCCCGCCGCCAGCTGGGATAGCCGGGGGTCCACCCAAGCTCGCGCTTGGCTTTGGCGTTCGATGCGCCGCGTACAGAGGTCATGATCGACACGGTCTGCTCGCCGCCGAGCAGCCGACCGAGCCAGGCCGGAGCACGCCACGGCGGCTTCGCGCCCAACGCGGCAGCGAACGCCGGCAACCATTCAGGCACCGGGGCAGGCTCGTCGTCAACGATGTTGTAGATGCCGCGCCGACCGCGTTCGGCTGCCGCGAGAGTGGCGCTGGCCGCGTCGGCGATATGGATGCACGACCAGACACCGGCACCGCTGCCGATAATCGGGAAGAGGCGGCGTATCGGCTTCGCGTACGCGCCGTCCGCGGCGAGCGATGTCCCGGGCCCATAGAAGGCGCCGTAGCGCAACACAACGCCACCCAGCCCGTCCGCCCCGACGACGGCTTCCTCGAGATGGCGGATCGCGGCCAGCGTCCGGCGCATCGCGGCCGGCGGATTCGGGTCGAGCGGATCCTCCTCCGACTTGACCGGGCCGCCCTCCCGCGCGGACGGCCACCCTGCGAAGCTCTGTGCTACCCGCTGAGCACCTACCGCCTGCGCGGCGATCAGGTTGTCCGTTCCCTCGCTGCGCAGACGGTTCGTGGGTGCGAACTCTTGGTCGACCTTGCGCGGGTTGCTGCCCATTTTCGCCAGTGCTGTCGCCTCGTGGACAACGACCTGCGGTGCCGCCTCGCGCAGTGCGTTGCGAACCTCCTGCGCGTCCAGCAGGCCGAGGAGGACCGGCTGGGCACCCGCCGCACGCAGCCTCTCCGCTTTCTCTGGCGATCGGGTGGACCCGACCACCTCGTGACCGTGCTCAAGCAGCAGCGGCACCAGCTGGTTGCCGACGACCCGGTTGCGCCGCAAGGAAGATCCTCATAGAGCGATCTCCTTTCACAACTTGTTGCCTGGGGACAGGCTTACCCGTTCGGGGCAGCCACCACATTGTCCGGCGCGGCGACTCAAACCCCGAAACGGCGGGCCTTGTCCGCCGCGTGCGACTCAACCCGTGTCATGTCACGTCCAGCCCCTCGACCTCGCGTCACGTCCAGCCCTCCAACCCGCGTCACGTCCAGCCTTCAACCCCGTGTCACATCTAGCCTTCAACCCCGTGTCACATCCAGCCTTCAACCCCGTGTCACATCCAGCACTCCAACCCGCAAACTCGGTGCCGGCGGCCGGCCCGACACCGACCCCACATATCTGTGGACAGGGCTGTGGATTATTGGTGCAAACGCTTGGCTGACCTGTGTACGGCATGGGGATAAGGCTGGAGATTCTCGCGCATTACGCCTGTGCCGCTGCCGTTACCTGGGCGAATACCATCCACAGGCATGTGTATAGGAGAAGCTCCAAACTGTCCACAAGCAAACTGAGTAAAGAACTCATAAGATGAGTAGCAGATTCATCGAAGTCCAGGCACAGGCATCCCCAAAGACCTAATATGGAGCCGCCCGAGCCGAGCCGGTGGTCGGGGATGCTCAACTGGGGGAGGTTGAAGCGTCGTGATGTCTCACACCCTCCTGGGGGGAAGCCAGGCGCTATCTTACGGTACGTTCCATTTGCTCCAATGGCCAGCGCTGGTTCTAGCCGTGACAGTTTTGATAATTGTATTCTTTATACTCGCCTCCATCGTTCCCCTTTCCCCCAAGCATGAGGCTCGCCATGCCCATGAGCCCAGACATGCCAAGGTAGGGACGCCGTCTGGAGGCGACGGGGAGACACCGTAAGACAGGTGAGGCACGCTCGAGTCTCGGATCACTGCGTCGCTGCGGCGCCAGTCCGTGGGGCATCGCCCAATACGGTCCATCGGTATCGCTGAATACTGGTTAGGCGGGCCTCTGCATATCCACAATCCCGGTCAAATGCTGCAACTCCCCCACCACAGTCAGCGTTTCATGACCCCGGAAAATCCTGTGGAATAACGGCTGCGATGAAGGATCGGCTTCGCCGCATTTCGTGTGCGCTCTCGGTCGGTGACCGGTTCGCCACTGTGAGGTGGGCGACGGCCCGTTGCGCCCCTGGAGGGCGATTCTCAACCGCCATGATCCGCTGTTCCGGAGAGTTTTCAGCGATATGTACTGAGAACTTTCCGACGTAAGGGATCAAGCTCGACGCATGCTCGCTCCGGCACCTTCGTTGGCGCGTTGGGGATCATCTATCACGGTCGGCGGCCCACCCACCGTAGCCCATTCCGGTCGCCGCACAACACCACCGGCCGGAATCCCGAGTCCAGTCGGCTGCCCATCCACCGCACCCGCTGCCGCTCCTCCGCCACCACCGCCGCTCCTCCGCCACCACCGCCGCTCCTCCGCCACCGCTCCACACCGCCGCTCCACACCACCGCCCCGCCGCCACCACTCCTCCGCCACCACCGCTCCACTACGGGCCGGCGGCTAGGGCAAACTCTCGCCCGCTGACCCCACGGCCACCCGACCCGACCAGGTGACGTGAAGACATCCTTGCTATAGTTAGCTCTGTGAACGATATTAATGTCTCGGCACACACTGGTTCGGCAGAGACTGCTGGGCAGTTGCTCGCCGCGATCGGCGCGGTTCGGCGGGCGACCCGCCGAGCGGCTCGCAAGGCGTGGCGAGCCGAGCCGCTGCCTCAGGCCCAGTCCGAGCTGCTCAGATTGGTCGCCCGCAAGCCTGGTCTCAGCGTCGCTGAGGCCGCAGACGAACTGCTTCTTGCGCCCAACACAGTCAGCACGCTCATTGGCCGACTCACGGCCCAGGGCCTGCTTGATCGGGACCGAAGTGGCCGAGACGGCCGCAGTGTGCGCCTCCGCGCTACCACCGTGGGGGACAAGCACGTCACGGAGTGGCGGGACCTGCGGGCCGAAGTCGTCGGGCGCGCGGTTGCCCGCCTTGACGGCGACGACCAGCATGTGCTCCATACCGCTGTACCTGCCATGCTGCGCCTGGCCGAGCAGATGGAGGCGGCCGAGCAGATGGAGGCGGCCGAGCAGATGGAGGCGGCCGAGGCGACGGGCACAGCCCAGCCCACGCCGACAGCCCAGCCGACGGCGACAGCCCAGCCGACAGACGCCGGGCCGAGGGCGACAGCCCAGCCGACAGACGCCGGGCCGAGGGCGACAGCCCAGCCGACGCCGACAGCCGAGCCAACCGAGGCGGAGCAAACGTGAGCCAGGACAGCACGCTCGCACCGGCTGCCGCGACGATGGCCAGCCGGAGTGCAGTGATTTTCGAAAACCTTACGTACAGCTTCGGCACGCATACCGCCGTGGACGGGGTGAACCTGCGGATCGAGCCCGGCGAAACCTTTGGCCTGCTTGGCCCCAACGGGGCGGGCAAGACAACCACGATCCGGATGCTCGCCACCCTGCTTAAGCCGGCCTCGGGAAGCATCACGGTCTTCGGCGTCGATGCCGCATCCCATCCGATGCAGACGCGCCGGATGATCGGGTACGTACCGCAACTACTCTCCGCTGACGCGACCCTGACCGGCAGGAAAATGTTCACCTGTTCGCCAGGCTCTTCGACGTCCCGCGCAACAGCCGCGCGGGCAGGGTGGACGCCGCGCTCGCCGCGATGGGCCTCGCCGATGCCGCCCAGGGGATGGTCTCGACGTTTTCGGGTGGCATGATCCGCCGCCTGGAACTGGCTCAAGCGCTCGTGAACGCTCCGCGCCTGCTGGTGCTCGACGAGCCGACCGTGGGGCTCGACGCGATTGCCCGCGCCGACGTGTGGGCGCACATCACCAGGCTGCGTGAGTCCAGTCAGATGACCGTGCTGATGACCACCCATTACATGGACGAGGCCGACACCCACTGCGACAGGGTGGCGCTGATGCACCGCGGAACCATCCGTGCCACCGGCTGCCCGGACGACCTCAAGGCAACGCTCGGCGACGGCGCCAGCCTTGACGATGTGTTCCGCCGCTACACCGGCGGGACGCTGGACGACGCTCAGGAGGGGAACATCCGTGACATCCGTCGCGCCCGGCGCGCCGCCCGGCGTCTCGGCTGAGCCTGGCCGCGCGGCAACCGCCCTGGCCCGATCGATCCGCCAGCTGGCAAGCCGCGTCATCACGCTGTGCTGGGTCGAGCTGCGCAAGATACGCCATGACCGGACCGAGCCGTACACGCGTGCCATCCAGCCGGCCCTGTGGCTGCTCGTCTTCGGTGAGACCTTCACGAAAATTCATGCCATCCCGACCGGCACGTATCCGTACCTCGCCTACCTCACGCCCGGCATCCTCGCCCAATCAGGGCTGTTCGTAGCCATCTTTTACGGCATCCAGATCATCTGGGAACGCGATGCCGGGGTGCTCACCAAGCTCATGGTTACGCCGACACCTCGCGCCGCTCTCATCACCGGGAAGGCGTTCGCGGCGGGGATACGCTCCATCGCCCAGGCCCTGGTGGTCCCGGTGCTCGCGGCACTTCTCGGCGTGGCACTCACGGACAATCCGCTGAAGCTGCTGGCCACAGCCGCCGTCGTGGTGCTCGGCTCCGCATTCTTTGCCTGCCTGTCCATGACCATCGCGGGTCTCGCCCTGTCCAGGGAACGGCTGATGGGCATTGGGCAGGCCATCACCATGCCGTTGTTCTTCAGCTCCAATGCGCTGTACCCGGCCCATCTCATGCCGGGCTGGCTGCAGGCGATCAGCAGGGCCAACCCCCTGTCCTACGAGGTGGACGCCTTGCGCGGGCTGCTCATCGGCGCACCCTCCCACCTGCCCCTCGACGCTGCCGTGCTGGTCATGGCGACGGTCGCCGGCATCGGCGCGGCATCCGCACTGCTGCCCCGGCTAGCCCGGCGCTAGGCCGCGTGACGCTTGCATTCCAGAGCGGATAAGTATGATGGTTATACCAATTGGTTTGGAGGAGGTCCGTCCAGCCGTCTAATCAATTGGCTTGGAGGAGGTCCGTCCAGCCGTCTAATCAATTGGCTTGGGGGAGGTCCGTCCAGCCGTCTAACCATCGGAGGGCTTGTAGCCGTCTAACCATCGGAGGGCCTGATGCCGCGTGCCGACGTAAGTGGGACGAACGAGGGCAAACCGGAGCGACCGTGAGTACAGCGAACGAGGGCAAACCCAAGCGGCTTCTGCACCAGCGCGATCTACAGCAAGGCGCAGGCCAGGCCACACCAGAACACGGCCCGGCCCACGCGAGCCGACACCGGGGCCAGCACCACGCTAAGCGGCACCGAGGCCTGCAGCACGCCAAACAAGCGTGGGGCTCCGACGTCATGGTCGATGTGATCCGGGCCATGGGATTGCCCTACCTGAGCCTTAACCCTGGGTCCTCCTACCGCGGACTCCACGACTCCCTGGTGAACTACGCGGGCAACGAGATGGAGATGATCTGCTGCCCGCACGAGAAGGTCGCGGTGGGGGTCGCGCACGGCTACGCCAAGGCAACGGGCAGGCCGATGGGGGTGATCCTGCACAACGTGGTCGGCCTGCTGCACGGTGCTATGGGCATCTACTATGCGTACCTGGACAGGGTTCCCGTCGTCATCCTTGGCGGTGCGGGCCCGGCCGCACACGGCCGCCGCCGACCCAACATCGACTGGATTCACTCCGCCAACGTGCAAGGCAACGCCGTTCGGGACTTCACCAAATGGGATCATGAGCCCCGCTCGCTAGAAGATCTTCCCGCCACGATGGCCCGCGCGTACCGGGTTGCGATGAGCGAGCCGCAAGGGCCCGTCTACGTCGCGCTCGACGCCGGGCTCCAGGAGACGCCACTGGACGCTCCCGTGCCGATGCCCGACCCCTCGCTGTTCGCCCTCCCGGCCAAAATCGCGCCCGAACCCGCCGCGCTGCGGCGTCTTGCCGAGCGGTTCTGCGCGGCGAGGCGGCCGGTGATCGTGCCAGGTTACGCCGGCCGCGACCCGCGGTCGTTCGGCACGCTCGTCGAGCTCGCCGAGGTCGTGGGCGCGGGCGTGGATGACACCGGCATCCGGCTGAACTTTCCCAACCGCCATCCGCTGTGCGTGACCGGTACTGATGCGATCGCGCGCGCCGACTGTGTGCTGTTCGTGGACGTCAAGGACATGGGCAAGCCCACGCAGGGACTCGACTCCACTACCCGCACCATCACGTCGAGACTGGCGCCCGGCGCGGCGGTTCTCGATGTCGGCTTCAACGATCTCGGCCTCTCTTCATGGAGCGAGGACTACGCCGTGCGGCTGGAGGCAGAAGTTCAGGTCACCGCCGACACGGCCGCGGCGCTGCCGATGCTGCTCGGCGAATGCCGTGACCTGGTCGAAACCGACACGCAGCAGCGGTCCGCGGCACGCCGTGCCTACGCGGCAGAGCTCGCCGAGGCGCACCGCGCCAAACACGCGTCCTGGGCGGAACAAGCGGCACGGGATGCCGAACTGTCCCCGGTCTCCACGCCACGGCTGGCCGCTGAGGTGTGGGATGTCGTGTCCCGGCACGACTGGGTGCTGACGGCAGGAACGGCATCCGGCTGGGCGACCAGGCGGTGGGATTTCGACACGCCGCACCGGCACCCGGGACGTTCGCTCGGCACCGCAACGCAGATCGGCATCTCGCTCGGAGTCGCTCTCGCGCACCGCGGCAGCGGGCGCCTGGTGGTCGATCTGCAACCCGACGGCGATCTGATGTTTGATGCGGGTGCTTTGTGGGTCGCGTCGTACTACCGGCTGCCGTTGCTCGTCGTGATGTTCAACAACCGTGCCTACTTCAACGACTGGGAGCACCAGGAGCGGCTGGCCCGCCAGCGCGGCACCCCGGTCGAGCGTACCTACATAGGCATGGAGATCGACCGGCCCGCGCCCGACTTCGCCGCGCTGGCGCGCTCGTTCTGCTGGTACGCGGAGGGGCCCGTCACCGACCCCGGCAAGCTCGGCCCGGCCGTCCGCCGCGCCGCTGACCATGTGCTGAGCAGCGGAACTCCGGCGCTCGTCGATGTGGTCTGCCAGCACCGCTAGCTGTGACACGCCCGCGGCAGCCGTTCAGAATAATGATCCCGAACGGCTCACGCGGAGTGTCACCGCCCTGGGAGGTATCGCGCCATGACGGTAGGTGACCGTACAGACCTGCGCGGCCTGGTCGCCACCGCGTGCCGGATCTTGGCGCTCGAAGGCTTGGTGGAGGGGGTCCTCGGCCACGTCAGTGCCCGGGTGGACGGCTCGCGGATGCTCCTGCGCTGCCGGGGGCGCCAGGAGCACGGCCTGCTGTTCACCACGTCCGACGACGTACGGCTGGTGGACTTCGACGGGGCGGGCGACGACCCGGGCGCGGGCTACGCCGTGCCGAACGAGCTGCCCATCCACGGCGAGATCCTCCGCAGCAGTCCCGGGGTCAACGCCGTGGTGCATGCGCACCCGCCCGCAGTGCTGCTCTGCGGCGTCGCCGGGCTGCCTTTGCAGCCAGTGTTTGGCGCGTATAACATCCCCGCGATGCGGATGGCGCTGGACGGCGTGCCAACCTACCCCCGGTCGGCGCTGATCCGCCGACCCGACCTGGCCCGCGAGATGATCGCGGCAATGGGCGACAGTCCGGTGTGCGTGCTTCGCGGGCATGGCATCACCGTGACCGGTGAGAGCGTCGAACAGGCCGTCGTGCGGGCGCTCAACCTCAACGTGCTGGCGACGGTCACGTTGGAGATCGCCAGGCTCGGCGGCCGCGCGGAGCGTGTGACGCCGGAGGACGTCGCCGAACTCCCTGACCTAGGCTCGGCGTTCAACGATCTCGCGGTGTGGCGGTACCACGTAGCCAAGGCCAACCGCGCGGGGCTTTGAAAGGGCCGCCTCGCCTAGGCCGCCCGCCCGGGGGCCACGATGGGCCACCCAGGCCACACCCGCATGGCCGTCAATGTGTACCACCTGATGCCAGCCGGGCCGTCCATGATCCGCTACGTCGGAGATTTTTCAGCTGTCTGCGCTGAAAAATCTCCGACGTAAAGGATCAAGCTGGCCGCGGGCTCACTCCGGCGCCTTCGTTGGCGGGTTTAGAGATCAACTAACACGCTGGGTGGCCCACCGAGGCCCCAAGGCGACGGCCCTCCATGGCCTGGATGGCCCACCGAGGCCCCTCCGCCAGTCCAGGCGAGGTCCCGCTGCGCCGGCCGGTCAGCCGTCTTTTCTACCCATGAACAGGCAGGTGAAGAAGGCCTTCCAGGCGATCTCGACATCGGTGATCCCGGCACCCGCGAATGCGTCAACGTGGTCACCTATGCCGGTGAGCGGATAATTGTGGTGATGCTTGGGCCCCTGCCCGCCCCTTTTGTTGAACCGCGGGCGCACAGCCCGGAAGCGCTTGTCCCAGTGGTCCGCGGGACCGGTATGGTCCAAGTTGATCAGCCATCCGCCCGGCGCCAGATGAGCGACTGCTTCGGCATAGAACGTGGCGAGCCCGGCTCTGTCGAGGTGATGCGCCGCCCGCGATGTCGTCACCACGTCGGCACTCGCCGGGAGGTCGCTGCCCGTCAGGTTCGTCATGTCCCCGACGACGTAGCGAACCCGGTCGCCATACGGCGCCAGCCTGTCGACCGCGGCCTCCCGCATGGTGTCCGAAGCATCCGACCAGATGCCCCGCGAGTTTGGGAACTGGTCGAGGAACGCGGCGAGGAACGCGCCTGGGCCACTGCCGATGTCAATGACCAGCTGCACGTTCGGCCGGTCGTGGGCGACGGTGGCGGCCGCAATCGCCCGCGGCAACGCGAGGATGCTCTCCATGGTGTCGGCCTGCATCCACGCGCGCGCGACGTCTGGGTCCCTCCAGACCGCGGCGGCCGACTCCTGCGGTGCAGCCATGGCATCGACGTTCCGCGCTGATCCA